>VOFI01000048.1_pt1 | contig 18000 bp, 24 predicted proteins | sample 5384131 | NCBI WGS metagenome assembly VOFI01 (sample SAMN12384728, study PRJNA508395) | human gut metagenome | isolation source: healthy gut H | host: Homo sapiens
TTTCACGTATTGCTTCGACCATCGTTAATGACGATATTGTAGATAATCAACTATGACGATACCATTTAATCGCGTACAGAATTTTATAGATGGGAAAACATTAAACTTTGTTAAATCAATCATCCGACAACATCAATCAGCTTTCAGCGTCGACATATCAGCTACGGATGTGGTAAGCGGCGAAGAAGTTTGGAAACGCAATAATACTAATTTATTTTTTGTTTAAGTCGGATTGAATGCATATGGACGTTTAAAAAGAAAACCAGATGTAAACAGATACCAAGGAGAACATTTAATGAATCTATTAAAGATATGCCGCACCGTGAACCAACTTGAAACAACTGTAACCGAACGTAAGATTCACAACATGAAATTATAGTGCCGTTATAGTAAACTCCTGATTATTGGGAAGAACGCCCTGATAGAGATAGTTAGTGCTGATTCCCCGAATATTTTGGGGTAAGTGCTATGTAAAGCCATCGGGTCTGTGGATAGATGAAAAGCATCGCATCATAATAGATTTTTATTACCAGCCGCGGGATTATTTGCAGCAAGAAAGCATTATGAGAAAGTAAAAGTAGATTTATGCCACCGAAGACGTTATGACAATTTCATCCCAACTGAAATGGGTTATTGATAAGATTTATGTGATTAAACCACTTTATCTTAATGAAAAACACATTGTTCAGATGGTTCTAATTTTATGTGATGTATGCTATATCATAGAAGTTAATATTTTGAATGCGAATTGAATATAACGACAACCCCTAAAAACAATATTATCATGCGTCGTTTAAAGAGAGAAAAGTCATATGCCAAGTATTTAAGATAAACTTCGCCCAGTTCGAGGAAGAAAGAGACATACGAAATAGACGCTGAAAGCCCTTTGAAAAAGATCTTGATTGGTGTCAAAATAATATCATAAGTAATCTGACATGAACAGCCCGAGAAAAGGAAAGTTGGATTTACGAAACCAGAGAATTTATCTCGCGCAATGGTACTTGAATTGATGCAGAAGGAACCAAAATCTGTAGAGTTATAGACTGCTTTCATGCGGCAAGGAAAAAGCCACTTTACCTCGGAGAGCAGAGTAGCTATGGCGAAAGCAATCTGTCTTTACTTTTAAAAACTGGAATCCGGAACAGGCAAAGAAGAATCCTGTGATTAAAGAACATTGGGAAGAACTGAATGAAGTTATGGAAATATTAATTTTAGTATGAAAGGGATTTATGCACAGGAAGATTATTTAAAACAAACAGTCATGGTCGTTTCTGCAAGTAAAGAAAACAGTGGAAGAAAGGAATCCGTCTTTGTGACAGACAGAAAACAGAGATAGCACGTATTCATAGAATAAAGGAGTTCCGAGTACAACAAGTGGAGCAGCACTTGTGTCATTTAATGCTCCGTCATTCGAGTCTTATGGAAAAGAACAAAGTTATAATGCACTGGTCGGCGGCGCATTTGCATACACAACAGCATTAAATTATTTATTGAGTCAAAGAGAATATCACCATTAGAGATTCCTATGATTGTATTCTGGGGCAGAATCAGGAAAAGAAGAATATCGTTATTTTTTGTCCTGATGAATCCTAAGCCGGATAATCAGAAAGAAATGAGAAAAGTATTTGGAAATTTAGAGAAGGGACGGTGGGTAGACCTTGAGGATATCAACTTAGATCCGAATCAGCCATTTTATATCCCTGTGTCTTGCACCAAATGCAAGATTATCGTCTGGTCTTTTCAAAAATTCATTTAACCATTATTAAGAATATTTCCAGACATTATCAGAGAATGGAATTGTAAAACCTTCCTGGGTGGAGAATGAATATCTGGGAGTAAAGAAGATGCTGGATGAAACAGTGAATCAGAAGTCAAAGGATAAAACTCCAGTTCTAATATGGCATCAATGGTATTAAGAGCAATTCTGGAAGATTCAAGATATCCAGAAAGCTTATATACGGATACGCTGATACGAATAAGAGCCGAACAGGGAAAGTTACTTTAAGAGTGTATAGAGACTTCCTATGTACTTGGAAGAATATTTGCAGTACTGGAATCAATTCAAAGGATGCGAATCTGGAATTAATGCAACAATTCGAGACAGATATTTTAATTCTGCATGTGCAACACCAGCATCAATATTTCCGGTTCTGATAAAATTGAAAATAGTCATATCAAGAAAAATAGACCGGGAATCAGTTGCCAGAAAAATATATTATGAAAAGTGTTGGCTGATCTGATGGGAAAATTAGATGTGTCAGAAGAAAATGCAGGAATTCGAAGCGATTATCATTAGAGGAGCAGGGAAGGTTCATGTTAGGATATTATCATCAGATACAAAAGAAGTACGAAAAAAAAGGAGGACAAGTAAATGGGAGAAGCAATTAAAAACGATATGAATTTGTAGTATTATTTGACGTGGAAAATGGAAATCCGAATGGAGATCCAGATGCGGGAAATATGCCACGTATTGATCCAGAAAGTGGATTGGGACTGGTTACAGACGTGTGTCTGAAGCGAAAAATTCGTAATTATGTGGAGACAGTAAAGGAAGATGCAAAAGGTTATAAAATCTACATCAAAGAAGATGTTCCGTTGAACAGAAGCGACCGGGAAGCCTGTGAAAGCCTTGGAATTACAGAAACAGAGGACAAAAAGTTACCGAAGCATTGAAGAAATTAAAAAATCAGATAAAGACGTGGATATAAAACTGAGAGATTATATGTGTGATAATTTCTATGATATCAGAACCTTTGGCGCAGTTATGACTACATTTGTAAAAGCTTCTTTGAATTGTGGACAGGTGGGGGATAGGTACAGCTTTTGGCTTTGCAAGAAGTATCGATCCGATTGTCAGTCAGGAAGTTACGATTACAAGAGTTGCAATTACCACGGAAAAAGATGCTGAAAATAAAAGCACGGAAATGGGTAGAAAAAATATTGTTCCGTATGGATTGTATCGAGTGGAAGGATATATTTCAGCGAATCTGGCCAGAAAAAGTGACAGGATTTTCAGAGGAAGACTTAGATCTTTGTGGGAGGCAATTATTAATATGTTTGAAATTGATCATTCGGCTGCAAGAGGGAAATGGTTGTCCGGGGAGCTTATTGAGAAAGCACACGCAAGGAATGGTAATTGTCCGGCATATGCTTTTTGACGCAGTCGAAGTAAGAAAAAGCAAAGAAATTGAATATCCGAAAATAAGGATTATACAGTTCAGATTCACGAGGAAATGATTCCAGATTCAGTTGAGATGAAAAGGATGATTTGATGGCATATAAAGAAGACGAATATTTAATGTTGTCGGGGATACAGCATTTTTAAATTCTGCCGACGGCAATGGGCTTTGATCCATATTGAGCAGCAGTGGAGTGAAAAATGTTCATAAGTTATTGGGTGAATTAATGCATAAAAAAGTCCATGATCCCAGTGTAAAAGAAAAAAGAAAGAGACACTTCTTGTTCGGGCACTTCCGGTTTCCTCGAAAGAGCTTGAGTTAGTGGGGAATGTAAACGGGTAGAATTTCATAAATGCGAAGATGGGAATTACATTGTCTGGTCATAGAGGATTATATTCTGTTTTTCCTGTGGAATATAAAAAGGAAAGCCTAAGATAACGGACGAAGATAAATTACAGCTAACAGCACAGGCAATGTGTCTGGAAGAAATGTTTCTACTACAATATCTGAAGGGGCACTTTATTATGGGAGAAACGAGGAGAAGAGAGAATATTACATTTTCACAGGAACTGCGTGATGAAGTAAAAGAAATATTTCAGGAAATGCATCAGTATTATGAGCGGGTTATACGCCCAAAAGTCAAAAAAGAGTAAGGCTTGTAATTCATGCTCTTTAAAGGAAATCTGTCTTCCCAAATTAGAAAAGACGATATCAGTTTCTGATTATATAGCACAGGCACTGAAGGAGGACGAGCAGTGAGAAAATTATTAAACACCTTATATGTAACCTCTGAGAATAGTTATCTGGCATTGGATGGAGAAAATCTGGTTGTATACGATGAAAAAAAAGAATTGGGAAGATTGCCTTTATACAATTTGGATGGAATTGTTTCTTTTGGATATCGGGTAACCAGTCCGGCGTTAATGGGAGCATGTGCTGAAAGAAATATTTCACTTTGTTATCTCACTCCTCAAGGGGAAATTTCTGGCAAAGAGTAACTGGGAAGGTTCGAAATGTTCTTTTTACGGGAACAACAGTATAAAAGTAGCAAAGATGATGAAATAAGTCTCACAATTGCAAAAAATTGTATTATGGGAAAGTTTATAATGCAAGATGGGTACTAGAACGGGCAATTCGTGATCACGGAATGCAGATAGATGTAGAAGGCGTGAAGAAAGCATCTTTGCATTTAAAAGAATCGTTACAGTATATACAGAATGCAGAATCGAAAGACCAATTGAGAGGTTATGAAGGAGAAGCAGCCAGTATTTATTTTGGCGTTTTCAATGAATTGATTCTACAACAGAAAAAGAATTTAATTTTCAGGGGAGAAATAAAAAGACCGCCTAAAGATAATGTAAATGCGATGTTATCTTTTGTATATACCTTATTAACAAATCAGATTACATCTGCGTTAAGTGGTAGGACTGGATCCTTATGTCGGATATCTTCATACAGACCGACCGGGGAGAGTATCATTGGCATTAGATCTAATAGAAGAACTGAGAAGTGTGTATGCAGATCGGTTTGTTTTGTCATTGATCAATAAAAAAAATTGTGAATGGAAAAACTTCTCCCAAAAAGAAAATGGAGTTGTCTTGATGGGGGATGATTTGCGGAAAAAGTTATTAGTTGAGTGGCAGAATAAAAAAAAAAAGTTATTATTACATCCATATTTGAAAGAAAAAAGTTGAATGGGGGATGGTTAGTATGTACAGGCAATGTTGCTTGCAAGGTATTTACGTGGAGATTTAGATGGCTATCCTGTATTTCTGTGGAAATGAGGTGGAAATATGCTGTTGTTGATTACATATGATGTAAATACAGAAAATGAAGCCGGAAAAAAGCGACTTAGAAAAGTAGCCAAACAATGTCAAAACTATGGGAGAAGAGTACAGAACTCCGTATTTGAGTGCATTGTGGATCAGGCACAAAGTGTGACGTTAAAATCTTTGTTAACAGAGATTATTGATGATAAAGTAGATAGCTTTTGCGATTCTACTATCTTGGAAATAATTATAAGACCAAGATAGAGCATATAGGTGTAGAACGAGGAATTGCAGTCGATCAGCCTTTATTCTTATAATTTGCAGGTGCGAGTGTCTAGCATACATAAAATTACCGGGAGACTCGCACCTGTAAAAATAAACAAATTTGAATGTGCTTTTTGTATAGACAGAGTATTTCAATAGTATACGAAAGTAAATTCAAATATATTTATAGATATTTCATAAAAATAGACAGATGTTTTTGTGAAATATTGCAGTCACTCCCTTTGCGGAAGTGTGGATTGAAATTTCAGTGCCGGCATCTCCTTGATTGCCTGTACGATGTCACTTCCCTTTGCGGAAGTGTGGATTGAAATTGATACGCATATGACGGGATGTCTCCTGCTTTCGGTCACTTCCCTTTGCGGAAGTGTGGATTGAAATCAGAATCCTCCAGGATCTCTTTTACCTTGTCCTTGTCACTTCCCTTGCGGAAGTGTGGATTGAAATGATAAAGTAACGCTTACTGCTGCCGGAGCTGGCGTCACTTCCCTTGCGGAAGTGTGGATTGAAATCGAAAGAGACTGCCAAACCATCAGGAGGACACTAGTCACTTCCCTTGCGGAAGTGTGGATTGAAATAGCATCAGGATACCTTTTACGGTGTATTCCTGACCGTCACTTCCCTCGCGGAAGTGTGGATTGAAATATTGAGCCGTTCTACATATGGGAATCCGAGGAGTAAGTGCTATCATCATAAATATTATAAAGACTTACTGAAATCCTTGGATTTGCCTGATATTCATTTTCACCAGTTGAGAAATACCTATGCAACCATTTTGCTGAAGAATAGTTTTAATTCAAAAGGTGTTTCGCATTTGTAGGACATGCCAAGGAAATTATATCCGTAGATGTCTATGGAGATACACAGGAAATTATAGAAGACTGTCTGGACGTACTGGAACCATTTATTGAAGAAGTTATTCCAAAAGAGAGGAAAGATCAGTATTATGATTATTCAGAAATGATTGAAATAGACTTAATCCTGGAGGAATATTTCAACGCGGCATGATAAAAAAAATAGAATAGTAGTGATTGAAAAAAGTACAAATAAGAATCGAACATTTGTACTTTTTTTCTTGCGTTAATCTATATACTTTCAAAAATTTATTTGATATAATAGGGACTGTTACAAGAACAAACAGTAAAAATATGACAGGGACCGGAGGTTAGTATTTTCGGTATTTCCGAGTGCTGTTTTATCCGCAAATATTAGTTTTGTGACTTTTGCAGGAAAAATTCGTAATGGGGGAAGGAGGACGATAACATGATTTACTTTACAAGTGATTTACATTTGGGGCATCGTGGAATTATCAGCATGCAGAATCGTCCTTTTGAAAATATACAAGAGATGAATCAGATTTTGATTCAAAATTATAATGCAGTAGTACATAAAAATGATACGGTGTATATTCTTGGAGATATTAGTCATCATCTACCGATGGATAGGGCAAATGAATTGATTAGCAGGTTGAACGGAAAGAAGATTCTGATTAAAGGAAATCATGACAAGAAAGATGATTTGGAATTGTTTGAGGAAATATGTGATTTTAAGACAGTATCATTGAACGGCCTCTATTTTGCATTGATGCATTATCCGATGCTGTCATGGCCGAAAAAGAATAGTGGGAGTATTCAATTACATGGACACATACATGCCCATGAAGAATATAATTTGCAGAATAAAGCAGACGGAATTAGAAGATATGATGCAGGTGTGGATGCGAATAATTATTATCCGGTATCGGTGAAGCAGATTATAGAGTTTTTTGAGAACAATGAAGGAAAATGTAAATTGTGAACTGATTAGGCAAAATTTGCCTAAACTGCGTCAATTAGGGAAATTGAATTCCCCAATTGAGAAAAACGTAATTATTACAGTTGATCTGAATTAGTGATATTAGATAAGCTTGAAAAGAATAGAAAGGATAGATGTACATGATTCAAGAACATGAAATTGTTTTGTATCAAGTGGAGGATACTAATATATGTGTTAATGTTGTTTTTAAAGATGAGACATTCTGGATGACGCAAAAGGCAATGGCAGAATTATTTGATGTCAATGTACCGGCGATTTCAAAACATTTATCTAATATATTTGAGGAAGGAGAACTTTTTAAAGATAAGAACTGTTTCCAAAATGGAAATAGTTCAAATGGAAGGAAATAGAAAGGTCAAGCGAGAACCGGAATTTTATAATCTAGTATAATCCACTTTAAATAACAAACTATTTTAATTCACATTCCTATTATGGTATAATTGAACCATCGGAGGTGCCAATTATGCCTAATACAATTAAAACTATTTCTTTAACAGACGATGATAAATCTTACTTAAATAAACTGCTGACTCAGAGCACTTTGGAAATTCGCGTTTATCAACGTGCTAGGATCCTTCTGCTCAAATCTGAGGGTGCATCTAACGAAGCAATTGCTGACAAACTGGATATTGGAATCAGTGTGGTAAAACGTTGTCTTAACAAATTTAAAGAGAACGGTGTTGAAGCTTCTTTACGTGATAACAAAGGCCGTGGAAGAAAAGCGGAAATCACCGATGACGATATCACCTGGGTAATCAGTAAAGCCTGCCAAAAACCGAAGGATTACGGCTATTCTGCTGAATTCTGGTATCCCATGAGTTTTAGGAAATTCATCAACTCTATAGCAGAAACGGAAGGACATCCTCGTATGGCAACAGTAGCTGAAACAACGCTTCGGAAAATCCTGAGCAATGCAAGAATCAAACCATTTCAGGTGTCCTATTACTGCGAAAGACGGGATCCTGAGTTTGATGCAAAAATGCATGATGTCCTTGTTATCTACAAGCAGATTGAAATGCAGTTTGACAAGGATGGAAAACTGATTCCTTGTGAGAAAGATGCCGTACATACGCTGTCTTATGATGAAAAGCCAGGAATTCAGGCAATTGCCACCACGGGTGAAGACCGTCCACCGATTCCGAATACAGATAAAAGCAGTGGCTGTCAGCGAGATTATGAGTATGTCAGACTGGGAACCCTCTCTCTGCTTGCAGCGATTGATCTGCTCTCAGGAGAAGCAATTCCATTAGTAAGTGAAACTCATAAAAGTTCTGACTTTGTGACTTTTCTAAAGAAACTTGATGAAAAATATCCAAAGGGCGATATCATTCGGATTATTCTGGATAATCACGCTGCACATACATCCAAAGAAACCCAGGAATATCTGAATACGGTTTCTGGACGTTTTGAGTTTGTATTTACACCCAAACATGGTCCTGGTTAAACATGATTGAAGGTTTTTTCAGTAAAATGACAAAGCAGATGCTGGGTGGAATCCGTGTGGAAAGCAAGAAAGAACTCGAAGATAGAATCTACAGATACTTTGATGAAATCAACAAAGAACCTGTGCCCTACAAATGGACATATAAAATGGATACCATCGATCTTTCTCAAGAAGATATTGATTCCATAGTGTATGAGGTTGTAAATGCAAAAGCTGCTTCAGCAGAAAACAAAAACAAAAAGCACCAAAACCAATTTCACGAAAGAGAAAGTCTATCTAGAATTAGCATAAAATGCTAATTTGAAACAGGCTTCTAATTTGCGTGGATTATACTAGATGCAATTATAGCGGTCGGATATCGGGTTAATTCTAAGAAAGCTACAAAGGTTTCGTCAATGGGCAACAAAAACATTAAAGGAATATATTACTAAAGGATTTGTTCTTAATGATGATATGATTAAAATGGTAAGCCGTTTGGAAAAGATTATTTTGCAGTTACCGGAAAGACAGCGGCAGAATTAGTTTATGAACGAGTAAATGCTGAGAAACCTGCTATGGGACTTACTACGTGGAAAGATGCTCCGGATGGTAAAATTTTGAAAAGAGATATTAGTGTTGCAAAGAATTACCTAAATGAAAAAGAATTATCACGCTTAAATAGGCTTGTTACAATGTTTATTGATTATGGAGAGTTGATGGCTGAAGATGAAGTATTGATGAGTATGCAAGATTGGGTAGAGCAGACAAATCAAATTTTAAGAAATAACAGAAGAGAGGTACTTGAAGGTAAGGGGAAAGTATCACATGATATGGCTATGAAAAAGGCGGAGAAAGAATATGAGATATTTCGGGTAAAGCAAGATCTGGAGTATGTTTCTGAGTTTGATAGAGAAGTGGAAAGATATTTAAAAGGTGAATAGTTAAGGAAGATATTATATGGGTGATGAATTGAAAGGTGCTATTTATGAAAAAGCGAAAACGAAGCAGTTTGAAAAATATAGAGCAATCTCTTTATATACGTTATTAGCAACTCAAATTAAGTATGACGTGACAGGCATTGCAGTAAGCCCGGAATTTTGGCTTCAGATGAAACTTAATGATTATTCGGTTAGTAAGTCAGAATTTAAAAAAGCAAATAATCTCATTGTAAAAGAATTGAATTTGAAATCGGAATTCAAGATAAAGTAAAAAGGAGACTCACATGGATCATTTTGAATTAGTATCAGAATACGCCCCAACCGGCGATCAGCCCCAAGCCATCGAACAACTTGTTCAGGGGGGTTTAAGGAAGGCAACCAATGCCAGACCCTTCTTGGTGTCACCGGTTCCGGTAAGACATTTACGATGGCGAATGTCATTCAGGAATTGAATAAACCGACGCTGATCATTGCACATAATAAGACACTTGCAGCGCAGTTATATGGGGAGTTTAAAGAGTTCTTTCCAAATAATGCAGTAGAGTATTTTGTCTCCTAGCATGAGAAAGTCACAAAACAGGTAGTATTTTGTGGTATGCGGATGGTTGAATATCCAGATGTTGTGGAAGTGGTAGTGGTGAGAGTATAGGTGAAAAGCGGGTGGATGAAGAGGTTTTGTGACTTTTTTAAGAAATAGTGAAAAGCCGATTGATTTATATGAACCAATCGGCTTTTGATGAATAAAGTTTAGAAAAGTATTTTGAGGTTATTATTACATTGAGAAACGTTATAACATTTGTTATAATAAAATTTCAAGGGGTATTATTTATGAAATTTTCAGAAAAAGTACATTTAGTAAGAACAAAATTAGGATATAGTCAAGAACGTTCGGCTCAAGAATTACATGTTAGTTTTGCAACTGTGAATAGATGGGAGAATGAAAAATCTCTACCACGAGAAATGGCAGTAATATTATTTACCCAGTTTTGCGAAGAGAATAATATTGTTTTTTATGATCAGGAAGAGGAAAAAGATTATGCTGCAAATAAATAATATAGAAGAATTAGATTATGACAAAATAAGTGTAGCTGAGGAATGGAATGAAAGTAAAGAGAGTGAATTAATTATGCATACAATACATTCCTATCCAGCAAAATTTCCCGCTTTTATAGCATCAAAGGCATTTGATTATGCAAAAACAGGAAGGTGTTAAAATTGAAAGAACGTCAGATATATTTTGTGGTTGCGGAACTGTGGCATTAGAGGCAAAAAAAGAAGAGGATATGAGTTTTGGGGGTGTGATATAAATCCTGTCGCAACTTTAATTGCAAGAACAAAAAGTACTATTTATGATCCTGAAACGATAAAAAAGAGTATTATTGTAAAATTTTAAAAAATGTTGGAAAGAAAACTTTTTCTCGGGAAATATATGAGAATGCAAATGCTAGATTAAAGTACTGGTATTATGAAACATCATATTGTGATTTATATAAACTAAAGCAGGCAATAAAAAGAAGAAACTCCAGAAGGAAAAATAGAGAGGCTTTTGAATGCATATTTTCGTCAATTTTAAAGGCATGTTCAAAATGGTTGACTAAGTCTATAAAACCGCAAGTTGATCCTGAAAAAAAAAAAGAAATAGATGTCATGCAACAATTTGACAAACAAGTAGACAAATTTATAAAAGCAATAATGGAAATGGGAGTTTATAAGGCAAAAACAACAATAAATTGCGCTAATTTTTTAGAAGAAAAAAACTTGCCAAAAACAGATTTGATTATTACAAGCCCACCGTATGTGACATCTTATGAATATGCAGATTTACATCAATTATCATCCTTGTGGTTAGGGTATACAGAAGATTATAGAGATTTGAGAAAAGGATCAATAGGAAGCATATACAATAGTGATGATTTTATTGTAGATGTTCAGAAATTAAATAAAACAGGAAAAAGTGTTGTAATGAATCTTGAAAACGTTGGAATGCCTAAGTCTAAAGTGAAATCAGTTGCCAGATATTATAGTGATATGCAAGATGCTATTGAAAAATGTTATGGAATGCTTTCTGATACGGGCATGATTTTTTTTGTAGTAGGAGATACCGAATATAAGGGAATTAAAATATTGAATTCTAAACATTTAGTAGAAACATTATTTGATAAAGGATTTAAAGACATTAAGATAGGAAAGAGAACTATATCAAAAAGAATTTGTATACCGTATAGGGATGAGCAAGGAAAGTTTACAAAAGATAAATCAAAAAAGAAAGGTTTATCATGAAGAATTTATTATCAGTGGGAGGCTTAAGAAATGAATTTAGATACTATTGGAGAAAAAATAGATGATATAGAAGTTTCTATAAGTCATCGAATAATTGAGTTGTTTTCAGCAGGGTTATATTCAAGTCCCAATAAAGCATTTGAAGAATTAGTATGTAATTCATATGACGCATTTGCGAGTAAAGTAGCTGTTTATGTTCCGTCAGATTCTACTGTTGAAGGGGCTTATATTTGGGTATGTGATAACGGAGAAGGTTTGAATCCCAAAGGAATTAAAAAAATTTGTGGAGAATTGGAGAGTCCACAAAACGACAAGGGAATGTTAGAGATAAGAAGAGATTACAAATTGGACAATTTGGAATAGGCAAATTAGCAACGTATATTCTTGCAAGAAAATTAACTTATATATCAAAAAAGATGGCCGCTATATTCTTGCAACTACGGATTATGATTTGATAAAAGAAGATTATGAAAAGTTGTTAATTGATGAAAGAGAAGTAAAAGAAGACGAGGCTCAAATTTTACTACAACAATATGTAGATGAGAAAATAATACAGTTTAATCTTTTTGGCGATAATTCGGAACCAACGTGGACAGTGTCTTTGATGACTGAACTTAAGCCTAAAGCAGGAGAAATAAAAAATGGAAGATTAAAATGGATATTAAGTACAGCACTTCCATTAAATCCAGGCTTTCAATTAAATTTTAATGGTGAAAAAATAGAATCATCAAAGATTAATGTACCAGTGATGAAAAAATGGATTATTGGGAAGAATGATGAAACGGCAGAAAAACTAAAAACGGCGGAATGTAAAGTTAGTAAAGAAGACGATAAAGAACAATATTTTGTGGATTTTGAGAATTTAAAAGGGGTTCATGGGGAATTTATATTATATGAGGATTCTTTGGTAGAAGGAAAATCTTCAGAATTGGGAAGAAGTCATGGTATATTTTTAATTATAAGAGGAAGACTAATAAATCTTGAAGATGCATTATTAGGTATGGATGCTTTTTCGCATGGTGCATTTAATAGATGTAGGATAATAGTTAACGCAGATGAATTGGACAAAAATTTAACATCTACTCGAGAAGCGGTAAAAGATTCGCAACCCTTTTCTCAGTTAAAGGAATATATAAAAAAGAAATTTAATAATGAAGTGAGAAAATATTATTTTGATCAACAGTTGCAAATGGAAGAAAAGAAATCTGTTTCCTCAAGAATGGCTCAAACTTCGTATCTTACATCTAAAAAACCAATATATGATTTTGTTCAAAACTTTTATTTGAGTCAGATATTAAATCCAATATTAATAGACAAACCATTGGATGAGGATAAGGATGAGTTATTATCTTTATATGAAAAAAATTTGGAAACAGGGGAACAAGTTATTGAACATATAGAATGGGCTTATAAAAATATAGAAGAACCGATAGCAAAACTAAATCTTAAAAATAGGGTGTTAACTATTAATAAAGCACACCCGTATGTTGCAAATTATATTGATTCTAATAATAATATGATTCCATTAGAAAGCATGATTATCACGGAGGTATTAACAGAAGCTCATTTATACGAACTAAAAATTGACGAAGAAACGGTAAATACAATAATTAAAAAAGGGATAGAACTTTGAGACAATTGGCATTGGCCGATAAAGTTGGAATTCCCTGCGGTTGCTATGTATTTAAAAGATTCATTAAGTGATCCTAGTGGATTGGAGGATGCGGTTGCACGAGTTTTAGATGCCATAGGATTTGAAGTAACATCTATTGGGGGAAATGGTGAACCGGATGGAAAAGCGGAGGCATTCTTGGGATATGATGAAAATGGAAAGTCAAGAGGATATTCCTTGACTTATGATGCAAAAAGTACTGCAAAGTCACGTATTGCTGCGGGAACTGCACATTTGTCAGGATTGAAACGACATCAAGAAAAATATAAGGCAGATTATTGTATGGAAGTTGCTATAGATTATCAAGGCGCGAATGATGATGAAAGTGCAATTACTTTTGAATCGCAACGTGAGAAGGTAACAATGATTTCCGCAACTGATTTGACAAAACTTTTACTTTTGGTTACACCTAAACAATTAGGACTAGATAAGCTAAGAGATTTGTTTGAAACGTGTTTTTCACCAAAACAAGTTCATGAGTGGATAGAAAAGTTGGAAAAGAAAGAAGTAGAAAATCCACCATATTACGATTTGGTTGATGTTATATATGAACTTCAAAAAAACAGATACAGAGGCGCCAGTGGTAGAGGTTGTGCGGAGCGAATTAAATAGAAAAATTAATAAAAAATGTTCATCAAAAGAAGTGGCTGAATGGTTAACTATGTTGGTAAAATTGGTACCTGGATGTGTTAGTGTTGAAGGAAATTATGTTAGTGTGCAGGTAAAAGCAGAAATTATTAAAGATAGAATTCATAAGGCAATAAGTGAAATTCCTATAGAGATTCAACCATTGTATAATGAAATATTTAATTAATTTTTGACGAATGTGCTATATTTAATAGTTCTAAAATAAGAAGAGTATGTTGAACTTCTTCTAGGGTTTCTAAATATAATGTGGGATAATTATCCTGTTGTAAACAATCATGGAGTTCATTGAGAATATAATAAAGTTCAGAATAAGAAAGTTTATTTTTCATGGCAGTTCTCCTTATTAGAATTATTATATGTAAAACAATGAAAAAAATACTACATAGCCGATTGATTCACCAAGAATCCGTCGGCTTTTTTTTCATGCTCATTTTTATACATAGCATTGGCTATTAAATTTTTCGAGGAAGGAGGAAACCATATGACCAAGTGTAAAGTAATCGCCCTTGCAAATCAGAAGGGAGGGAACAGCCAAGACCACAACCACATTAAATCTTGGAATTGGTCTTGTACATCAGGGGCGAAAAGTATTATTGGTTGATGCTGATCCACAGGGGAGACTTAACAACCGCATTAGGGTGGATTGATGCAGATAATCTTCCGGTTACATTGGCTACGCAAATGAAGAAAATATTACAAGATGAACCATTTGTGTATAATGAAGGTATTTTTGCATCATGAAGAGGGAGTAGATATTATTCCGACCAACATAGAGCTATCGGGAATGGAAATCTCACTGGTAAATGCCATGAGTAGAGAGCAGACTTTAAAGCTGTATCTGGCAGATTTGAAAAAGGATTATGATTATATTCTGATTGATTGTATGCCTAGTTTGGGAATGCTGACCATCAATGCATTAGCTGCCGCAGACAGTGTAATTGTTCCAGTTCAGGCTCATTATCTTCCACTAAAGGGCATGACGCAGTTAATGAAAAACAATCGCTAAGGTACAGAGACAGCTAAATCCTAATCTGAAGATTGATGGAGTATTGCTGACACTTGCAGATATGAGGACAAAACTGGCAAGGACAACAGAGACTAGCCTTCGAGAGAATTATGGAAAGCATATCAGGATTTTCAAAACTGTTATTCCAGTGGCTATCACAGCAGCGGAAAGCAGTGCAGCAGGACAGAGCATTTATGAGTATGACAAGAATGGAACTGTTGCAAAGGCGTATGAAGAATTTACGAGGGAGGTGATTCAGTTTGGCGAAAAGCAGAAAAATAAATATTAATCTTCCCTCAGCCGATGACCTTTTTTACCACGCAGGAAGAAAGAAATCATAAGAATCAGGAATATGTAAAAAATATTTCTATTTATGAAATTACAGACTTCCCGAATCATCCGTTTAAGGTAAAAATGGATGATAAGATGTTGGAAACAATTGAGAGTGTCCGTGATCATGGTGTATTAGTGCCTGCACTTGTCAGGGAGAAACCGACGGGTGGGTATGAAATGATTTCTGGACACCGTAGAAAAATGGCGAGTGAACTGGCAGGATTTGAGAATATGCCTTGTATAGTAAGGAATCTCAGCGATGATGAAGCAGTCATTGTCATGGTTGACAGCAATCTTCAAAGAAAAGAAATCTTACCATCAGAAAAAGCATTTGCTTATAAAATGAAATTAGAAGCAATGAGCAGGCAGGGAAAACGATTAGATATTACTTGTGCACCAGAGGAGCACAAGTTAAAAGGAGTAAAATCAAGAGACATTCTTGCAGAACAAAGTGGAGAAAGTCGAGAAACAATCCGCCGCTATATCCGCCTTACGGAGCTTATCCCGGAAATCCTAGAAATGGTCGATGACAAAAGATTTCTATGCGTCCGGCGGTGGAGCTGTCTTATTTGCCGAAAGAGGAACAGGAGATATTGTACGACACCATGGAGTCGGAGGCTTGTACCCCAAGTCATGCCCAGGCAATTAAAATCCGCAAATTTTCAGCAGAGGGCAGGTTGAATGAAGATGTTTTGCTGTCGATTATGTCAGAAGAGAAGCCAAATCAGGTAGAGCAGTGGAAAATCCCGAAGAACCGACTGGAAAAATACTTTCCATCGGGAACTACACAGCAGAAAAATGGAAGAAACTGCAAATTACGCTCAAACAGAATGCCAGTTCCGCTACTGCGGAACGGCTATTCCATTTTTTAACGGTACGAAGTACCGCTAGATGATATCATTCTGTTTCACGCATATTTATACCGTTCATCTCCAGACGATATGTATGATGTTTATCTGTGATTCGTGTCAGGCACGCATCAGCGTAGGTATTATCGGTAAACATATCAAACCATGTACTGACAGGAAACTGTGAGATGACTACAGTTGATTTTCTTCCATCCCTGGTGTCAAGGACTTCAAAAAGATCCCGGCATTTATCAAGATCGAGATCCATAAGGCCAAAATCATCGATTACAAGAAGATCCAGCTTGGTCAGCTTATTCAGGTAATCCAGATTTGTGGATTTGATACGTGCCTGTTCCATTTCGCTCATAAGAGTGTTCGCTTTTATATACTTTACACTCTTAGACTGCTTCATTGCAGTTACACAAAAAGCATTGATTAGATAAGTTTTTCCACTGGCGGAAGATCCTGTTACAATGAGATTCTTTCCTTCCTCTATCCAATGGCAGGTACTCAGTCGCTCTATTGTCTGGGTATCAAGCTGACGTTCTGGACGGTAAATAGTTTCGTCAAGATCCGCCGCTGGGTATCGCAGATGCGCTTCTTTCATCAGACGATTAAAACGTTTATCTGCCCGCGCCTGCCACTCTGCATCAACCATTGCTGTCATGCGTTCCAAAAAAGTGTTTAGATCTGCATTGGGATCTTTCAACTGTTCTTCCAGGATATGTGCCATTTCTGGAACACGGAAACTTTTCAGACGCATGATCAGAGCCTGTTCCTGAGGTGTTAATGTAATGTCATGGGATGAACTCATTTGTATGCCTCCTTTCCACGGATGTTTGTATGGGAAGGAAGTTTTCCGGTTCCGTTTATAGCGCTGCTGGAATGGTTATTTTGAACCATGCTAAGTACTTTCTTGAAATAAGAATACTTGCAGGCATTGGCTTCTACGCATTTCTCAGCAGCCTCCTGAACCAGCCTGTGAGGAACATCTTTACAGGAATGGAGCACACCGGCACAGCTGTTGTATGCCTGTTCCTCATGCTTGGAACTGCGGAGTATCCTGTCAATAAGAGTTACCATAGATTCTCCATAAACAGATGCCCATCGTCTGTAATAAGCTCCGTCATGTGCATTCACTTCTTTGTAATATAGGTGTTCTGGAGGCATATGATTGTCATCTGTAATGTAAAGAGGAAAATCACGATAAGATCTTGGATGGCGGCAGATCAGCCGGTTATACTCATCACAGATTCGTATCTCCGTCATTGTAGCCTTAAGAATTGCAGGCTTCCCTTTGTAGGTATACAATACAGAATAGTAGTGGGCATCATACTCAAGGTGGTAATTATCTGGAACTTTAAGAAAGTATTTATAATCACAAAGTGTATAACTTTCGCCTGGAAGCTGGTTCATACGCGGTTTGTCGTACTTTTTCGAATCCATTCATGCGGGATTTCCGAATGTCAGATTTTTTCTGGAAAGGACGCTGGTTGATGTCCGCTACGATCTTTTAACTGCAGCATTCAGAGCTTCCAGAGAGGTGTAAGTATCTTTCTTTAATTCTTCTACCATATGCGTCTCAAGAAACGTACATGATTTTCAACTGTTGGTTTGCCTTTCGGTTTCCTTGGTGGTGGCGGCAGAATGATCGTATCATAAAAAAGTTTCCAGATCTGAAAAAAGCTGACTGCAGCACAAGTTCATCTTTGCTATGCCTGGTAACGGCTGTTTTCAGATTGTCTGGGACAAGATATTTAGGAACAGCCCCATAATAAGACAGTGCATGTACTGTGCCAGCAATAAA
>VOFI01000051.1_pt1 | contig 18000 bp, 18 predicted proteins | sample 5384131 | NCBI WGS metagenome assembly VOFI01 (sample SAMN12384728, study PRJNA508395) | human gut metagenome | isolation source: healthy gut H | host: Homo sapiens
CACTCCCGAACTGAAATTGGAATATCCGTGAGCAGTGCCTCCCAACCTTTTGTAATCAGGCTGATCTACCAAATACTTGGCAGGCTCGGATATTTTATCATAACTCAAGTCAATCTGGGGACCGGCAAAGAAATTACTTTTACCCAAACGGAATAAAAACCACGGATTAATCTGGAAACCGCTATAACGATATTCACTGGTAGAGTCACTGCGCTCATAATGCTTATTGGTAGCATAGCCGATACCATAAAAATTCTCCAATGTATTCTTGTAAGTGAATTTTCCAAAAATACGGAATTTATCATTTTTGAAAAACAACTGAGGCTTCACCATCAGATTCAAGCCCCCCTCGAACATTACCGCAACAGCCATCGGCAACACAGAACGTTTCTGCAAGGTATCCGACGGATTCATACGAAATGTAACAAGAGCACTACCTCCTATTAACGCACCAAAGTCCGGAGTATAACTCGGTCCTCCCAATATATTATAATGTATATTGCGCTTAGCCACCTTCCGGCGTCTTAATTCTTTTTTTGAAAGTTGATGGATGGTGGTATCCTCAGGATTACTACCTATGTCACTTCCTTGTGCCGCCATATTCAAAGAACAAAGCAGGCACAGGACCAAGCTAAGTAATGTTATTTTCATATAATAGTTTATTGTCTGCCCAAAGTCCTTACTCAAAAAAACTTTCTACGGCAAATGAGTTTTCAAAGGACAAAGGGATTGAACATGGTAATCACACGCTTTCCATCAACCGGCTCGTACCACCACAAGTCTGTATTCACAGGCCAGAGTTCCCCACACATCACAGTCCAAATAAAAAAAGCATTGCCGGTAACACGCACCGTAGCCCACAGCGGCGGAGTGAAATCACCGATCGAATACCCCTCATCGTCATCACAGGATTGCAGTACCGGCATCACAGCCAGACAAACTGCCATAAATAACCAATGTAGCTTTCTCATAATCAAAGTTCTTTTGTTTATTTCTTTTGCATAGAAATACAAAAAGCCGGGCATTTACTGCACCGGCTTTATTCCTTTTAACAAGAAATTAAATATCGTCCTACTTTTTAAAACGTTTCTTAAGCAAAGCCACCATTTCACGGGCTGCATGCACAGGTGCTCCCGCCTCGCCCAGGCGGGATGCCATATATTCGTAACCATCGAGCATCTGCCGGCGGTACGCCTCATCGCATAAGATACGTTGAAGCTCCGCACGTATCTGCTCCACCGTCATGGTATCGGCCACCAGTTCCTTCACCACCTCACGGTCGGCAATTAGGTTTACCAGAGAAATGTACCTGACTTTCAGGACATGCCGTTTCAGGAAAGCGATAACCTTCCCTATCGGCGTATGGTAGCACACCGCCTGCGGAACCCGGAACAATGCCGTTTCCAGCGTTGCCGTGCCCGAAGTAACCAATGCCGCTTCCGCATGCCGGAGCAAAGGATAAGTACGGTTAAAGATTATCTTCACGTCCGCATTGCCGACATATTCCTTATAATACTCCGGAGAGATACCCGGCGCTCCCGCCAGCACCAACTGATACTCCGGAAATGAAGCGGCCGCCCGAATCATATCCGGCAAATTATCCTTAATCTCCTGCTTGCGGCTGCCTGCCAGCAAGGCAATGACAGGCTTCGGCGAAAGGCCGTTGGCCCGTTTGAACTCATCTGCAGTTTCCGAATAAGCGGCTTGGAAGGCAGTGACTTCATCCACCGTCGGATTGCCTACATAATGTATGGGATAATGGTGCTTGCCCTCGAAGAACTCCACCTCGAACGGAAGAATGGAGAAGAGTTCGTCCACATCCCGCTTGATATTCCTGATACGGTGCTCTTTCCAGGCCCATATCTTGGGAGAAATATAATAGAACACCGGTATTTGCGTACGGGCATGGACAAACTTGGCAATATTCAGGTTGAACCCCGGATAATCCACCAAAATAAGAACATCCGGCTGCCAGGCTGCAATGTCTTCCTTGCAACGCTTCATATTGGCAAAGATGGTACGCAGGTGCAACAAGACGGGAATGAAGCCCATATACGCCAGTTCCTTATAATGCTTCACCAACGTTCCGCCCACAGCCGCCATCAGGTCACCGCCGAAGAAGCGGAACTCGGCCTGCGGGTCTTCCTCCTTCAAGGCAGTCATCAGGTGCGACGCATGCAGGTCGCCCGAGGCCTCGCCCACAATCAGATAATACTTCATAAGCGCCTATGTTTCAATATCCTGTAAATCCGTCAGAACCAGGTCTTCAATTCGTCCATCAGGCCATAGGCGGTTACATCCACTGTGGTCGGAGTCACCGCTACATAACCGTTGGCAAGCGCCCAATGGTCGCTCTTTTCATTCTCCTTTTCCGACTCCTCAAACTCTCCGGTCAGCCAATAATAGTGCGCATCGCCTCTGTGGGCGAAGTTCTCCCACTCGTTGGTCCACTGTCCTTTTGCCTGTTCGCAGATTTTCACCCCTTTCAACTCTTTGGTGTCGGGGAAGTTGACATTGAGGCAGGTCAACGGCGGCAAGCCTTTTTCCAGAACCTTGCGGGCAATCTCGCGGATATACTCTCCCGCCGGCTCAAAATCGGCGTCCGGCGTGTGGTTGCACAGTGAAAAGCCGATAGAGGGAACACCTTTCAGGCAGCCTTCGATAACCACCCCCATTGTTCCGGAATAATGCACATTGACCGAGGAGTTATCGCCGTGATTAATGCCGCCCACCACAAGGTCGGGTTTGCGGTCGAGCACCGTATGGAATGCCAGCTTGACGCAATCGGCGGGCGTACCGGAACACTTATAGACCGTCAGCCCTACATCCTTGCGAAGCAACTGATAATGAATCGGTTCTGTCACGGTAAGCGCACACGCATTACCCGAACGCGGCGCATCCGGCGCCATTACCACAATCTCCCCCAGCGGACGGAGAACTTTATCAACTCGCTGATTCCTTTCGCAATGATACCGTCGTCATTGGAAATCAATATCAAAGGTCTCTGATTTTCCATATTTCTTTTTAATTTTGCTACAAATTTAGCAAAAGAGAACCACATATTAACCACCAATACACAAAAAGATATGTTAGACGTCTTTCTCATTCTGATGGGTATCCTCTGCCTGATAACGGGACTGGTAGGCTGTTTCCTGCCCGTAATTCCCGGTCCGCCCGTAGCCTATACCGGTTTGTTGCTGCTGCACTTCACCGACAAGGTGCAGTACTCTGCCACCCAACTGTTGCTGTGGCTGCTGATTGTCGTCATCGTACAGGTGCTCGACTATTTCGTCCCCATGCTGGGCAGCAAATACAGCGGCGGAACGCGCTGGGGAACGCGCGGATGCCTTGCCGGAACCCTCATCGGGCTGTTCTTCATGCCCTGGGGCATTGTACTCGGCCCGTTTTTAGGGGCTTTTATCGGCGAACTTTTCGGCGGCAGGGAAACCCGGCAGGCTCTGAAGTCGGGACTGGGCTCCCTGTTCGGCTTCCTCTTCGGTACGGTACTGAAATGCGTGTTGTGCGGATACTTCGCATGGGAGTTTGCATCGGCACTGCTTTAACATAAGTTTATCCCCATTAAACTTCAGGTTTAATCCTAATGAACTCGAAGTTTAATAGGAATAAACTCCGAGTTTAATTCGGACAAACTATTGTAAACTCCGGAGAAACGGCACGCATTTCCCCGGACACGGCAGCCGCGGCAGCTTATAACCCGAACATCCCGCCGCCCGCCATCTCATTGCTTTAGAAATCTTAATCTTCTGCAAGTGAGACAAAAAAGCTGTTCCTTTTCAAGATAAATACGTATATTTGCCCCACTAATCAGGAAAAAGAGTGCCTGAGACACACGTCTTCAGGCAACGGAACGGTAAAGGCATCCGGGAGTTATTAACAAAAAGGGTGACTTATCAACCGTTTTTGCAATCTTTCTCTTTTTTAGTAGGTGCTATACGGAATTATCACTTATTTCGCTGCCAATAAACATTGAAATTATGGGAAAAATAATTGCTTTGGCAAATCAAAAAGGTGGTGTAGGAAAAACAACAACAACCATAAACCTCGCAGCTTCTCTCGCCACACTTGAAAAGAAAGTGCTTGTCGTAGACGCAGACCCGCAGGCGAACGCCTCGTCAGGGCTGGGCGTAGACATCAAGCAGGCAGAATGTACTATCTATGAATGTATTATAGACCGCGCCGATGTGCGCGACGCTATCCACAACACGGAGATTGATACATTGAAAGTTATTTCCTCCCACATCAATCTGGTAGGCGCCGAAATAGAAATGCTCAATCTTAAAAACCGGGAAAAGATACTGAAAGAGGTACTCGCCCCGCTACGGGAAGAGTTTGATTATATCCTGATAGACTGCTCTCCGTCGTTAGGATTGATTACAATCAACGCGCTCACGGCCGCCGACTCGGTTATCATTCCCGTACAGGCCGAATACTTTGCACTGGAAGGCATCAGCAAATTGCTGAATACCATCAAAATCATCAAGTCCAAGCTGAACCCTGCCCTCGAAATCGAAGGCTTCCTGCTGACCATGTATGACTCGCGGCTGCGCCAGGCCAACCAGATATACGACGAGGTGAAACGCCACTTCCAGGAACTGGTGTTCAACACCGTCATCCAGCGCAATGTAAAACTGAGCGAAGCCCCCAGCTACGGCCTCCCCACCATCCTCTATGACGCAGACTCAACCGGAGCCAAAAACCACATCGCACTGGCAAAAGAGTTAATCAGCCACAACGAGGACTAACCGCCCGCATGGCAAACATAGTAAACAGTAAATCGTAAAACAGAAAAGAATAGATGGTACAGAAAAGAAATGCATTAGGACGCGGGCTAGACGCCCTCTCTCCATGGATGAAGTAAAGACCGAAGGCTCCTCCTCTATCAATGAGATAGAGCTGTCGAAGATTGCCGTCAACCCCAATCAGCCCCGCCGCGAGTTCGACCAGACAGCGTTGCAGGAGCTTGCCGATTCTATTGCAGAGATTGGTATCATCCAGCCTATCACCCTGCGTAAGCTGTCCGATGATGAATACCAGATTATTGCCGGCGAACGCCGCTTCCGCGCCTCGCAAATGGCAGGGCTGACGAGCATCCCCGCCTATATCCGCACGGCCGACGACGAGAATGTCATGGAAATGGCACTCATCGAAAACATACAGCGCGAGGACCTGAACTCCGTGGAAATAGCCCTCGCCTACCAGCACCTGCTGGAACAATACGGACTGACGCAGGAACGCCTCAGCGAACGCATAGGCAAGAAGCGTACCACCATTGCCAACTACCTGCGCCTGCTGAAACTGCCGGCTCCCGTCCAGATGGGATTGCAAAACAAGCAGATAGACATGGGACACGCCCGTGCACTGGTAACGCTGGGAGACCCCAAACTGCAAGTGAAGATTTTTGAAGAGATACTCGAACAAGGTTATTCCGTACGCAAAGTGGAAGAAATCGTAAAGTCACTGAGCGAAGGAGAAGCCGTGAAAAGCGGTGGTCGTAAGATTGCCCCCAAGCGCGCCAAACTGCCTGAAGAATTCAATATGCTGAAGCAGCAGCTTTCCAGTTTCTTCAGCACCAAAGTACAGTTGACCTGCTCCGAAAAAGGCAAAGGAAAAATCAGTATCCCGTTCAATAACGAAGAAGAATTGGAACGTATCATCGGTATTCTCGATACGCTGAAAAAATAAATGACAAAGAAGAGAAGAATATATCAAATCAGTATCGCCCTGCTGCTTTGCCTGATGCAGACGGCAGGGATTGCTATGTATGGTCAGAGCCGCCCGCGTGCCGCCGCAAAGAGGATACACAGGCTGCAGGCAGACTCTCTTGCCGCCGTACGGCAAGCAGCGCGGATGCAGGCCGACAGCCTGAACCGGACTATGGAAGAAGTGCCGCCTCTCCAGGCCGTTGCCCCGGCAGACAGCATTGCCACTGCCGACAGCATTGCCGCCGAGAACAAGAAAAAGCTGCTGGAAATGACTTCCGCTCCCGTCCTGAAAGAATCGGAAGTGCCGGCAGACAGCCTCAAAAAAGAAATCGATCAGAAAATATGGGTTCCCAACCCTACAAAAGCCACCTGGCTGGCGCTCGTAATTCCCGGCGGCGGACAAATCTACAACCGGAAATACTGGAAATTGCCCATATTCTACGGTGGCTTTGCCGGATGTGCCTATGCCTTGACGTGGAACAGCAAAATGTACAAGGACTACTCCACCGCATATAAAGACGCGATGAACGGCAATATGCAGTCCAGCAGCATCACCGATCTGCTGCCGCCCGGATACAAGATTTCCGAAACCCAGTTGAAAGAGCTGTTGCGCAAGCGCAAGGACACCTATCGCAGATACCGCGATTTAAGTATCTTCGCCTTCATCGGAGTATACCTGCTGTCCGTCATCGATGCCTATGTGGATGCCGAACTGTCCAATTTCGACATCACCCCCGACCTCAGCATGAAAGTGGAACCGGCTGTCATCGACAACCGGATAAACAACTCCTCCAACCGCTCCGTGGGGTTGCAGTGCAGTTTCCGATTTTAAAAACAAATAAACAGATTTATCCATGACAAATAAACCTACATATATGAAAAGAATAATCGCGGGTTCCTCACTTCTGTTCAGCATACTGCTGGCAACTCCGCAAGCATACGCCCAAGAAAGCGTAGACGTCATTATCCGCGAAAACGGAACGGAACGGCGGGAAGTAATCGACCTGCCCAAGAATGCCATACAACGAGATTGTGCGCAAGTTCATCGACATGTATACCGGACGCCTCCGCAACCAGGTTGCCTTCATGCTGAGTGCCTGCAACTTCTATATGCCCATCTTCGAAGAAGCGCTGGACGCCTACGGCCTGCCGCTCGAACTGAAATATCTGCCGATTATCGAGTCTGCGCTTAATCCCTCGGCCGTATCCCGCGCCGGAGCCTCCGGCCTGTGGCAGTTCATGCTGAACACCGGCAAGATATACGGGCTGGAAGCAACAGCCTTGTAGACGAAAGACGGGACCCGATCAAGGCACTTGGGCCGCAGCACGCTACCTGAAAGACATGTATGACATCTATCAAGACTGGAATCTGGTATTGGCAGCTTACAACTGCGGGCCGGGCACCATCAACAAAGCCATACGCCGTGCAGGGGAGCCACGGATTATTGGGAAATCTACAACTATCTGCCCAAAGAAACCCGTGGGTACGTTCCTGCTTTCATAGCGGCAAACTACATCATGACCTATTATTGCGAACATGGCATCTGTCCCATGGAAACACAGCTTCCCAACGCTACAGACACCATTCACATTAACAAAGACCTCCACTTACAACAAGTGGCAGAAGTATGCAACATCAACCTAGACCAGCTTCGCAGCCTGAACCCCCAATACAAAAAGGATATTATTCCCGGTAACAGCGAGTTGTGCGCACTTCGTCTGCCCAATAACTTTGTCAGTACTTTCATTGACCGCCAAGACAGCGTGTTCGCTTATAAGCCCAATGAATATCTGACCAAAAGAAAAACGGTAGCCATCAAGGAAACAACCAGTAGCAGAAACCGCTCATCCAAGGGAACTCTTTATCATAAAATCAAACAAGGAGACACATTGGGAGGAATTGCTGCCAAATACCACGTATCCATCAGCCAATTACGTAATCTAAACGGTATAAAGGGCAATAATATCAGAGCCGGAAGAAGGCGGAAGATTTGACAAAAAAAAACATTTAAACACTTATCCATTTTTGAAAAATTGCTGAATATTTTTGTATATTTTTGAAGTAAAGGAGAAACAGTATATGGAAGATATGACGGATGAAAAGCAGACTCAGGAACAGGCGGATGAGGAAATGATAAACCAAGGGTTTCAGGAACTTTTGGACAGTTATCTAGCGACCAAGCACCGCAAAAAAGTAGAAATCATCACCAAGGCATTCAATTTTGCCAACCAAGCACATAAGGAGTCAAACGCCGCTCGGGTGAACCATACATCATGCATCCCATAGCCGTTGCTAAAATTGTATGTACCGAAATAGGACTGGGATCAACTTCCATTTGTTCGGCTTTACTGCATGATGTGGTTGAAGATACAGACTACACTGTGGAAGACATTGAAAATCTGTTTGGTCCTAAAATCGCACAGATTGTAGATGGCCTGACTAAAATATCCGGCGGCATATTCGGAGACCGGGCTTCCGCACAAGCCGAGAATTTCAAGAAATTGCTACTGACCATGAGTGATGACATCCGGGTTATCCTCATCAAAATAGCCGACCGTCTGCATAATATGCGTACACTTGGCTCCATGCTTCCCAACAAACAATACAAAATTGCCGGAGAAACCTTATACATCTATGCGCCACTGGCTAACCGCTTGGGGTTAAACAAAATAAAGACAGAACTGGAAGATCTCAGTTTCAAATATGAGCATCCGGAAGAATATGCACAGATAGAATCCAAGCTACAAGAAACACAAGCGGAACGCGAAGAAGTATTCCGTGAATTTACAGCACCTATCCGCGCACAACTGGACAAAATGGGTATCAGCTATCAATTGATAGCACGAGTCAAATCCCCTTATTCCATCTGGAACAAGATGCAGACCAAGCATATCACATTTGAAGAAATATATGATATCCTGGCTGTCCGTATCATCTTCTGTCCCAAAAATCCGGAAGAAGAACTCAACGAGTGCTTTAACATATACGTATCCATATCCAAGATTTATAAACCGCACCCAGACCGCTTGCGCGACTGGGTAAGCCATCCGAAAGCCAACGGCTATCAGGCACTTCACGTAACTCTGATGAGCAACAAAGGCCAATGGATAGAAGTGCAGATACGCAGCGAGCGGATGAATGATGTAGCCGAACAAGGCTTTGCCGCACACTGGAAATATAAAGAAGGCGGAGGCAGTGAGGACGAGGGCGAACTGGAAAAATGGCTGCGTACCATCAAGGAAATTCTGGATGACCCGCAACCGGATGCCATCGATTTTCTGGATACCATCAAACTGAACCTGTTTGCTTCGGAAATTTTTGTCTTCACTCCGAAAGGAGAAATCAAGACGATGCCGCAAAACTGTACGGCACTGGATTTTGCATTCTCCATCCATACATTCTTGGGCAGCCATTGCATCGGAGCTAAAGTCAACCACAAGCTGGTGCCCTTGAGCCACAAACTGCAAAGCGGCGACCAGGTGGAGATTCTTACTTCCAAATCACAACATGTACAGCCTTCGTGGATAAACTTTGCCACCACTGCAAAAGCCAAGGCTAAGATACAGGCCATACTGAAACGCGAACAGCGAGGTATGCAGCAGGCCGGTGAGGAAATGTTACGGGAATTCTCTCCAGGGAGGGAAGTAGAGTACACTCCCGAAAACATACGAAAGATCTGTAATCTGCATACCCTCAAGACACAGGAAGAATTGTTTGCAGCCATCGGATTCAAAACAATCATTCTAGGAGAAAACGATAAAAACGAACTGAAAGACAAACCGGTTTCCAGTAACTGGAAAAAGTATATCTCTTTCGCTTTCGGAGGCAGCAAGACAAACAAGGAGAAACCGACAGAAGAGAAGGTTCCCCTACCAAAGATAGACAGCAAGAAAATATTGAAACTGACTCCCGAAGCTATCCAAAAGAACTATGTGATAGCAGAATGCTGCAAACCTATTCCGGGAGATGACGTTTTGGGATATATAGGCGACAATAATCGTATCATCATCCACAAACGCCAATGTCCGTTGGCTACCAAACTGAAAAGCAGTTATGGCAACCGCTTGTTGGCTGTCCAATGGGAAACAGGAAAGTCCTTGTACTTCCCTGTAAATATCTACATAAAAGGTATTGACCACATCGGTCTGTTAAACAAGGTAACAGAAATCATTTCACAACAATTGAATGTAAATATCCACAAGTTGAATATTGAAAGTAACGATGGTATCTTTGAAGGAAGAATACAGCTATTTGTGCACGATGTGGATGATGTAAAATCCATCACTACCAACCTAAGGAAAATAGATGAGATAAAAACCGTCACCCGTATCGAAAAGTTCGAAGACCAGCCGAATTAACCAATACCAGTTTCACCGCAGATTACACTGATTTGTCCATAACGATTATCTGCAACTCGTTTTTAATCCGTGCAATCTGTGGTGAATATTCTTAAGTCAGGTAATCCAGTTCTTTACGCATACTGACCAATTCCTCACGTATCAGTTTCAATCTGTCCAAAATCTCCGTAGTACGGATAGTGGTTTCCCTGTTCATCTTCAGTTTCTGCTTAGCCCCCTGTAAAGTCATCCCTTTCTCTTTCACCAGATGATAGACCAGCCGGATATTCTCAATATCCTCTTTACGATACTGACGGACATTCCCTCCCGCCTTCTTGGGCGAAATAATAGGAAATTCCTTTTCCCAATAACGCAACAAGGATTCATTTACATCAAACATCTTCGCCACTTCCCCAATGGAATAGTAAAGTTTCAATTCTTTATTCGGATTATAGGCCATGGTAAATTAAAATTAAGAATTAAAAATTCACGGCTAGTCAAATACCTTACCGTGATTGGCTGCAATCTGTATCATCTTGTCATAATCTTCCGCACTCAAATCCATGAAATAATAATTCACAGGATTCTGCACTTTTCCTTTCACGTGCACTTCATAGTGCAAGTGCGGCCCGGTACTCTTGCCCGTACTTCCTACCGCACCGATCACTTCGCCCACGTACCACCTTTTGCCCCGGGCGAACCTAATACTTGCTTAAATGTGCATACCAAGTCTGGTACCCGAAGCCATGATCTACGATGATAAGATTTCCATAACCGGTTTCCCATCCCATTTTAACAACAGTGCCGTCACCGGTTGCATATACATCCGTTCCCGGATGGGCCGAAAAGTCCATGCCGGCATGAAAACGGGTAGTTCCGTAAATAGGGTCGATGCGCGTTCCATAACCGGAAGCGGTCTTGCGCAAATCCTTATTGGAAATGGGCTGAATGGCAGGGATGCAACGCAGCATCTCATCATGGTTCTTGCACATCTCCACCACATCATCGAACGAACGGGACTGGATATAAAGCTGCTTCGTGAGCATATCCATTTTCTGCGTAGTATTCACCACCAAATCGGAATTGGCCATATCCATCAGATGTTCGTAACGGTTTGTACCGCCGTATCCTGCCTTACGGATAGCCGAGGGAATAGGGTCGGCTTGGAATATTACGCGATACAGGTTATCGTCGCTGCTGCACATCCTGCAATACTCCCATAGCCTCGTCCATTCTCCGCGAAAGGACGTTATACTGCGCCTGAAGCCGGCTGTTTTCTTTCCGCAGTTCCTTCTCGGACGGCGAACCGAAAATCAGCAACAGTACGATAAAGCTGCCGGCTCCCACCCCATACCGAAAAACAACCGGCGCAATATGCTCAACGCCCGTTGCCGGACGGTAGGATAAATTCGGTCGTAAGTCTGTGTCCGCGGATTATAAATGTAGTAGACTTTACGCATCTAATTAAATTTTTGAATTTTCAATGCGGCAAAAAACAAAACAATATTTTGCACAGTTTTTTTTGACGAACAAAATAATAATTTATGATTTATGATTTTGAAAATGGGTCATTAAGTGATAAATATTAAATCGGAAATCATAAATCATAAATAAGAAGTATGTTGACTGCAAATGAAATTAGAGACTCTTTCAAAAGCTTTTTCGAAAGTAAAGGTCACCAGATTGTGCCATCGGCTCCGATGGTGATTAAGGATGACCCCACGTTGATGTTTACCAACGCAGGTATGAACCAGTTCAAAGACATTATTCTGGGGAATCACCCGGCCAAATACAAAAGAGTCGCAGACTCACAGAAATGCCTGCGTGTAAGCGGCAAGCACAATGACCTGGAAGAAGTGGGGCACGATACGTACCACCACACCATGTTCGAGATGCTGGGCAACTGGTCGTTTGGCGACTACTTCAAGAAAGAAGCCATCTCCTGGGCATGGGAATATCTGGTAAATGTGCTGAAGCTCGATCCGAAAGACCTCTACGCCACCGTATTCGAAGGCAGCCCCGAAGAAGGCCTGGAACGCGACAACGAAGCCGCTTCCTATTGGGAACAGTTCCTGCCGAAAGACCATATCCTTAATGGCAACAAACACGATAACTTCTGGGAAATGGGTGATACCGGCCCTTGCGGCCCGTGTTCCGAAATCCATATCGACTCACGTTCGGAAGAAGAAAAAGCTCAAATCCCCGGCAACCAACTGGTAAATAAGGATCATCCGCAAGTAATCGAGATCTGGAATCTTGTATTCATGCAGTTCAACCGCAAGGCAGACGGCAGCCTCGAAGGACTTCCTGCCAAAGTAATCGACACCGGTATGGGCTTTGAACGCCTGGTGCGCACACTGCAAGGCAAGACTTCCAACTATGACACTGATGTGTTCCAACCGATACTGAAAGCCATTGCCGAAATGGCAGGAACCACCTATGGTCAAGACAACCAGAAAGATATCGCCATGCGCGTTATAGCCGACCATATCCGTACCATCGCATTCTCAATCACCGACGGCCAGTTGCCCAGCAACGCAAAAGCCGGCTATGTAATCCGCCGTATCCTCCGCCGTGCCGTCCGTTACGGATATACTTTCCTGGGACAGAAACAAGCATTCATGTACAAGCTGCTGCCTGTATTGATTGAGAATATGGGCGAGGCCTATCCGGAGTTGAACGCACAGAAAACACTGATCGAGAAAGTGATCAAAGAAGAAGAAGAATCTTTCCTGCGCACACTGGAAACAGGTATCCGTCTGTTGGACAAGACTATGAACGATGCCAAAGCTGCCGGGAAAAAAGAGATCAGCGGTGTGGATGCCTTTACATTATATGACACTTTCGGTTTCCCCCTCGACCTGACAGAACTGATTCTCCGAGAAAACGGCATGACTGTAAACGAAGAAGAGTTCGATGCCGAAATGCAGAAACAAAAAGAACGTGCACGCAACGCGGCCGCCGTTGAAACCGGAGACTGGATCACCATAAAGGAAGGTGACTACCCACTTTGTAGGTTATGACTTTACCGAATATGAAACCAGCATCCTGCGCTATCGCCAGATCAAGCAGAAAAACCAGACATTGTATCAAATTGTACTGGACGATACTCCGTTCTATGCCGAAAGCGGCGGACAGGTAGGTGATACAGGGGTGATCGTAAGCGAATTCGAAACGATTGAAGTCATTGACACCAAGAAGGAGAACAACCTTCCTATCCACATCACCAAGAAGCTGCCCGAACACCTGGAAGCACCGATCATGGCTTGCGTGGATACAGACAAGCGTGCCGCTTGCGCCGCCAACCACTCTTGTACTCACTTGCTGGATGCTGCGCTGCGCGAGGTATTGGGCGAGCACGTAGAGCAAAAGGTTCTTTGGTAACTCCGGACTCATTGCGTTTCGACTTCTCGCACTTCCAAAAAGTGACGGACGAGGAAATCCGTCAGGTGGAACACATCGTGAATGCCAAGATACGTGCCAACATCCCTCTGAAAGAGTACCGCAACATACCTATCGAAGAAGCCAAGGAACTGGGCGCCATCGCTCTTTTCGGCGAAAAGTACGGTGACCGTGTACGTGTCATCCAGTTCGGTTCTTCCATTGAATTCTGCGGTGGTACGCACGTAGCCGCTACCGGAAACATCGGAATGATGAAGATTGTATCCGAAAGTTCCGTTGCCGCCGGTGTCCGCCGTATCGAGGCCTATACCGGAGCACGCGTAGAGGAGATGCTCGATGCCTTCCAGGATACGATGCGCGATTTGAAAGCACTCTTCAACAACGCCCCCGACCTGTCAGGCGCCATCCGCAAATACATCGAAGAGAACGCCGGTCTGAAGAAACAGGTGGAAGATTTCATGAAAGAGAAAGAAGCACAGCTAAAAGAGAAACTTCTACAGAATATTCAAGAGGTGAACGGTACGAAGGTAATCAAGTTCTGTGCAGCCATGATACCCGCCGACACGGTTAAGAACATCGCATTCCAACTGCGCGGAGAGATTACGGAAAACCTTTTCTTCGTTGCGCAGGAACGGTATTCGAAGGCAAACCGATGTTGACAGTGATGCTGAGCGACAACCTCGTAGCCGGAGGACTGAAAGCCGGTAATCTTGTAAAAGAAGCCGCCAAGCTGATACAAGGCGGCGGCGGCGGTCAGCCCCACTTTGCAACTGCCGGCGGAAAGAACCCTGACGGCTTGAACGCTGCCATAGACAAAGTTCTGGAATTGGCAGGATTATAATCCGTAAGATTGCCGGAGAGGCAGATATTTCAACTTCAATTTACAATAAAAGGGTGTGTCAAAATCTTTATGATTTCTTTTAGCGGAGTTTTTCGCAGATTTCACGGAAAAAGAACCTATTTTTCTTAATGGATCAAAAGGAAATAAATAAAAGCGAATATTTTCTATCTCCCAACCTCTTTGGTTCTATTATCTTCAACAGGAAGTGCTCGCTAAATGCCATCAGTTAACTCCATAATCCGGGCGAACAGGGAGTTAACTCCAAAGGTTATGGTCATAAGTAAATGCCACAATGTACGTCCCCGTCTTAAGGTAACAAACGGTTCCAAAAAATATCATCAGAATATAACGGAACCCACATCATTACCCGTCTCTTTTTCAACAGATCTGCTCATTCGGATAGTTCACCAGATAGAGAGTGCCCGTGGCACGGGTAAAGGCGGTGTAAAGCCAACGGAAATAATCGGGTGTCAAGTATTCATCCGTCATATACCCCTGGTCCAGAAAGACATTCTTCCATTGCCCGCCCTGCGCCTTGTGGCAAGTCACGGCATAGGCATACTTCACTTGCAAGGCATTGTAATAAGGGTCGGCTTTCATCTTCTTCATCCGTTCCCGCTTCACGGTGATGTCGGCATAATCTTCGAGAACGGTATAGAAAAGGCGGTCGTTATCCGCCTTGGGCAGTGCAGGCGCATCGCTGTGCAACGTATCCAGCAGAAGATTTGCTTCCAGTTCGAAGTTGTCGTAATCGGGAAATTCCAGCGTGACATCCGCAAAACGGAAACCATACAGTTCGCGGGTGCGGCGCACCCGGCGCACCACCGCTGTCTCGCCGTTGGCTATAAAGTCCATCTCCTTCTGTTTTTCCGTCCAGTAATAATTATTTTTCGCCACCATCAGCAAGTCGCCCGTATTCAGTTCATCTTCCCGCCAGAGTATCCGGGAGCGGATGCCGTTATTGTAGATATTGGCACGCTTGTTGGAGCGGCATATCACAATCGTCTCGTCCAGCCCGTCGCGGTCGTAACACGTTTCGAGCGCATCTATCAGTTCATCGCCCGGCAGAACTTTGATGTCGGCAAACCCCGCAACCTTTATCTTCGGCAGAGCCTCGCAGGCATCTTCGGCAATCAGTTGGCGCAGGCGCGTAGCGTTCCACAAAATACCCGATTGCTGTTCCTGGCGTACCACTTGGGTCAAGTCCACTTCCTGCACCTCCAGTCCGTAGCCTTTCAAGGCGTCCGCAAACAGAGCGGGACTCTGCTCCTCGCCCACCGGCGGAAGCTGTGCCGTATCTCCCATCAGCAAAAGGCGGCATCCCATACCCGAATAGACAAACTGCACCAGATCGTCCAGCAAACGCCCCGTGCCGAATGCCGAACCCGACAGACCGTCATTGGCAATCATCGACGACTCATCGACAATATATAATGTATGAGTTGTCAAATTATCGTTCACCGAAAAGTTGCCCGTCTCATTGGAAAAAGATTGCTGTCTATAAATTTTTTTATGAATTGTAAACGCCGGATGTCCCGCATAAGCGGAGAAAACCTTCGCCGCCCGCCCCGTCGGAGCCAGTAATACCGACTTCTGTTGCAGCTTATCCAAAGTCCTGACCAGAGCGCCCACCAGCGAGGTCTTACCCGTACCTGCATAGCCACGGAGCAGAAAAACCATCTCACTACGGGGCGCGAGAAGGAAGTCCGACAAAGATTTTATAGCAATTTCCTGCTCCGGAGTTGGTTGATAAGGAAAATTTTCCTTAATTTGCCTTTCTAAATAGTTATTTATCATTTTTGTAAGAGAAAAAAGTAACGGGAACTGTCGTTTTTAAATTTATTTCTTTTATTTTTGCGGTGCGAATATAACAACTAAAAAACATATTTATCATGAAAACAGTTTTTAATATCGTTTTAGGCTTGTGTGCCTTGGCTTTGGTTTACATCTGCTATGCCAGCATCATGGGTCCTATAAACTTTGAAAAAGCCAAGAAACAAAGAGACGCAGCAGTAATTGCCCGCCTTATCGACATTCGTAAAGCGCAGTTGGAATACCGTGGTTTGCACAACCAGCAATATACTGCCAGCTTCGATACGTTGATTGACTTCGTAAAGAATCAGAAACTTCCGTTTATCTTCAAGCAGGGTGAATTGGACGACAAGCAGTTGGAAGACGGCTTGACTGAAAAGAAGGCTATCAACATCATCAATAAGGCCAAAAAGACGGGCAACTATGCAGAAGTCAAGAAATGGGGATTGGAAAACTTCAAACGCGATACCATGTGGGTAGCCGTGCTGGACACTATCTTCCCGAAAGGCTTCAATGCCGACTCTATGAGATATGTTCCTTTCGGCAACGGTGCACAATTCGAAATGGCTATCAAGAACGATACAGCTAAATCCGGTGCTCCTTTCTGTCTGCTCGAAGTCAAGACTCCGTATGAAGTATATCTGAACGGTCTCGACAAACAGGAAATCGCTAACCTGAAAGATGTTCAAACCAAGTTGGGCAAATACTCAGGTCTGATGATCGGTAGCCTGGAAACAGCCAACAACAACGCCGGTAACTGGGAATAATCTCACCGACACAAACGTATGATAGAAACGACTGATTTTAGTAAATCGGAACAATATACCTTATCCATCCGTCTGAGTACGGATGGATTTTCTTTTTCTATATTCAATCCGCTCGGCGAAGGCAGTTTTCTTTCCACGAGCACGGAGTGGACGATTCCCTGTCCCTCACTGCCAACCTGAAACAGGCTTTCCGCGAAACGGACTGGCTGAAGAATCCTTTCCGCCGTATCAATGTCCTTATGGCAGGCAAACGCTTTACATTCATTCCGTTGGAATTCTTTGAGGACGAACAGGCGGAAACCGTATTCTATCATAATCACTCCAGACAAGACAACGAGCTGGTGCAATACAACATCTTGCATAAGAACAATATAGTCGTACTGTTTGGAATGGACAAAAGCGCCTGCTCCCTTTTACGCGAACAGTATCCCGACGTCCGTTTCTATGCGCAGGCAAGCCCTCTCATAGAGTACTTTGCGGCAAAGAGCCGCCTGGGCAATTGCCGAAAAATGTATGTGCACCTGCGCAAAGAAGCGACAGAGATATACGCCTACGAACGCGGCCGGCTGGCATTCGCCAACACCTTTGCCTGCAAGGAGACAAACGACCGCCTCTATTACATCCTCTGTGTATGGAAGCAGCTCGGCATGGCGCAGGAACGCGACGAACTCCACCTCACCGGCGAACTGTACGACAAAGAGCAACTGCTGCCCGAACTGAAAAAATTTATCCGGCAGGTATTCATCATGAACCCTGCCGCCAATCTCGACCTACAAGCCATAACCCTATGCGAGTAATTAGCGGAATATACAAAAGAAGACGTTTCGACGTGCCCCACTCCTTCAAGGCACGCCCCACCACAGACTTTGCCAAAGAGAATCTGTTCAATGTGCTCTCCAACTACATGGACTTTGAGGACGGCATCCGTGCCCTCGACCTATTTGCCGGCACGGGCAGCATCAGCATCGAGCTTGTGTCCAGAGGCTGCGACCAGGTAATCAGCGTAGAGAAAGACCGCGACCATTACGCTTTCATCTGCAAGGTAATGAAAGAACTCAAGACCGATAAATGCCTGCCTGTCCGCGGCGATGTATTCAGATACATACAAGGCAGCCGC
>VOFI01000167.1_pt1 | contig 18000 bp, 28 predicted proteins | sample 5384131 | NCBI WGS metagenome assembly VOFI01 (sample SAMN12384728, study PRJNA508395) | human gut metagenome | isolation source: healthy gut H | host: Homo sapiens
AGATGTCTCGTGAAGCTGGAACAGGCGGAACAGTATCTGAAAAAGCAATCGGATATCTATATGGACTTGAGTCAGTCGGCGAAGAAAAAGCGTACTTACGACAGAAGTAACCCGGCGTATAAATGGGTAGCTCTTGCAATCGTACTGATGGGCGGTGCGGATTCGTCTATGGTATCTATGCATTGACGACCCATGCAGGATTTGGAATGTATTTCCTTTTGTTTGGTCTGGCTGCAATCTTCTTATTTGCCGGAGCGAATGTACTTCCGACTTCGAAGAATAATAAGAATTATATTGAGAAGCGGCTGACGGAATCGATCAGTCAGATGGAAGAGTATATCAGAGTGTATCCGGATTTTCCGGTACCGGCTCACTATGCACATCCGATTGTGCTAAAGAGAATGCAGGAAATTATGAAAGAAGGGCGTGCGAGAAATATTCCGGAAGCATTGCAGGTTTTGAAAAAAGATCTGAAAGCGTTGAATTCCAGCGTAGTCGTCGAGAAAGAAGAGTATGACGAAGTGGTAGCGATCAAACCGATGTTTCTGGTGATGGATTATAAATAATTTGGCAGATAGAAAATGCGGTCGGCATATATTCTGAGATTATGAGTAAGAATATATTGCCGGCCGTATTTTTGAAATATCAAAGTATACAAGAGAAGATACCAGCGGGAGGCTCTTTGTAGCGCTATGTGTTTGAAAGAAGCCACCGGTGGCGGGTACTTAGATTTTAAGCTTCAATATATATGCTAAAACCAGGAATAGTATTGCGATACATTTCACACAAATAGACACTCCGACATACCCCGGCAGCAAATATCCTTTTTGCTTTTTTGCCTAATATTAAAGAAATGATATCGATTATAAAAAGACGATTAGAACAATTGCAGCACCGAAGATCAGTAGCATAGCATCACCATTATTATGTGTCAGTGCAGTTACGACTCCAACATTTGTAATTGACATCCAGCTGTAGATTATGTATATCATGCATATTAAGTTAAAAATAATATCAAAGACAACTTTTTCGTTTCTTGTTCCGTTCTTCATTTTAATGTCCCCTTTCTTTAAGAGAATTTGGTAATAGCCGGCATTCTTATCAATTTTTTGTTTCTTCTCTTTTGTTGTCTATAATATAAACCATCAAGTAACTTGAAGGTCAATAGTTTTAGAAAAAATAATTTGTAACGGCTTCTGTATTGTGGAAAAATCAGAATATTGGTATAATGAGAACATACATTCGAAGTAGAAAAACTTTGTGAATGAATTTGTGAGTAAAGGAAGGAGGAGAACAGGCATGGCAGACAAAGGACGGAGAAGCTATATCGCAATCGACCTGAAATCATTTTACGCATCGGTAGAATGCAAAGAAAGAGAACTGGATCCGATGACGACCAATCTGGTAGTAGCGGACAAAAGCCGTACGGAAAAGACTATCTGTCTGGCAGTGTCTCCTTCCTTGAAATCCTACGGGATACCGGGCCGTGCCAGACTCTTCGAGGTCGTGCAGAAGGTAAAAGAAGTGAATAAAAGACGGATCTGCATGGCACCCGGAAAGAAGTTTGCAGGAGCTTCCGTAGATAATGAAGAAATAAAACTACATCCGGAATTGGAACTGGATTATATTACGGCGGTTCCGAGAATGGCATTATATATGAAATGCAGTACGGAGATCTACAACATTTACCTGAAATACGTTGCACCGGAGGATATCCATGTCTATTCCATTGACGAGGTATTCATGGATGTGACCGATTACCTGAATACTTACCGGATGACGGCAAGAGAGCTGGCTGGAAAGATTATTCGTGAGATCCAGCAGGAGACGTCGATTGCGGCAACGGCCGGAATCGGAACGAATCTGTACCTGTGTAAAGTTGCCATGGATATTGTGGCGAAGCATATTGAGCCGGATCAGAATGGGGTGAGGATCGCAGAACTTACAGAAATTTCTTATAGGAAGCTTTTGTGGGCGCACCAGCCGATCACGGATTTCTGGCGTGTGGGCCCGGGGTATGCGAAGAAGCTTGCGGAAGTCGGATTATTTACCATGGGAGATGTGGCAAGATGTTCTCTTGGTAAGCCGGGGGAATATTATAATGAAGATTTGCTGTACCGGCTATTTGGGGTGAATGCAGAACTTCTGATTGATCATGCATGGGGATGGGAGCCATGCACGATCGCAGATGTGAAGGCGTATAAGCCCGAAAATAACAGTATGGGTGCGGGACAGGTACTGCATTGTCCATATAATTTCGAGCAGACGAAGATCGTGGTAAAGGAAATGATCGACCAGCTGGCATTGGATCTGGTAGATAAACGTCTCGTAACGGATCAGATCGTTCTGACGATCGGATACGACATCAAGAATCTGGAACAAGGAACGAAGAAAAATGTAGGGGAGATCACGACAGACTGGTACGGCAGGAAAGCTGCCGAAACATGCACACGGAACCGCTAATCTGAAGCAGCATACTTCTTCATCGAGGCTGATGACACAGGCAGGTGTAAAGCTGTATCATGAAATTGTGAATCCGGATCTTCTGATCCGCCGGATTACGATGGCAGCGAATCATGTGATCAGTGAGAAAGAGGTCCAGGAAGAACAGCAGTATGAACAGATGAATCTTTTTACAGATTTTGGAATTGCAAAGAAGGAAAAGGAAGAGAAGAATGAGAAGCTGGAACGGGAAAAGAAGATGCAGAAGGCGATGCTGGATATCAAGAAAAAAATATGGGAAGAATGCAATCTTAAAAGGAATGAATCTGCAGGAGGATGGAACTGCGATGGAACGGAACCGGCAGATCGGAGGACATAAAGCGTGAGAAATGAAAATGTTTCGAAAGAAAATGTTACACAGGTTTCGGGGAAATTACAGAAATCGGTGATCGAAGTGCAGCAAAAGTATGGAGATATTCTGAACCTTCCGCATCATGTATCGGAGACACATCCGCCGATGCCGATAGCAGACCGAGCGGCTCAGTTTGCACCATTTGCGGCACTGACCGGCTATAAAGAAGCAATAGAAGAGACAGAGCGGCTGGCAGAGAAAAAAAATCGAGCGGGAATACGAGTAAAAGGCAAAAAATGGAAGAAAAATATGGTGAATCTCTTGACCTTCAAGCGGCTTGAAGGAATATAATCATCTTAACAAAGAGGGAGAAGGATGTAGATATTCGGAATGAGGGAAGGTGACAGTATGGAAAAAAGTGAAGAAAGAAACAAAATCATTTCTAAACTTCAGACAGTAATAAAAGAACAGATTGAATTAAAAGAAATCGAAATACCGGGAACCATTACATTTCAGGTTATGTCTGTGGATGGTGGGAATGTATCGGTGGGAGCCGGTGAAGTGCTTCTGCTTCGTTACAGTGCGACTCATCTGGAATACAGTCATGAGTTGGAAGACGAGAACCAGAAGTTTCATATGGCAGTTCATATCATTTATTGTAAAGAGCAGAAAGGTTTGTTTGGAAAAGTAAAGTACAAGACGATAAAACACCGCAAAGAAATCATTACAGAAGCAGACTGGAAAAATGGAAAGAAGGTGTCACTTTATGAAGATTAAAGATGTAGAAAAACAGGTTGGCATTTCCAAGGCGAATATAAGATTCTACGAAGAAGAAGGACTGATCCATCCGGCACGTAATCAGGAAAATAATTACCGGGAGTATTCAGAAGCAGATGTAGAACAGCTTCAGGAAATTAAAAAAGTTGCGTCTGATCGGTATTCCGGTACAGGAGATCAAAGATATCTATGAAAATAGATTGACTTTACAGGAAGCATTATCTCACAGATTAGATGAGATCGAAAAAGAAGAACGAACATTAAAAAGAGACAAAATTGACCTGTCAGAAGGCATTGAAAAGTAAGCTTGATATTACATCGATCGATCAGCTTGAGATTGAGGAAGAAAAAGAAGAGTGGCAGGTACGTCTGGCAATTCTTTTGAAAGAGGATATTGTACAGAAGAAATTAAGCAGGGATGAGATGAACAATGAGATTGCATGCTTTTTTATTGCAGGAACGATCTTAAGTGTGATATCTATATGGCTGCTTCCGAAGGATTATATCGGAACACATCTTTATGTCGGGCTGATTTCACTTGCAGCTGTGGTAGGTCTGCTGATCATAGGAACATGTTCGGCGAATATGAAAGTGCATCTGACATTGTTGCTTCTGGGGGCAGTTGTACAGCCTGTCGGATTTTTTTACAATCGGAACATTGATGGGAAGCGGATATATTGTGTGTCGTGATACAGCGGTATTGAAGCAGTATGTAATCTACCTGTATGGCGGGGCATTTATTCTTGCAATTATATTGTGGATGGGCTCAAAGCTGAACCGCTATATTCTGAACAAACTCTGGATCAGTATGCTTGCAAGCCTGATCATGGCAGGAGTGATAGCACAGATGCTGAATCAGAAGTATGGACACTTGATGGCAACAGGCGAACTTATCGTGGGATTTTTGTGTGCTGTTATTTATCTTGCTGCTGTATCCGGAACATGGACACTGGCGAATGCAGACTGGGGAAAATATAACCGGTATCATGCAGTGTATACGTCGAACAAGATGATCAATGTATTCGCAACGATATTCAATGCAGACCGGATACTATAGTGGAAAGAACTGGAGGAGATAGCAGATATGAATTATATTACATTTAATGAAATTATTGAAGTGAACGGATTGCTGGAGGAGAAAGGACTGAATTTTAAAGTCCACTTAAGAGATGCCTGTGGGAAGCAGTCATGTTGGATCGAACCGTTGGGAAATTGTGCATGCGAAGGACGGTATGAGGAGATGTATCAGGTTGTGGAGGAGTATTTTAGAAGGAAAGGGCAGAAGATTACGTTTGATGAGACGAAGTTGAATTTTTTTGCTGTTTAATTTATCTGAAAAAATATATTGAATAATATTTACTTGTATGTTAATCTATATAAAAGCATACTTCAAAAGAAATCTAAGGTATATTGAATCATATACCATCTACATTCTAATTACATTTCAGAAATCTATGCTTTTTATACCAATCAATTGTAAAAAGCAGGAGAGGACTGAACGTGTAAGTAAGATATCCTCCTGCACATAGGAGGAATTAAATATGGCGAGAAGAAAGAGTCAGAAGAGACGCAACAAAAAGTATCAGGTAAACAACCGTCAGTTAAAGGCAAAACGGCCATACAAAGATACGATTTTTCGAATGTTGTATCATGATAAAGAAAATCTGCTATCATTGTATAATGCAGTGAATGGTCGGAATTATACTAATGCAGAAGATTTGCAGATTGTCACATTAAAAAATGCAATTTATATGGGAATGAAAAATGATCTGGCATTTATTATGGATATGAATTTATATTTGTATGAGCACCAGTCGACGTATAACCCGAATATTCCGCTTAGAAATTTATTCTATATTGCGGATGAATATCAAAGATTAGTAGTTCAGAAATCTTTATATTCAACGGTAATACAAAAGATACCGACACCAAGATTTATTGTGTTTTATAATGGGACGAAAAAGGTAGACGATTATAATGAATTCCGATTATCTTCAGCTTATGAGAACTCGACGGATAATCCGGATCTGGAATTAAGGGTGACTATGTTGAATGTAAATGATGGTCATAATCTAGAACTGATGGAACACTGCAGAACATTAAAGGAATATGCTAAATATGTTGCGAGGGTAAGAAAATATGTGACGCAGAATATTCCTCTGGAAGAAGCAGTTACGCGAGCGGTAGATGAATGCATAGAGGAAGGAATTCTGGCAGAATTTTTGATGAAGAATAAGGCTGAGGTGATCAAAGTGAGCATCTATGAGTATGATAAAGAATTTGAAGAGAAAAAAAATTACGGAAAGCGGAGTATGAGGCTGGGGTAGAAGCTGGAATTGAACTTGGAGAACGGAGTCTTCTGGAAAATCAGATTAGAAAGAAGTTGAAAAAAAAGGAAAGCCTATAGAACAAATTGCGGATGAATTGGAGGAAGCGGTAACTACAATTCAACGAATTATAGAAGAAACAAAAAAAGAAAATTGAGCAAAATCAGGAAGGCTGTTGCAGATGCAATAGTCTTCTTTTAAAAAGTAATAAATGGATTTATTACTTCCACGGTTGCTTTCTCGTAAAATATAAGTTAAATTTATAATAAATAAAATTTTACAGAGAGAATGAGGAAAAGTCATGGAAAGCAACAAAGAAGAAAAGATAAAGACGGTCAGTGAAGAGAATATCTATAAGCTGAACGGAAGAGTTCCACTTAAAAAAGTCATTCCGTTTGGCTTACAGCATGTACTGGCGATGTTCGTATCGAATCTGGCTCCGGTACTGATCGTGTGTAGCGCGGCAGTACTTAGAAGTAATGGGGCGCATTTAAGTTCGGCGGAGATTACACAGTTATTGCAGTGTGCGATGTTTGTAGCCGGAATCGGAACCTGTTTACAGTTATATCCGATTGAGTGATCGGATCAGGACTTCCGATTGTTATGGGAGTCAGCTTTACGTTTCTTGGAAGTCTGTTGGTAATTGCAACGAATCCGAATCTTGGATATGAAGGGATGGTTGGTGCAGTTATTCTGGGTGGTATTTTTGAAGGTTTTGTCGGACTGAGTGCCAAGTACTGGAGAAAATATCTGACTCCGGTTGTATCGGCTTGTGTAGTTATCGCGATTGGATTATCACTTCTGCCGGTAGGTATGGATTCCTGGGGCGGTGGAAGCGGAGTGAAAGACTTCGGTTCATGGTATCATCTGGTAGTTGGTGCATTTACATTGATCGTATGTCTGGTATCCAGAGAAGTCTTGAAAGGTGTCTATAAGAATCTGAATGTGCTGGTTGGACTTGTATTTGGCTATGCACTTGCAATTATATTTACGGTAGCGGGAATCGCACCGATGGTTGACTTTTCCGGTATTCATAAGACGATTCAGGAGGTTGGTGTGTTCAGTATCCCGAAGCTTGTGTTCCTGACCAGTCATAAGCCGGTATTCAATCTGGGAGCATTTTTTACGATCGCAATCGTATTCCTGGTATCGGCAGCAGAGACGACAGGTGCAACGACGGCAGTCTGTACGGGAGCACTTGGACGTGATCTTAAGATGAAAGAACTTCGCGGTTCACTGGCAGTTGATGGATTTTCCAGTGCAATCTCCGGATGTTTCGGATGTCTGCCGCTGACATCATTCAGTCAGAATATCGGACTTGTGACGATGACACAGGTGATCAACCGTTTTACGATTCTGATGGGAGCACTGATTCTGATACTTGCATCTTTATTCCCGCCGCTTGGAGCATTCTTCAATTCACTTCCACAGGCGGTGCTTGGCGGATGTACAGTTATGATGTTTGGATCGATCATGTATGAAGGAATCAAGATGCTGAAAGAATGTAAATTCGATGACAGAACAATGATTATCGTGTCACTGTCATTTAGTATCGGAGTTGGTCTGACACAGACATCCGGGAACTTCTTTACAGCATTTCCAAGTGCGGTAGGAGATGTGTTTAATGGAAATGCAGTGGCAGGAGTGTTTGTGGTATCGTTACTTTTGAGTCTGTTTTTGCCGAAGAAGACGAAAGTGGAGTAAGCGAGAATATAAAACAGCATAGTGAATCATAGAAGAAAAGATTATCTGGAGAAAGGGAACTATCCGGATAATCTTTTTTTGGGGCCATGCGTTTATAAGTAGTTGCCGAAAGAAGATTCTTTAGAGTTAAAAAATATAAGAAAAGTTGGAAAAATCACATAATTACGAAAAAAACGGTTGGAATATTGCGTGGTAAAAATTATTGACAAACGATAATTCCTTGCTATAATAAAATTATAAATTATCGAAAAACAATAATTTTCAAACACAGAAAGGAGGAAATATGGGAATTCGTATATGCTTGGATGAAGTCCTGAAAAAGAAGGGAATGACTTCAAAAGAATTATGCAGACAAGTCGGTATTACCGAGCCAATCTGTCGGTACTCCGAAGCGGAAAAGCCAAAGGTATCCGTTTGCATACGATGAATCGTATCTGTTATTTCCTTCAATGTGATGTAGGTGATATTTTAAAATTTGATGGAAATCTGGATGAAGAGGAGGGTGAATAATATGAAGATGAAAAGTTTTGAAAAATTCCGGAAACCACTGACCAGTCTGATGAGATTTCTGGAAATCTTACATTGGTTCGATGGTATCGTATTACTTTGGGCGGGATCGGCTATACCTATGCACAGCGTGCACATTAACGGGGCTATATTCGGCATCAAACAGGATACCATGATGAATGCCTACGGGATGTTCTTTACACTGATTGATGCAAAGGGAAATATGCGGATGCATCTGGTATCCGTGTGGCTTCTGCTGTTGGGAGCAACATCTATATTACTGGCCCTGATTTTTCGCAACGTTCATAAAATACTGAAGTCACTGGAAGGCACAAAGGAACAACCAGAAATGGGCACACCGTTTACAGCAGAAAATATAGAAAGAGTAAAGAAAATAGGAATTTACAGTATAGTAATGCCGACGATTCAGAATGTGGTCGTTTATATTTGCGGAGTATTGATTAAAATGAATGGACTGAAAGATATCAATTTTGAAGTGAGAGGATTCATTTTTGGAATTATTGTTTTATGTTTAGCCTATGTATTCTCTTATGGAGTAAATCTGCAGGAAGAAGTAGATGGGTTTATCTAAGATTTCTATTTGGAGAGGAGAGATGGATATGCAGAAAAGTATCAAATCATTGAAAAGAAATGGCATATTGTTATTGGCGTATGATTTATTGGTGTTATGTATTGTATTTGTAAAAAATGGAATGATAAATATGTCAGCGGAAGCGGCCACTTCTCTAATTGTATCTATTGGTTTTGGAATATTCATCAATTTACTCTGGATCGTGGATTCCAAAACTTGGATTACTGATTACGGAAAAAGGAAATGTATCTGGTCCTATTGGTGTGGCGAAATTGTACTTCTGCTGTTAGTAGTTGCTTTGGAAAATATGAATCAACTGGTTGCAACATCTGCCATATTAGGAATGATGGCGGTATATCTTATAATTGGTATATGGTGGGTGAGCCGCAAGCTCTAATGTGCTAATGCTCACCACACACATCCAGAAATTCCTGCACCAGCGGCACCGGTTTCTTTCCCTTCGCCCAGATCAGAAGTATCTTAGTTATAAGATCCGGCTCATCCAATTCTTGTATACAAAGTCCGTCACACAAGCTGGCCATGGACTGCGGAAAGATGGCAGTTGCAAGATCTTCTTTCGCCCACAGCATGGCACCTCTGGGATCATCGCAGACACAGAAGATGTCCGGATTCATATTCTGGGCATGAAAGGTATTCATGATGAGTTCTTCGTATCTCCGGTATAAGATCAGCGGTCTATGTAAAAAGATCGGAGAGCTTTTTTAAGGAAGAAACCGCATTGTGTTTCGAAGAATTATGCGGTGTATCTGTGGTAACGTCAGCGGTCTTTGAAACCATATTTTTGGGTGCTGATACTGCAATCATCGGCTCAGAACACAATTCCATATAAGACACCTCGTCAAGACGCAGTGGTGTTCTGGCAACGGAGATATCGATGATCCCGTCCAGAAGATACTGATAAAGCGAATAAGTGATCCCGTCGTGGACTTCAAAGTTCACGTCGGGATTTTTTTTTTCGAAAACTGGGAAATATAAGGCATGATGGTATCTACAGTTGTGGGAGTCAGACCGATACGCAGGATCCGTTTTTTCCCGGTTTTCGAGACCTCGAGCTCAGTAGATCTGGCGTATTCCAGCAGATTACCGGATCGGTCGTAGAGAAGCTTTCCGGCTTCAGTAAGAGTAACGCCCTTGCCTGGTGCGGTCGAAAAGTTTTACATTTAATTCATTTTCCAGCTGACGGATCTGGTAGCTGAGCGGAGGCTGGGACATATTTAAGTGTCTTGCAGCTTCGTTGATGCTGCCAGTGGATGCGATCTCGCGGAAATATTCTAACTGTCTGAGTTCCATGTTGGATTACCTGCCTTATATATTTTTTGTATTGCAAAGCTATAAAAACAATATTATTCATATCAATGATAACGGACTATAATAAAACAGTCAAGGGATATTATAATAAGTAGATAACGATGACTTATTAGTTATCGGAAAAAAGGAATGGAGTGAAAGAAATGAAGCGTCTTGAGAAGTTTCTGAGACCTTACCGCAGAGAGAGTATTTTGGCACCGCTATTCAAATTATTAGAAGTCGTGTTCGACCTTATGGTTCCGGTTGTGGTAGCTCAGATTATTGATGTGGGCGTTGCGAAGAATGACTATGGATATATTGTGGAAATGTTTTTCGTGTTACTGCTCATGGCAGCAGTCGGACTGTTGTGCAGTTTTACCGCACAGTTCTTTGCCGCAAAGGCAAGTGTTGGATTTGCGACCAGCGTCAGACAGGCAATGTTCGACCATATCCAGGGATTGTCATTTACAGAACTGGATACGCTCGGAACAGACACACTGATCACGAGACTGACGGACGATGTGAACCAGGTGCAGAACGGAATTAACATGGGACTGCGTCTGTTACTTAGAAGTCCGTTTGTCGTAATCGGTGCGATGGTGATGGCATTTACCATCAATGTGCGCTGTGCACTGATCTTTGTAGTGACAGTACCGATCCTGTTTGTCGTTGTATTTTCGATTATGCTGATCAGTATTCCGCTGTTCAAGAAAGTACAGGCAGGTCTGGACCGTGTGACAGGACTTACGAGAGAGAATCTGACAGGTGTCCGTGTCATCCGTGCATTCTGCAGGGAAGAACAGGCGGTGGAAGAATTCGAAGAAGGAAACAGAGAACTTACAAGATTGAATGAGTTCGTAGGAAGAATTTCTGCCCTTTTGAATCCGCTCACGTATGTATTGATTAACGGAGCAACTGTGTTACTGATCGCACGTGCCGGAGTGCAGGTCAATATCGGGAATCTGCAGCAGGGACAGGTAGTAGCGCTGTATAACTATATGGCACAGATGATCGTAGAACTGATCAAGCTTGCGTCCCTGATCATCACCCTGAACAAATCCATGGCTTGCGCAGACCGTGTGTCCGGTATTCTGGATGTGAAGTCCAGCATGGAATACAAAGTGGCGGCTGAGCAGATGAAGAATGAACAGATAAATGTTGATCAAAGAAAATATGGGACAGACGGCGAGAATGAACAGGCCGACAGTAATCTGGCAGTTGAATTCAACCACGTCACCTTCACATACGAAGGTGCCGGAGCATCCAGCTTATCGGACATCACCTTCCGTGCGAAGAAAGGACAGACGATCGGAATCATCGGAGGAACCGGAAGTGGTAAGAGTACACTGGTCAGCCTGATCCCGAGATTCTATGATCCACAGGAAGGAACGGTAAAAGTAAATGGTATCAATGCAAAGGACTATCCGCAGGGAGAACTTTGCAGTGAGATCGGAGTGGTACAGCAACGTTCCATCCTGTTCAAAGGAAGTATCCGCGATAATCTGAAGTGGGGCAATGATCAGGCTTCAGATGAAGATCTGTGGAAAGCAATCACAATCGCTCAGGCAAAAGATATTGTAGAAGCTAAGCTTGGAAAGCTTGATTCTGAAGTAGAACAGAACGGACGTAACCTGTCCGGCGGACAGAAGCAGCGTCTGACGATCGCACGTGCACTGGTCAGCAAGCCTGAGATATTGATTCTGGACGACAGCTTAAGTGCGCTGGATTTTGCGACAGACGCAGCGCTTCGTAAAGCAATCGGTGAACTGGAAGGCAATGTGACAACCTTCCTGGTATCTCAGAGAATTTCCGGTATCCGTCAGGCAGACAAGATCCTGGTTATGGAGGACGGTGAGCTGGCAGGACAGGGAACCCATGAAGAACTGATGGAGACTTGCGAGACCTATCAGGAGATCTATTATTCACAGTTCCCGGAAGAACGTCCGGCTGCAGTTAAATCTTCAAAGGAAACCGGAAAAGATTTGGACAAAGCGGATAAAATGACAGAGAAAGCAGAGAAAGGAGCGGCAGAGTAATGAAGAAATTATTAAAGCTCATAGGAAAGTATAAGATTTTCCTTGTATTCAGTGTAATCTTTTCCTGCAATCTCTGTAGTATTGCAGTTATATGTGCCGGTTTTATTCGGTGATGCAATTGATGAAGTTGTATCGGCACATCAGGTGAACTTTGATATGATGTGGTATTATCTGAAGCAGATTCTGATTTTTATCGTGATATCAGCATTTGCTACGTGGTTCATGAATCTGTTGAACAACCGGATGACTTACCGGATCGTGCAGGATATCCGTTCACAGGCAATCCGTCATATCCAGGTACTGCCGTTGTCTTATCTGGATCAGCACAGCACCGGAGATATTGTAAGCCGTGTCATTGCAGATACAGATATCTTATCCGATGGTCTGTTGTTGGGATTTACACAGTTGTTTTCAGGAATCGTGACGATTGTTGTGACACTGATTTTCATGTTCTCTAAGAATGTGTGGGTAACACTGCTGGTGATCGTACTGACACCATTTAGTTTCGTAGTGGCGAAATTCATTTCTTCCAGATCTTATACGATGTTCCGGAAGCAGAGTGAGACCAGAGGACGGCAGACCGCACTGATTGAAGAAATGATCGGCGGACAGAAAGTAGTAAAAGCATTTGGGTACGAGAAAGAATCATCCAGAAGATTTGATGAGATTAATAAAGAACTGCAGAACTACAGCCAGAAAGCAGTGTTCTACAGCAGTTTAACGAACCCGTCCACACGATTCGTCAATAATATCATTTACGCCGGAGTGGCTTTACTTGGAGCATTTCTGATACCGGGCGGCACGTTGACGGTCGGAGGACTTTCTGTACTGTTAGCGTATGCGAACCAGTATATGAAGCCGTTCAACGATATCAGTTCGGTAGTCACAGAGATGCAGAATGCGCTGGCATGTGCGGACCGTATCTTTGATCTGTTAGAGCAGAAAGAAGAGACATTGGATGCGGAAGGAGCATTTGCTACAGTTGATGGCAATGTTACAATCGACGATGTGGCATTTAGTTATGATAAAAGAAAAAGAACTGATCGAGAACTTCAATCTGGATGTAAAACCGGGTATGCGTATTGCAATCGTTGGTCCGACAGGATGCGGTAAGACGACATTTATCAACCTGCTGATGCGTTTCTATGATGTAGATGAAGGAAAGATCCTGGTGGATGGAAAGGACATCCGGGAGGTATCCAGACATGCCCTTAGAAGCAGCTTTGGTATGGTGTTGCAGGATACCTGGATCAAGAGCGGAACCGTAAGAGACAACATCTGCTTTGGAAAACCGGATGCAACCGATGAAGAGATCATTCGTGCAGCGAAGGAAGCAAGAAGCTGGGAATTCATCCGGAGACTTCAAAAGGTCTGGACACGGTGCTTCACGAAGACAGTATCAGCCAGGGTCAGAAGCAGACTTCTGTGTATCACAAGAGTCATGCTCTGTCTGCCGCCGATGTTGATTCTTGATGAGGCGACATCAAGTATCGATACCCGTACCGAACTGCAGGTACAGGAAGCATTCGATAAGCTGATGAAAGGAAGAACAAGCTTTATCGTGGCACACAGACTTTCGACGATACGGAATGCTTCGTTAATCTTAGTTATGAAAGACGGTAAGATCATCGAGCAGGGCAATCATGAAGAATTGCTGAAAAAGGTGGATTTTACCATAAGTTATACCATAGTCAGTTTGAAGGTTAATACGCAATCTGGCAAAAAAAAGCTCGCTTAGGCGGGCTTTTTCAGTTATAATACAGATAAATACTAATCAGTAAGAATGGAGAAAATCTGTAGAAGGAATGTGCTATAATATTCTGCAGTGAAGAAGAACAGAGGGAGTAACAGTATATGACGATCAAAGAAATTGCCAAACTGGCAGGAGTATCCAGCGCAGCGGTGTCGAGATACCTGAACGGCGGATACGTCAGTGACGACGAAGAAAGAACAGATTTAATTGAAGATTAATTCAGAATCCATCAGCCGGATCACGGCAGGAATCGAAAAGGTTCTTTCGGAGCGGAATTACCAGATGCTGCTTGCCGGAACGGATAATACACCGGCGAAGGAAATAGAGTATATGCGTCTGTTCGAGAATTATCCGGTAGACGGGATTATTCTTGTGGGAACGATGATCACGGCGGAATACCGGAGATTTCTGAAAGAATCGAAAGTACCGGTGGTTGTGATTGGTCAGCATACGAAATATGGATTACAGAAAGACCGCACAGGACATCCTGGATCATGTCGGCGGAAGTAAGAACATTGCATCTGCAGCACATTGTGCAACGAGACTGCGTCTTGTCATTGCAGATAATAAGAAAGTAAGTAAAGAAGCACTTGAAAATGTAAACTGGTTCATGCGTGCGATCAAGCTGCTTGGTGATATCTTCGTACCGATCATCCCGGCGATCGTAGCCAGCGGTTTCCTTATGGGAATCATGAACGCACTGGATTTCATGAATAGCAACGGATTCCTCCATATTAATACACACAGTTCGATTTATGTATTTGCGAATCTGTTCAGTAACATTGCTTACACATTCCTGCAGATCCTGATCGCATTCTCCGCTGCAAAAGCATTTGGCGCAAATCCTTACCTTGGTGCAGTTATCGGTATGATCATGATCCATCCGTCCCTGCAGAACGCCTACACAGTTGCAACAGAAGGTGTTCAGCAGACACAGAGCGTATTCTTTCGGACTGTACAAGATTGACATGGTCGGCTATCAGGGACACGTTATTCCGGTTATCATCGCCGTATGGATTCTGGCAGTGATCGAGAAGAAGTTACATAAGATCGTTCCGGAAGTTCTTGACTTGTTCGTAACACCTCTGGTCAGCGTATTTGTAACAGGTTATCTTACATTATCAATTGTAGGACCGATCTTCGTATGGGCTGAAAATGCAATTCTCGGAGCAATCCAGTGGATGCTAACGCTTCCTCTCGGAATCGGAAGTCTGATCATGGGTAGTTTATATGCACCGACCGTTGTTACCGGTATCCATCAGATGTACACAGCCATCGATATCGGACAGCTTGCAAAAATACAGTGTAACCTACTGGCTGCCACTCGCAAGTGCAAAGCCAACGTAGCACAGGGAGCTGCAGCACTTGCAGTAGGTATTAAGTCTAAAGATAAGAAGATCAAATCTCTGGCGCTTCCATCATCACTCAGTGCATTTATGGGAATTACAGAGCCTGCAATCTTCGGTGTAAACTTAAGATTCTTTAAACCATTCATCGCCGGATGCATCGGTGGAGGATGCGGGGCACTTTATGCTTCCCTGGTGCACCTCGGAGCTAAGGGGACAGGTGTAACCGGTATCTTCGGAATCCTGCTCTGCCTGAACCAGCCGCTTCAGTACCTGATCGAGATGGTGATCGCAGTCGGTGTTGCATTCGTGATCTCATTCCTGATCTATAAGGATGCAGAACCAAAGGCAGCAACAGAGACAGCAGCAGTAGAAAATATTGAAACAGCAGACGCAGTAACAACAGACGCAACAACAGCAGACACAACTGCAGAGATAGCAGAAGAGACATTAACAAGTCCGGTAAACGGAACACAGATTCCATTATCCGAAGTAGCAGATGAGATATTTGCATCCGAGATGCTTGGAACAACCGTTGCGGTAGAGCCTGCAGATGGCAAGATTGTAGCTCCATGTGACGGAGAAGTTTCCAATATTTTTGAAACAGGCCATGCTGTATGTATCACAACAGAGTCCGGCGGTGAACTCTTGATCCATATCGGTATCGATACTGTGAAGATGGATGGAAAAGGATTTACAAAGAAAGTTTCTGATGGCGACAAAGTACATGCAGGAGATATTCTGGTAGAAGCGGACCTTGAGGAAATCAAGAATGCAGGATATCAGACGACAACAATGATGATTCTGACAAATACAGATGAATTCGGAAATGTAACAAAGGCAGAACCTGCTGAAGTTAAGACAACAAGTAAAGTTATGACACTTATAAAATAATGTGTATAGAAATAATGCTTATAGATAGATGGAGACGATTGATTTATGAACGCATTAACAAGAGATCTTGTAAAATTAGTAGAGACAGCAGAACAAAGCCAGAAAACCAGAGAAGAGTTATCCGTATCAGATAGAAAATTTCGTGAAAAACTACACCTGATGTATTCGCCGTTTAATGCAGAAGGCGGTGTGAAGATGTGGGGTCACTATACCAGCAAGGATATGATTAAGTGGGAATATCAGGGTACCGCACTTTATCCAGATCAGCCATTTGACTGTCACGGAGTATATTCCGGATCCGCATTTATTGAAGATGGAAAAAAATGTATCTGTACTATACAGGAAATGTCAAATTAGAAGACGGGGAATATGATTACATCCGCACCGGACGTGAGGGCAATACCGTTCTGGTTATAACGGAAGACGGCAAGACGTTCGGAAAGAAAAAAAGAACTGATGAGAAATTCAGATTATCCGGACGATCTGACCTGTCATGTAAGAGATCCAAAGGTATGGAAAGAAAATGGTACTTATTATATGGTACAGGGTGCAAGAACGAACGAAGATGTAGGTCAGGTACTTGTATTTGAATCTGAAGATAAAGTAAACTGGAAGTTCAGAAACCGGGTGGAATCCGAAAAGCCATTCGGGTATATGTGGGAATGCCCGGATTATTTCAAAATCGGAGATAAGAAACTTCTTTCCACGTCTGTTCAGGGACTGGAAGGTGGTATCTGGGAGGATCGTAATGTATATCAGTCCGGATACTTTGAGATAGAAGGAGATATTCTTGGAGAATACAAGTTGTCAGAGTATCATTTGTGGGATTATGGGTTTGATTATTATGCCCCGCAGAGTTTTGAGACGGAAGACGGAAGAAGGATCCACATCAGCTGGATGGGAATGCCGGACTGCGAAGAATACAGCAATCTGACCATTCAGACAGGATGGCAGCATTGCTTTACATTTCAAGAGAAATCTTTGAAAAAGACGGCAAGATCTGTCAACGTCCGATAAGAGAACTAGAAGAGAAGAAACATCTGGTAAGTGATGTGAAAGGTATGCTGGCAGGAGAGGGATATCCGGTATATGAAATGACGATTTCGGATATTACAAAGAACCGCTTTAAAGTTATCCTTTCAGAGAAGCTGATCCTGGATTATGCTGATGGAAAATTCCGGATGCATTTTACAGATCAGGATAAAACTTCGGTATCTTCAGGAAGAAGCATGAGATATGTAGAAGTGGAAGAAGTGGAGAATCTGAAGATTCTGGCCGATACATCCTCTGTTGAAGTATTTGTAAATGATGGGGAATATGTATTTTCGACAAGATATTATCCGGAAGTTTATAAATTACAGGCAGAAGCTGTGGGAGCACAGATTACGTTGTCAGAAATTATGTAACGAAATATCAATCTGAGATACCAATAATAGAAAGAAGATCACCATATATCAAAAGAAAGAGTTTCAGTAGAGAAATTTTCAAAAGATATATGGTGATTTTTAATACCAATGTATGCAATAGAAGCTGCCAGTGGCAGGTTCTATGTATGCAAGAGATACAAATATTTTTCAAAATTAACGCCTTCGTTTACCGGAACATGTTCTTCTACAGAATCAATTAATGATTTTTCAAGAAAAGAACCTGCGGTCTGCATCATTTCCGTAAGGGAAATATCTCTGGCAAGTCCGCCTGTGATGCAGGAAGCAAAGAGATCACCCGTACCGGAATAACTTCCGTTGCAACAGGGATATGCCGAAAGAAAATGTGAAGAGCCATCTAGCAGAAGATTTCCAATCTTATGAACTCCGTCATCTGCAGTAAAATGAATACCAGTGATGAGGACCTTTTTTCATGATCCTTTGTCAAAGTCTGCCCTGCATCCTTAAGTCGTGAAATGAGCTGCTGTATAGACAGAGACGAATCCTGCAGGCTGTTATAATCTATATCCGTCAGCAG
>VOFI01000330.1_pt1 | contig 18000 bp, 24 predicted proteins | sample 5384131 | NCBI WGS metagenome assembly VOFI01 (sample SAMN12384728, study PRJNA508395) | human gut metagenome | isolation source: healthy gut H | host: Homo sapiens
ACAACTGCTCCATGAGCTTTTCACAGGCTATGACTGCCTTTCGGTATTCCGGTGATGTAGGTACAACTGTCTCGCAGGGATAAAACTCCCCATTATACATGGCTGGGAGGCATAGCTGCCCGAAATCAGGGAGGCTCTTTGGGGGCTTTCAGGATAGGTGTTTCCGTCCCTGTCTGCTTGCAGTTCTGGCAGGCGTATGTAAAATAAACATCTTCCCGGATCTTCACCTGGGCAGGGACCATTACCAGAGTACGGCGCACCTCGGTCCCAATCTCTGTCATGAGCGTACCGCATTCAGGACAGTTACGTTCAGACTCCGGGGGACGCGGTGCTCCACCACCTCAACAGGGATGTTCTCAGGCAGAACCTCCTCCACACGGGAGGATCGCTTCTGCCGGGTATGAGCGGCAACCCTGGTTTCCCTCGTGGCAGTCCTCCTGGTAGACAGCCATGCTTCCGTCTCATCAAACATGAAACTCAGCTGGCCAACCAACTCCTCCTTCGTCTGCTCGGAGGATGTCCCATAGACCTTCTTTTTTGGCAAGACGCACCTGTTCCATCAGCCAGTCCAGCTTCTGGTTCAGTTCGTCTCGTTCCGCCTTTAGAGACTCATATTCCGCACGGGAAATGGTCATCATTTCTGTGCTGTTGTGGTAATGTTCACTTCGTTTTTTTCATATCTTTATTATAACATAAAAACCCTTGAAATACCAGTTCTTTCAATGGTTTGCGAGAAAATAGCATCAATTTTCAATGCTATACCATACTCAGGCCAGTCACTGCTTTGTGCGCTTTGGGCTGTTCGATCTTCAGCCCTTCCATCAGCCAGCGGTACTGCTGCGGCGTCAGCATCTTCACCTCAGCCTCGCTCCTCGGCCACTGGTACGCCCCCTGCTCCAATCGCTTGTAGAGAAGAATGAACCCATCCCGTTCCCAGTACAACCCTTTGATTCGGTCCCGCTTTCGCCCGCAGAACAGAAACAGTGTGTTGGTAAATGGGTCCAGCTCAAACTGCTGCTGTACCATTGTGGCCAAACCATCGATCCCTTTGCGCAGATCTGTATATCCACAGGCGATGTAGACCTTGTCTGCTCCGGTAAAATCGTTCAGCATCGTCTCAGCAACTCCACCAGTGTCCGCAGCAATTCCGGATTTATTCCCTGATACAGATCAATGCTGCCACTCCCAATATTAAGTGTAGCGGTACGTTCCGAATTATTTCGCAATGGTTGCGGTGCTGGCAGTTCTACAAATGTGCCCCCCAGAACGTCCCTCGGCGTCTTTCCTACCTATACCGGACAGAACCTCTCTTTCCCATCGGTAATATGTTGTTGGCGTGATGCCCCGCTGGCGGCACCACTCCCGCACTGACAGCCCGCTGCTCCGGCAGTCCTGTATTGCCAATCCCCATTTCTGAACCTTTGCCTGGTGCTTCAGTTCATTGCTCGTCATCCGGATACACCGCCTAATAGTTAATAGTGCCGGAACGTCTCAAAACGTTCCACCACTATTCTCTCATGTCTGTCTACCCGTCACTTTACTTGACGCACGAATTACGTTTTTAAGTTGCGAATTTATTATGTGATTGAAGCTAATATGAAAAAAAAGATTTATTATACCACTAATCATTATATTTTCTGTGATACTCAGTATTTGTGTTTCTGCTCAGCCCTCTCAAGCTGACACCCCTTTGGAGAATAGTGAATCCTATACTGATGTAAGTGTACAAGAATCTGCTAATCAGTTATATGAATCTCTGATGTCCGCCTTTAATTCTGCAAATGGTAAGAATTCTTCCACTCCGTCGCAGCTTAGTTACCCTGATGCATACGGAGGTGCCTACATAAATGATAGTGGCAAATTGGTAATCTATGTTGTTGAGAGTAAAATTGAAGATTCTTCCGATATTGATTCTACTATTGAGGATATTTCAAATTTTTCTCCCGCAGATAATGTTTTAGACAGTACAACAGCTGACTATGTGCTCGAACCATGCGAATATTCCTATATTGACCTCAATAATATTATGGATTTACTAAACAACTACAAGATTAATAATCAAGGGAGTGAAATTGCAAACAACTTCAAAAAGTTTGGCCTCTACGACTCTGAAAACAGAGTCATTGTTTATCTTGAAGAGTTTAATGAAGAAAAAAATAAAGGAATTCAAAGAAAATGTATGTGATTCAGATGCAATCGTATTTGCACAGGGCTTTGGAGCAATTGAAACCCAGTCATCATGGTCTCCTGGACAACCCGCAAGAAATGCATCAGATCAAGGGGCTCTCACTCTAGGATATCGTGCAAAATTTGGCTCAACTATTGGCATTGTTACAGCTGCTCATGCCGTTAAGATGGGAGAAGAACTAATTTGGAATGGAGATCGTTTTGCAAAAGCTACAATTCGAAATCTTGGCGGCAGTTGCGATGCTGTTTTTTGTAAAATGATCAATTCGCATGACGCAACAAACACCTTATATGGTACAGGTAATACATTATCCACCACTATCAGTGAACCTGGTGTCGGCACTACAATTAATAAAATTGGATTTACAAGTGGGCATACTTCTGGCCGAGTTGTAGCCACTGATGTATCTGCTGACACAGATACAGGAGTATTTTTTAACTAACTTAACCGAAGCCACTTATGATTCCGAAGGCGGAGACAGCGGTGGAATTGTGTACTCCTACATAGGCTCGACCAATACCAGACTTACGTTGGGCATCCATCTCGGACGTTATGGTAATAACGCAATCTATTCTAAAGCTAATGAAATCAACGACGCATTAAACATTTCCAGATATTAAAAGATATTCTTAAATTTTGAGAAACACAAAAAAATCCCGTTGCATCTCTCTATTAGAAGCGTTTTATAGAGTGAAAGGGCAAAGGGTAAATGTCCATTCCAAAGTAACGTCGCAATAATCATTCACCTAATCTGATTCTACGGCGTTATGGGAGGGTGATTCCAATGCAGATCTAATAATTATTTGGAAAATTTCTAAAGCAAACAAAACAATCAAATAGAAAGGAAGAACCCCAATTATGAAGACTGATTTCTGTATTGCTTTCTACGGCAACTGTTTTTAGTCTGGCCCTCCTTCCTGTATCCGCCACTAGCATCCCAGAAGTTGAGAGTGCAGCAATCTTGGAGCAGCCTCAGCTCACAAATGAGGATGCCCATGTACTTACGATGGAAATGTTTAATGAAGCCTTTACTCGTGATGACGTAATCAATATCCTGGCTGCCGATAAAGCAAATGGAATGGCCAGCACCTATGCATACGTGCCAGTCACAGTCACCGAAGCTGAGATTCAGGAATTCTATGCAAAAATCGAGGCAATCGTTGCCCGAGCCCCGGCCCTGAGCTACTATTTTAGCAATTACTATTGGTGGACCAGAGATGATGATGACTATTATGACGACCTGATCTCTCTCAAACTGGTTCCTACATCTGTAATGAAAAATACAAATGATAAGGAAGAGGCACTTGCGGCATGGGCGTTGGTCAAGGATGCCTGTGACAGCAGCAGATACTGGACAAATGAGGAAGCCTGAGCCAGCAGTTCCTTTGCCATTTCTATGGTGAGATTGCCCATCGGGCCGGACTGTGTGAAGCAGTCGGGGATTGGGATCTTGAACCTATCCGCCCCAATACGGGTCTCTTCCAATTTGCGATCAATAAGTGCAACCCGCACGACTGATCCGTAAAATATGAAGCAAAATATAAAGCGTTTTTTGGCCATTACATGTCTGATTCTTTCTTTGTTTGCAGTTACCATTACAGGATACGCAACAACTGGAACAGACAATGAGAGTACGTCAAGTGCGCAAACCAGTGGACGTATTATAGGTATTTCCAGCCAGTATTTCTTCAACAATTTACACGGGCGATATTACATCTACTTTGGCCGTCCAACATGTGTTAGTTGTGTAGAATTCGCTTCTTACTTGGAAAAATATCTGGATGAAAGCGGCTGGGTCGTGTACTATTTTGATACAGAATACTGGAAGGATAATCCGAGATATGATTTGATCTTGGAGAAGTATCAGGTAACTACTGTACCATTGTTAGTTGAAACGATGGATGGTGAGTTCCGCTCATACTATGAGTTTGACCCTGATGCAAGTGACGCAGAAATAGCAAGCCAGTTGGATAATTTTTTTGCGAAAAGAGGATCACCACTCTTTCCTGTAACTACAAAAAAAATTTCACGTTACAATTCCATGATTATTTGTTGGCCTTTACATTTTTTATCATGGTCTGTAATGTTTCCTTCCTCCTAAAGAGGCGCCGCTCTCTAATTGAATCTGAATCGGCCTTTCCAATGCTCGCAGCAATTGTAAATTCGACTCTCTTGATGATCCTGCACTTTTCGATTGCTGGAGCAGGCTTTTCATTTGGTATCCAATATGAAGCTGTTCCAGATGAACGATTATTAGCCAAATTGGGAACGTACACATGGCTTTTGGTAACTCCAGCACTTTATTTTGCCTTACTTGCTATCTGTGCAAGCATTAAGCTCTCCCAAAATAGCAGGAAAAATAAAACTGAGTAAACCAAGCAAAAGAGTACAGGAAAAAATATGTTATAAGAAAGGCGAGGTAACCAATGAAGAAACATATCTCAAAGCTATTAGTCTGCTGTTTAGCTCTTGGAGCAATACTGATTCCTACTGCCTCCGCAGCGGAAGGTATTTATGAAGATTTTACCTATGTGGACTTCTTTTTCACAGGAAACACGTATGATGTCAGTAATCCTTGTATCAAAGGCGCCAGAGGAGATGCCTCTGTAGAAGTAACAAAGTTTAGGAATGAGACCGATTCAGATGTTGTTTCCTATGGTGTTGATTATTATACCGGCCGTCGGGCAACCATTGAGCAACGCATTAGTGGTGAGGTAACATATCGCAATCTGGATTATCTGAGTGGCTTTGGAGATACCGGTGAAGTGTATTACCTTCGGGCTGAGTGTTCCCCAGAGGCGGGGTCCAATAAGGACATCCAAATAAAAGGGACTTGGATTCCTTAATCATAACCACCGTCTAAATCGAAGACTTGAATAGTCTCTATAAAGGGCCTTTCGCTAGAAAAAAACACCTCAAGACACACTAAATTTATTCCGCTCATATCATTTGCTTCGCTCAAAGTGTGAAGTTAGGACTTACGGTGCGTCTCTATTTGCCAGATCGCCGCTTCCTCTCTCCAATAATCTATTACTCCCCCAGGCTTCCAAGCCGGGGGGAGTAATTCCACATATCATAAGCTACGGGGGATTTTATGTATAAAGTAGAGTGTAGAAAGCTAATTGCAATCCCATTTTTCCTACTTAGCCTCATAGCTCTTTATTTTGTTATTTTATTAGGTATTCGTGATTTTTATCCTGAGAACGAAATATCTAGTATGTTAGAAACAGGAATGGGGCGTATTGGATTGACTTCACTGCCATTTTTAACTACCATGCCGACTGCGTGGTTTGCCTCTGAAGAAACTATTTGTACTCATTATTACCAACTGATACGTTCTAATTTAAAATCTTTTATAAATGGAAAGCTTATATCTTCTCTTTTGTCTTCCATTCTAATTGTACTTTCTTCCACATTTATATATACGCTCACAATGATACTTACAGGCCACCCGATTGGAGATGGAAGATTTAGTTATGAAGGGACAAATCTTTTACTTTTAAAACACTTAGTTGAAAATAATCACTATTGGTTACATTATATGTGTCATATTCTTGTCTTTTCAGTCATTGCTACGCTTTCTCCTTGGATCAGTTTAATTGCATCCACATTTACTAAAAATCGTTATATCATATTTTTGGCACCATTTGTAGTAATACGTTTCCTTGATGTTTTTGGAGATCTAACAGGATATTTCTGGATTAAACCAAGTCATTACCGTTTAAGCGGCACTAACATATATGAGTTAGGAATGCTCGGAACCTTTTTATATGCCTTTTGCTTTTTAGCAATATGTCAACTGATATATCGGTACTGCATAAGGAGGAAACTTCGTAATGGCTAACGCAAATATTAGGCATGAAGTTTTTGTTTCACACGATACAACATACAACGTATATTAGGATCACCTAAACTTTATTTAATCCTTATTATATTAAGTTGCTATATTTTGCAACTTGTATTTTGTCCACGAACCTTGGATGGTCCAATACAATATTTATCAATACATAAAACAAATCTAACCGTTTTGGAGCCATACATTCTCATTGTAAATGGCTACTATCCCTTACAATTTATTATGATTGGATTTATACTTCTCATTTCTGATGCTCCATTTCTGGAAGCAGGAATAGGAAATTACTTAATCCGTTCTAAAAGAAGCCGTTGGTTTTTTAGGGCAAATTGCATACATTCTTTTTTATCTGTAATCTATAACATTTTTCTTTTGCTTATTACGACACTACCGTTCATTCCTTATTTAAGATTATCTACCAATTGGAGCCCTCTTATCCAAAATTATTTTATTTTACAGGTTGATACAAATTATAGTCTGGCCTTTGCGGATACAAGCATAGCCGACACCTTTTACTTTTTTTGAAAGATATTTCTCCACTTTATGCTTGGGTTATTACCATGCTAAATTCTCTTCTTTGGATGACCACGTTGGGTATAGTATATCTTACTATTTCTCTATATTCTAATTCTAGCTTAAGCTTATTTGTAATTGGGATTTTTTTATGTCCTAGAAATTTTACGTAATGGAATTGGGTTCTTCCCATATGAGTTTACAGTCCTAAATATTATATTATTCTACTTTAATTTTTTTCTTTTTGCGAATGTGGATAATACTTGAAACGGCAACTTCTTCCTCTATTTCCATTCCAACCTGTCAATATTCGTTGCTTTTTATTCCATTATACTTGCCCTTTCCATTATTTTAGGTTTAAAGTGGACAAAAAATTCGATTTTCAGTTGAAAAACATTTTCACTACAAGCTATTAAAAGGGGGGCCAACTATGAAAGCTTCTACTATTCAAACTTTTGGAATTAGTCGTGAATTTAATGGTATCACAGTGCTAAATGATATTAATCTTGCTTTAGAATCAGGAAAAATTTACGGGTTAATAGGGCGAAATGGATCAGGGAAAACTGTACTTATGAAGATAATATGTGGTTTTCTTATGCCTTCCAAAGGTTACGTCCTTATAAATGGACGAAAACTTGGAAAAGACATAGACTTCCCTGAAAACACTGGAATTATTATTGAAGCACCAACATTCCTTGCTCACCTCAATGCATATCAAAATCTGAAAAATTTAGCTGACATTCGCGGCATAATTGGTCCAGATGAAATTAGGCAATCAATTTCTGCCGTAGGATTAGATCCTAATTCAAATAAAAAAGTTGGAAAGTTTTCTCTTGGAATGCGTCAAAAGCTTGGAATTGCTCAAGCAATTATGGAAAATCCTGATATTCTAATTTTAGACGAACCTTTTAATGGACTAGATAAAGATAGTGTTAAAGAAATGAGATCGTTGTTATTATCTCTACGAGACGCAGGAAAACTTATTTTGTTAGCAAGTCACAATCCATTGGATATCAGCCTTTTATGTGATTCTGCATTTGAGATAGATCGTGGAATGTTATTTCCTTTCGAAATTACCAAATCACAAAATGTTGTGGAATAGGAATAATCAATTTCTCTTTTCATCTATAAATACCTACTCATTTGTACGGTTCAAGGGGGGTATAAAATGGGCTGCCCCCAGCCCACACAGCATCCGGGCGGCATTTCTGCCGCTCGGATGCTGTTTCAAACCCGTTGATAAAGGAGTATGTGAGGATCGAAGGGAGGGTAATCTGCTCACCAAGTATGGAGTCAGTCACAGGGAGGCAACCACTTTCAGTTCCATATGTTTTCTCGTCCGGTAAATACAGCCCCGATTCAGTGGGCCGCTGCGGCTCTTCAACACAGAGGGTATAGAGATTGCTGGTCTGCCCACCATTCTTGCGTTTGTCAAACCGTGCCTGCTTGATAATGTATCCAGCCTCCACCAGTTCATCTAGTGCCCGCTTGACCGTGGATATGCCATAGCCGCACTTGGCGGCTATGGTCTTGATGGACGGAAAACACTCGCCCTCCTTGTTACAATGCAGAACAAGGACCTGAAGCACTAGCCGCGCCCTCGGCCGCAATTCAGAGGAAAACGCCCTCTCCATGTATTCAAACTTTGCCATTCTGTGATCCTCCCATATCTGATACTCTTACTTATTACAGCCGCCGTTCTCCCATGATATACGGTTCCACCAGACGCTTATACAACCTCCCGTTGGTTCGGTTCGCAAACAGGTCATGGGATGCCTCCGCCATTTCCAGCCCACCGCCGAACAGCTCCCGACAGTATTCCCGGAACTCTCCCGGCACACTGATGGCCACCTGACAGACCTCCAGCCCGCCACAGACTTCCAGCGCTTTGTGGAAGGCAGGAATCTCATAGGGCAGGACACTCCCGCACAGGAGCCGATAATCTGCTTCCCGGAATACTGAGGTGGGCGTCTGTATCACGCCGCAGTCGTAGATGATAAACTGATACTCCCGGTCCGGCTCATTGGTCAGGTAGCAGTCAATTCCGTCAATGGCATAATGTTCGCCAGTGGGGGCCGCCTCATAGACATTGAGTAGGAGCTGAAGGTGCCGGTTGGTATTGACCTCAATGTAGGCCACCTCTGCGCCTCTGGCGGCCAGCCACGCCGCCAGATTGAACGCCGTCACCGTTACGCCGCTTCTGCGCTGCGCCCCTGCAACGGCAATACGGATATTCTTAGCGTTCCAGCGGTAGGGGGTAATCTCGTCCTCCGGTTCCAGCGCCGGTTCCTGTCGGGGTTCCGGCTGGCTTGGCGCCGGCGCGGGGGTCACATACCGCTGCATCCCCTCATCGGACAGGGCCTCCCGCAGCTCGTCGTCGGCGTCCTCCAATGTTTCCGCCGTAATCAGATTCACCACCCCAATGGATAAAAGCCGCTGGATACAGCCGCTCATATCCTCACAGCCGGACAGGATCACGATGATACGGGCGGAAAACATCATCTGGAAGGAACGCAGAGCGAGGGCGAAGTCCTCGCCGCTTTCCTCAATACAGGCCGCATCAATCAGGAAGAACTTGGCCGTGGCATAATTGCGCATATCCTTTGTGACAAAACTTTTCAGGCTGAACTTCCCAACCAGCTTTTTGGACGGCATGAGCATTTCATGGGCCGCGCCGTCAATCAGCCCGCTTTTCTGGTTACTCGTCAAGTACAGCAGCATACGATGTGCCTCCCATATCCATGTTTTCTACCGCCCTTTCCGGCTCTCCTGTCAGCAGAAGGACAACGCCAACCGCTACAATGGCGATGTAGATCAATAATTCAATCAGTTTATTTCGGTTATTCATACCATACTCCTTTAATAGATTGCCCAGAAGGGGCCGCCAGCAGCGGCGCCTTTTCTGGCTTCATCCAGAATAATGGAGAGGTCCCATTCCTGTTCGCTCCGCTTACGGCTGGCAGGGTCGGCCACCAGGATTTTCCCCTCCGCAGTTACACCGCGTAAGACAATGAAATGCCCGGAGTTGGTAAAATGCCCCTTTGCCATGATCGCCACAACCAGCTTCCCATCCGCCAGCGCGTCCACCATCGCCTGCGGGTCATCCGGGGGAACGCTCTCCCAGGACAGGCCGTAGGCTTCGGCTGCGGCCGGGATCAGGCTGTGATAAGAGCCATTCCCTTCACAGCGGTGTCCATTCGCTACGGACCACTCGCTGAGTTCTACCGGGTCGTGGGGCGTCCCGGTCAGGGTAGATGTGACAATCGCCATCGCCGTGGGGCCGCACCCGGCCTCGCCAATCGTGCCGGAGGTGCCATACATGGTATCTGCCCACCGCTCATCCAGTTGATTGTAGTAAATGACCTCCCGGCCGCCATCAGTAAAGACCACGCCCTCATAGCTCTGACCGCTGCCCTCAATGTAGTCCTTTTCATAAATGCCGAGCTGCTGGTTGTAGCCATACTCTTTCTGAAAATCCTCCACCACACCCACCTCATCGCCACCAGCCATTGAGACAGCATGGAGAAAGGGCTGGTAATCAGGTACAGGATAAAGGCAAACAGGAGCAGCAGGCCCAGAATGGGGCCAGAATGAGAATGAGCGTCCTTCTGCGGCTTTCCTCATCAGTCGCCGCCCGCGCCGCCGCCTGTGCCAGCAGCTTTGCAGTCAACGGATCAATCGCCAAAAGAACACCTCCAATCAGCCCATTTCCGCGCCTATATCCGCCAGCATCCGGTCGAACTGCTGAAGGATTTTTTCCCGTTCCCACCCGGCGCTGCAATCCATGACAAACTCCTTTTTCCCGTCCTCGTTCTCACGCACGGAAACCGCGTAATCCCCGTTTGCAATAAAGAAGGAAGTATAAATGGCTTGGATGGCCGGGGCGGGCATCCGGGAAATCTCAAAGGGCGTGGCGGCACACTTGCTGTTCCAGGAAAAGAGGTTGCGGGCTGCGTCCGCCGTCAGCTTCATCCAGTCATAGTCAAATTCTTCTTTCTTCATCAGGCCGCCAAAGTCGATCCCGTCCGGGGAAAAATACCGCTCTACCTTTTCGGCAAGAACCGGGTGGGATGCCATCAGATAGAGTGCCGCCTGATAGGAGCAGTCCAGTTCACCGCCCCGCCAGCGCATCGAGGACAGCTTGGTTATCAAAGATTCATACCGTTCCGCATGGTTCATCAGAAAACGCCTCCTGTTCGTGAATAAGTAAGGCGGCCGGGGAGCATCCCGGCCGCCGTGGTGTGTTACCGGCCACCAGCCTTGCCCATGTAGGCAAACTTGTAGGCTGGAATTTCAAAATTGACATGAAGCCGCTTGGAGCCGACCAGGAACAGGGCGTGTCCCCGTCGCTTGCTCTCCAATAATTCCTGCTCGGCATCCGTCAGGTTGTAGAGGTCTTTGGTTTCCTGAAGGTTTTTGCCGTCGCAGCCCATCAGGATTTTGTAGCAGGGAATATCCAAAAGGGCCTGCCCGTACATCTTGATCTCCGGCGCCAGGAAATCCACCACCGAGTGGGAGATGATCGCCAGGGCGGACTCATATTTTCTGGACCGCTTCTCCACATTCCGCAGAAAGGCCAGGGATTGCGGCACCTGCGGGTCGATCATCAGGTATGCCTCGTCGCATACCAGAAGCACACGCTCTCCGCGATTGTTGCTCATCTGCTCCCAGCACCAGGTCAGCAGATTGAAATACTGCGTCCGCTTGATGTTGTCCGCTGCGTTTTGCAGGCTGTGGGTATCCAGGCAGACAAAATGGGAGTCGGCCTCCAGCGTGCTGTGCCCGTTCCAAAGGAAGCTGTCGCTGCCTTTGGCGGCGTCATACAGCAGCATGGCAAGGTCACGGAACACCGGATTGTCCGGGTTGGCCTCGGCTTTCTTTTCAATCAGGCCGTGGAGATCTTCCATGATGGGAAAATCCGCTGCTTTGAGCTGGCGAATGTCTGTGTCCCAGAAGATGCCGAACTGATTATATAGTTCAATGACTGTCTGCTTCAGGACGGCTTTCTGCATATCGGTCAGGCTCGGCAGATATAGGGAGAAGATAATCTCCAGCGTTTTGATATGGAGCGCCATATCGGACATTCCATTTCCTTCATCCGTATAGAGCTTGTCGGTTTCGTCCTCATCGTCACGGGGCGCCGGTCTGATCTGCAAAAGGTTGGAGCGGCCGTTCTTGCCGCCTCCCGCATTGAGCCAGCTTCCGTTCAGGTTCCGGCACATATCCTTATACTTTCGGATTCCGGGTCTATACACAGGATTTTGGTCCCCTTCATGTACTCCGAGAGCATGATGTGCTTGACCACGGTGCTTTTGCCGATACCGGCCACGCCCATGACAACGAAGCTGCTGTTGGTGCGGTCGTTCCCGCGTGTCCAGGGGTCCAGGATCACCAGTCCGCCGCTGCTGTCCTTGGCAAAATAATAGCCCCGGCCGTCGCTGTAACCGGAGCTTGCGAAGGGGAAACCGCCCACAAAGGTACTCATGGGGATGATGCGGAAACAATGCTGTCCACCGTCCCGTTGGCGGGGTAGGTGGGCGAAATGCTCTGAAACCCCTCCTTTTGCAGATTGGCAAGGGTGCGGACCTTGCATTTCTGAACGCTGAACGCGCTCTCCACACGGCGGCAGATTTTGGAGAAGGCCGCCTCGTCCTGCGCCACCGGCATCACCGTGAGCGACATCATGGCGACGGTTTCGCCCTCCTGGTCGATCTTCTGCATGATATGCTCGCCGTCCTCGGCGGCTTTTTCCGCCCGCTGACGGGTCAGCGGGTCTTTGGCGCTGTCGGCGGCGCCCCGCTGCTGGACAATGCTCTTGGAGAGGGCGGAGATCAGGGTGCTGTTGTCAATCGGGGTGATCCCCACCGACACAATGGTGCTGGGGATGTTTGTGATTTTGGAGAGCCAGCCCATCTCCACCTTTTGCGGATAGCGGACCGCACCGTAGACCTTTCCCATATTCTCACCGATCACAAGGCTGTTCCGCTTGATTTCCAGCCCCATCGGGGTAATGACATTCAATAACGCTTCATTGACGGGGAGCGTTTCTTCCTTTTTCTTGGTTCCTAACAATGATACACCTCCAAATCAGCGGCACGAGTACGGCACACCGGTATAATCCAGCACGGCGCCCAGCCCCAGCTCATGGATGCAGTAGTGGTACTGCTGGGGATGGGTTTTCTCCATGAGCTGAAACCGATTCGGCTCATGCTCCAGATGAACGCCGTACATACAATACATACACCCCGATCTGGAAACGCCGGTGGTTTTCAGAGTCAGGGCGCCGTTCCTCTTTTTGACCTCCCCTATATCCCCATAGATGGGGGTATAGGGGATGCCGGTCATTCTCAGGTAGCGCAAAATATCTTCCTCCCGCCAGAAGGCAAGGGGCTGGCTGAGGGGGCGCCTGCGTTCATAGCCGTTGCAGCCAAATTTAAGGTAAGACTGCTCCCGCAGCTTGCTCTCGCAGGCCAGCACCCCCGTAATGGGATGCCGGACTGCCGTTCAAACTTGTTCAGCGGGGCCTTTTTTCATGTAGTAACAGCACCGGGCCGAGATCGCAAAGGGGGCGTCCAGAAGATATTTATACTTCTCACAGTTGTAAATCGACTTCTTTCCGTTCTTATCCAGCAATTCACCGTTCAGGCGGGCCAGACGGTAAGGCTGGCCCTTCCGTGCGCCGCTAATGGCATCGGACACTTCCTTGGAAATAACCGGATAGCCATATTTCTCAATGATCTGCGTAAACGGATAGCGTGGGCGAAGCCAAATCACATTGTCTTTCGTTTTTACAAAATCGCGCAGTTCAGGGTATTCCAACCCTGTGTCAACATACACGGCGGGAATATCCGGGCAAACCTGCCGTGCCAAATCAAGGAGTACCGTGGAATCCTTACCGCCCGAAAAGCTGGTAAAGACCTGCCCGTTGTACGCCCTGTACCATTCCAATATTTTCATCTGCGATACTTTGATCTTTTTTTCGAGGCTCCAACCCTGCATAATTTTCAAATCCTGCCGGGTGTGCTTCATTCTTACACAACACCTACACTTTCTAAAATCGGGATCGCCGCTTCAAAACCGGCGTCCTCCAAACGGACATAGGCCGGGTTATTCACCAGATTGCACAACCGTACAATGTCCTGCTGCTCCAAAATCTCGGTCTGGATGCCGCAGTCGGCAAAATAGCCCGACAGATATTTCAGCTTTTGGAGCAGATCACGCTCCACTCCGTCAACCGCCCTGTCCCAGATTTTGATGTAAAACTGCCGTTCCACCACCTCGCCGGAGAGGGCAAACCCGCCCATCTCCACGATCTCATGCTTCAGCAATTCCTTCTGCTTTATATCCGATGAAGAAGTGAGGGTGGAGGACAGTTCCGCCATCAGGGGAGAAATATCCACCGGGCGGGAAACCGCCAAAAGCTGAAACGGATATTGGCCGCTGGACAGGCTGGCCGTGAGCTGCTTGGCGATCAAGCGCTTTTCATTCTTGCTGAACAGCTCCGTGCTGATGGGAAATATTTTCAGGTACGCCAGCGCCATGCCGTCACGGGTGTAGAGGAAGCTCCCGCGAATATCCTTGACATTGACAAACTCATTGGCGGTCATCTGCGCCAATTCTTCCTTATCCCTGCCCTTGGCCTTCTTGCGCTTTTCTGAGAATTTCAAAAAAAGAAGCGTACCGCCTCCCAGCAGTACGCATACCACAATCATAATGATTGGCAACAGCAACCTATCAACCTCCCTTTCTTTGCCGCAGCTTATAGTTCCAAATCGTCCTCGTCCTCCCAGTTCTGATTCCGGCTCATCGGTATAGTCTGGCAAAACACATCCTCAACCACAAATCCAAAGCTGTGCCCGCCAATCCAGTCCACTTGCACAGAGGCATACAGTTCTTCAAAAGTTCTTGCTGAAATAGGCCAGTTCTTCTTCGCTGGCCCGTTCTGTTTCACCTTCCCCGTAGAGGTAGGTGCCAACCTCCGCATAAACCCGGTCGCTTTTCGGCAGGCTCCTCAAATCATCCCGGATGATTTCATCCTCCAGAAGATCTTCCGCACAGTCCGGGCTTCCGGGAGCGTAGTATTCTTCCAGCAGGCCGGAGTCAGAGGCCAGGGTCACAACAGAAAACATCTTGCTCATTTTGAACCACCACCTTTCCGTCCCCGAACATCAGCCGCAGAAATTCCTCCATATCTTTCGCTGATTGTACCTCAAAGGTCACGACGGAAGGCCGTGGCTCTGTGAAGTAGTCCGGAAATAGGCGATCTGGTTCTCGGTCAGCGATAGGCCGTGCCCTTCCGGGGTGTCGCCATAGAGAAAGAATGTCCCGTGGATCGTGTCATTCCCGAACTGTCGATTTACGGGCAGGCCCATCCATTTGCCACCGGCATTACAGCACAGGACGGTTTCATGGGGCAGGGAGATACATTCGATCTCGCCGCCGACAAGGGCCTTCCGGTGTTCCAGGGAATCCTCCAGCACAGCGGTATAGGGCCTTTCCCGGCTCAAATATCATCACCCTGATTTCTCTATTGTTATTCATCGTCTTTTCCTTTCTCATCATGGGTTCCCCGGCGCAATATGCCAATCGTCATATAGGGAACCGCTGATCGTCACGGAATCGGTGAGGTTGGCGCAGAGCATCCCTGCCGGGGTCCAAATGTCCATCACATGGGTATTGACCGTATAGCTCCCATCGGGGAACCACACCGGCGAAAAATGGACCCGCTGCTTGTAGGTGCTGTAAATATTTTCGGCAAACTGGAACCGGGCTGTTTTTCCGCTGGAGAGCCGGTCCAGCAGGCGCCAGTAGGTCGTATAGTTAAATTCGGGGAAGTAGGAAACCGCTGTCTGCCCGTAGGTGTAGTGGGACATGGGCGCCGATGTGCTGACCGTGGCGGTGACGGTGTTGCTCACGCCGTAGCCGGATTTCATGGTGTTCCCGGCTGCCGTAGGCACCTTCTCATCCGGTTCAATCCTTGTGGTGGCGGTCATGGATGCGGAGTAATTGTCCCGGAAGAAGTCATACCAGCCCTCATCCACCCAATATCCATCATCATCGCCGGTGCTGTGCCACACCCAATATGGGTGCCACTGTGCCCACCACACGCTCCATGCGGCGTAGGACTTTTCCTCCCGGCTGGGAACGTCGCTGGGCCGCCAGCTTCCTGCGGTGTCGGTGGCCTTCGGGTCCGGCGGGTCGTTGCCGGAAAGATCAACCACTTTTGCCTTGATGGTGGTCTGGCTCAGAGTTCCCCGGTTTGTGCGTACTGTGATGGTAATATCCTGCGGTTCGGACGGGGTATGCCACTTCACCCACGCAAGCTGACTGTCCCCTCCGGGATGACGATATTGTTCATGCGGTAGGTGCTGCCCTTGATGGTAAAGGTCACAGTGGCGGGGCCGTCCGGGTTGATCTCAGAACCGGCATAGAGCGTTACCGGCGTTATCACATCGGTGTCTACCCGGTATTCGTAGTCATAGTCGGTTGGTTCCGGCTGTTCCGGGGGCTGTTCCTCAAACCGGACAATGCCCATGCCCAGGTAGGCGATGATAGTATCATTGGAACAGGTCTTGTTCGCGGGACCGGAATAGGCCGCAAAGCCTAAATCCGAATATTCAAGGTACATCGCCAGCGGGAGGTTTTTATGGGTCAGGCTCGTCATGGTCCTGCGCAGGGCGCCGCCCGTCTGGTTGTCGTAGAGGGCCGCTTCATGGGCGGTCATGGCGTACATGACCCCATTGTGCTTGAAGTAGGCGATTGGCTCCAAAAGCAATTTATACTTTTCTGTTATCAAATCGTCATAAGAAATACCCGTAAGCTCTGCGATATAACGGACAATGATTTCATCACAAAAATATTTCTTGATTGCTTCAATACTCGCCTTGCTACTGCCGGTGCTGATGATCCTCGGCATTGTAATCGACAGCATGGTAAAATATAGATGCACGGCACAAGATCGGCTTTTTTTGCCGCTATGAGCGCGCGCATAAAACTGGTTTTGCTCTCCTGTTGAACCACAAATTGTCCCAGCCAAACGGCAGTAAAGGACGTATAGCAAAATAATCGCTTTTAGGAGAGCGCGCCGTGACAACTTTTGTGGGAGTGTAGGGCTATGGAAGTTGTCTATCGGTGTTGTTGTGGGATTGATGTGCATAAGAAGATCATCGTGGCCTGTTTGAATCAGGGCGGAGAGCAGAGCCTGCGTGAATTCGGCACAACGACCAGCGAAATCAAGTCTTTGGCAACCTGGCTCACAGAATCAGGCTGTGAAATAATTGCCATGGAAAGCACGGGCGTATTTTGGAAACCACTGTATAACCTGTTTGAGCTGATGGATTTGGATGCCATAGTTGTCAATGCGGCGCACATGAAAGCACTGCCCGGACGTAAGACAGATGTGAAAGACGCAGAATGGATCGCGGATCTGCTCCGCCACGGACTGCTGAAAGCAAGTTATATCCCCAGCCGGGAACAGCGGGAGCTACGTGAAATTACCCGTTACCGAAAAAGCCTGACAGAGGAACGGTGCAGAGAAACCGTCTACAAAAAAGATTCTGGAAGGCGCCAACATCAAATTGGACTCTGTGGTCAAAGACATCAACGGAAAGAGTGCCAGAAAGCTGTTGGAAAAGATCATTGAAGATGATGTCCCAACCAGTGAGGAGGAAATATCCAAGATGATCCACGGGCGGATGCGCTCCAAGCTGGGACAACTTGTGACGGCCATTGAGGGAATCACTACACCGCTTCAAAGAAAGCTGCTGGCACAGGTCATAGACCATATCGACGATTTGAATAGACGTATTGCCGACTTGGACAAACTAGTTCAGGATTACATGGATGAATATGAAGCGGCAATTACTGCTCTTTGCGATATTCCTGGCATCGCCCGGCGCAGCGCCGAGGTGATTCTGGCGGAAATTGGTCTGGATATGAGCAGATTTCCCAGTGCTGCCCATCTTTGTTCCTGGGCTGGGGTTTGTCCTGGCAACTGCCAGAGCGCGGGACGGCGAAAGCACGGAAAAACGACAAAAGGAAACAAGCCGCTCAAGACGATTTTGACCCAATGCGCAAAATCTGCACGTTCTGTAAAAGGGTCTTATTTCTCGGCGCAATACCAGCGGATCGCAGCAAGGCGAGGCAAGAACCGTGCTACACTTGCAGTCGCTCATTCCATGTTAATCGCCATATACCACATGCTTAGAAACAACGTGCCATTTCGTGATTTGGGCTCTGACTATTACGATTCTTTTAATAGGGACAGAAAAATACATGGTTACCTGAAACGCCTGAAAGCACTGGGCTGGGAACCTGATGCCCTGAAATTATATCAAAAAATCAATGTGTTCCTCTGCCCTCATTATATCAGTTGCACAATACCGGAGTCCAGGTGGAAGAACACACAAACATTTTTTTGCGCTATGGGAAACCGCCAGGCAGAAAT
>VOFI01000508.1_pt1 | contig 18000 bp, 26 predicted proteins | sample 5384131 | NCBI WGS metagenome assembly VOFI01 (sample SAMN12384728, study PRJNA508395) | human gut metagenome | isolation source: healthy gut H | host: Homo sapiens
TTAGGGTGGCTGCCTTGTATCAGCTTCTGTGCTGTCTGAAGCTTAACCTTTCGGGCTGAAGTAGATTAGGAGGACAAATTAGAAATTTTTTTATAGCTTTTATAAGGGAAGATTCTTGCGCAGTTAAAATTTATATACAGAATGGTCGAGCGTGAAATTGTAATCGCCTTTTATTAAAAAGCGGGTTAGAAACGCTGGGCCGATTGACAAAAAAATGAGAACGGCATATACTGAGAACAGCATCATTAGCATTGTAATTATTTGAATTCTGGCGGATTAAATCAGGAATGTTTTGCGAGTAAACATTTAGCCCTCACAAAATATTCCCAAGGAAGGAATCTTAAAAATGACCTTACCGGAAGCAGCTCATTGCTTATCGATTGACTTAAACACAGTTATCGCTAGATTCAGCGGTAATGAGGCTCTTTATCTTCGCTTTTTAAGAAAGATGCCTATGGATCCGACGTATTTTTCTTTGGTTGAAGCAGTAGAAAAGAAGGACTACTCTTTGATTGAAAGGGAAGCTCATACATTAAAGGGAGTAGCCGCTAACTTGGGTTTGGACTCGCTGCGGTACGCAAGCGATGGATTAGTGCAGGCTGTTCGGCGAAAAGAATATGACGAGATTCCCGCTCTGTTTGAAATCATCAAGACGGCTCATGAGAAAATGGTGGAAGTTTTAAGCCAGTTAGATTAGCAGCGGATAGGGCTTTCTAAAAAACAAAGCATCGTTCAGGCCGTTGACGCACGAAAGCCATTGTTTCTGTATTCAAATAAAAATGCATACTAAAAACAGTTTTTTCTTTGTGGAAAAAATTATTTGTTTTGTAATTTATGGCCCTAGACTGAATAAATTTAATGTAAAAAGAATTTTTTTTATGAACAGTTACATTGGACATCCCTCCCAGCTTTCCGGCGTGGAGGAATACAGGCTGATCGGCGGAAAAGGCGACGGAATGCGTCTGTTGCAAGTTCGCAACGGATTAGGGCTGGAGTTCACTGTCTCTCCGGACAGAGCCGCCGATATTACCAGGCTCTCCTATGAGGGCGTCAATTATTCCTACATATCTCCCAGCGGGTATGTGGCTCCCGCGTATTATGATCAGCAGGAGTTTGGCTTTTTAAAATCCTTCACCTGTGGATTTTTGACTACCTGCGGTTTGTCCAATATCGGCGTGCCTACGGAAGATGAAAGCGGTAAAAACGGGACTTCATGGTACTATTTCCCATATTCCTGCGGATCACATATATTACACAGAGGATGATGATAAGATTGTGCTCCATGCTGCCATATCAGATGGAGAAATTTTCAAGCAGAAGCTTGTGCTCCATCGGGAATTGGTATGCAGCAAGAAGGAAAACAAGCTGCAAATCAATGACACGGTGATAAATGAAGGCCCGCGAACCGAGCCCTTGTCTATTTTATATCACATGAATTTGGGATATCCGCTGTTGGATGAAAATGCGAAGCTGGAAACCACTGCGGTTAAGGTGGAGGCCAGAGACGCACGGGCACAGGAGGGTATCGATACCTGGGACACTTTTCTTACCCCACAGCCAAATTTTGAAGAGCAATGCTATTATCATACTTTTGAAGGCCTTTGGGCGAGCGCTAAGCTTACCAACTCAAAAATTGGCAAGGGGCTCGAAATCAAATGCGACACCTCCACGCTGGATACGATGGTCGAGTGGAAAATGATGGGGGAGCGGGACTATGTGTTAGGAATTGAACCCACTAATAACCGTCTGCTTGGCAGAGGTGAGCTGAAAAAGCAAAATCTGTTAAAATATATAGAGCCTGGCGAAGCGGTGTGTTTTCGCATTGAGGCGAATTTTTACCGCGTATAATCAGTGCCGTTCGTTTTTATAGAGCAGGCTTTAACCAGAATAAGCCAGGCCCGGAAGGAAATCCCTTCCGGGCCTGGCTTCTGTGGACAGAGTATTTCACACAAAGGTTGCCTTAGGCAGTCAATAAAAAAATATTTTTTAATTGATATCAACGACTGAAGCCTAGCGCTTTGTTAGCAGTTAAGTTAGCACAATAAGTTAGCACAAAGCCAACGGAAGCGGTAGGCGATATTAAATGATATTGCAATAATTTTCCGGGTCCACTCGAGTGAAAAAGTGCTCGCAGGCCAGATGCAGAGATTTATTCCATAAATAAAACTCATGGTTGCCGGGCCATTCCCGATAAGTAAAGGGAATATCCACATCCTTCATAAAATCTTTTAGCTTAACACTCATATCATGAATAAAGTCCTCTGTACCGCAGGTGACAAAAATATCCGGTTTAAGCGTTTTTTTCTCACATTCCTTTGCCAGAACCCGCACGTCATTTTCTTCCATTTTTTCCAGATTCATGCCCCAGATCGCCTGCAGCTCAGTGTAGTCCATTTGATCGCCTAAATACTTTTCTAGATCCTGTAAAATGCAGGCGGGAGAAAACGCCGCGCATCCGGCATACTGCTCCGGATACTTCAAAGCGCATTTCAAAGCGCCGTAGCCGCCCATAGAAAGTCCCATAATGTATGTATCCTCCCGTTTGGGAGAGATGGGAAAAAGCTTTTTGCACAGAGCGGGAAGCTCCTGAGAAATATAAGTAAAGTAAGCGGGGCCAAATTCCATGTCGGTGTAAAAGCTTCGCTGAACCTCGGGAATTACAAAGATCAGATTGTAGGCTTTCGCCAGAAGCCAGACCTGGCTCCCATCGCTCCAGTCATCCGTGTTGCCGGACAAGCCGTGCAGCAGATAAACCACCGGATAGCGGTCGGTAGACTGTAAGGTGTCTGGAATGATAACCGTTAACTTGGTTTTCATTTTTAATGCTTCTGAGCGAATTGTACCTCTAAAACTTGCCATTGCTGCTCCACATCCTTTTTCATTTTTTTACCTTCTGCTGCCTGCCGGCTTTTTTCGAGGGCCGGTTTACCAGCAAATAATTGAGCTCAGCGCCCATAATCAGCGTAATCGCGCTGAAATAAAGCCAAAGCAATAAAACGATCGCCGCGCCGATAGAGCCGTATACTACCGAATATCGGCCCATATTTTCCACGTAAAAGGCAAAGCCGATAGAAAACACCAGCCAGGAAAGCAGTGAGGCGAAAGTACCGGGCATAACCTGGCGCACCGTGTACAACCGGTTTGGAACCAGGTAATACAGCGTCAGCAAAGCACCATAAACAATACTGCGGCCAAAATAACGAAACGCAAAGCAAATTCCACAGGCTGATAGAGCCCATATCAATGGGGATCCAGCCGGAAAGCCAGGTCAGCAGATTTTTTCCGAAGGTCATCAGGCCAAGGGCCACGAATACGATCACAATCAAAAAATAGTAGTGAGAAAAACGTGAAGCTGATGACGCCAGAAGGAAAATTTAGATTTTACCCGGTAGGCCCGGTGGATCGACTGCAAAAAGACAGTTGACTGCCCGCATGGTAAAATAAATAGTGAACACGAAGCCGAACAGAAGCAAAGACGCGTTTTTGATTTCAGATATATGAGAGAGGTAAGAGTTGGCCAGCTCGATGATATCCACTGGAATCAGCCCCTTGAAGCTTTCCACGGTGAGGTCGGGCAGATCCAAAAAGCTGATGATGGAGCTGATGAGTATCAGAAACGGAAACAAGGAAAAAATCAGATAGTAGGCCAAAGCGGCGGCTGAGCGCCCTACGTTGTCGCTGAAATACCGCTTGATCAGGCTTTGTACAGTGGAGGGCCTTTTTCGGTAAGTGACGAGATGAAAATGATAGCGTTTCAATGAGCCACCCCTTTTTTCGCTTAGACTCTTTGTTTAAACTTAGTATACCAAAAGGCAGCGGAATTTAAAAAGCTTCATTTGCCGTATTTTACAGAAAAAAGGAGGGCAAAGCCGGGAGAATAATTCTCCCGGCTTTTGTCATTGCCATTAATCTGTTTTTCTGTGAGGACTACAGCAGCGCGGCAGTTACCGCAGCCCATAGTTGGGACCCTTTACTGCATCCGGCGCATAAAGAGCGTCTAAGAGAGCGTCGTCCGCGATTCCGTCGGCAACCATATCGGACAGGAACTGGAAGTTCATAACACCCTGCTCCGTCAGCTCGTCAAAGGTTCCGGTAGGTTCGGAATAGGTATGGCCCAATTCCAGCAGACGCTGCTGCAGCTTTGTCACATTGTCTCCGGTATCTCCCAGCTTCATTGTGGTGCCCTTGGGGAAAGGATTGGAGGAGTTTCCGCTGGAAGCCGCCTCAGAACTGGAACTGCTGGGCGTAGAGGAGGCAGCCTCGGAAGAAGAGGAAGAAGGCTCGGAAGAAGCCGGCTCTGAGGAGGCTTCGGAGGAAGTCTCAGAACTGGAGGAGGTCAGCCGGATACATGGCGCCGGCCATCAGGGTGACTGCCTCAATGATTGTGCTCCCTTGGAGATCCATCAGCTCTGGCTCCATCACGATGACCTTGCCATCCTGGACAGCCTTCAGCAGAAAGGGTTTCATCGTTAGAAAGCTTCTCCTTGACCTCGGAAGAGCAGAAAATATAATTAGGATTGCTGGTGGTCAGAGCGCTGAGCTCCATTTTTCCGTTCTTGGAGGAGCCGGCTACGTTTACCGCCCCGGCGAACTCCATGAGCTCACTGGCAAAGGTATCGCCGGTAACAACCGCGCCGGTGGTGTCATACAGATAGCAGGCGGTGATCGGAGTATTACTGGCCGGAATCAGGCGGTTGATATCGTCTAAGGTCATCAGCATATTCTGGGCCTTTTCCTGCGCCTCGGTAAAGCCGGTAATGCCGCCCTTTAAAGCAGAACCGATGTTGGTATAAAGAGTTTCAAAGGTTTCCCGTGTGGTGGCGGGTGTCTGTACCAAAACCGTGATGCCGGCGTCGCTTAATTCCTTTACCTGGCTTTCTGACAAGGCTTCTTCCGTGAGCACCAGCTGAGGCTTTAACTCCTTCAGCTTGTCCATATCGAGATTTTTGCGGTGCCTACAGTAGGCAGAGAGGCCAGATCCTCTGCGGTGCAGTCCTCGCTGCGGCCTGTGAGCAGAGTCTCGTACTTCAGGGCGGTCATCACATCCGCCAAAGAGGGGGAAAGAGTGACAACACTGGTAGGAGCCTCTTTGATCTCTACGTCATTGACGGTAATCGGGTATTCCTGCTGGGCGGGAGCGGGCTGAGAGGAACCGGTGCTGGAATCGGAGCCGGCGCCGCTGTTTCCGCCGGAACAGCCGGCCAGCATGGTGAAAACTAAAAGCACCGCTAAGCCCAAAGCAAAAATTCGGGTTTTCATTGGCAGTTCTCCTTTCGGTTTAAAGGGGCAATCCCTGTTTTAAGCGGGATTCCACCATAGCGATATACTGCTTCGCGCAGCGGGGGGAGCGGCCGCCCCGAGCCAGGGCCCATTGCTCCGCGCCAGTGTCTAACTGACTGCCGCTGACCTCCAGGCCGCGTTCCTCGGCAAGAGCGTGAACAATATCCAGATACCTGGTTTTGTCAGGCACGGAAAAATTAACGGAAAGGCCGAAGCGGTCGGATAGGGACAGGCTTTCCTGTATGGTATCTCCCCGGTGGATTTCATCGCCGTCGCGGTCTGAGAAGCACTCCCGGACCAGATGGCGGCGGTTAGAGGTGGCGTAAATCAAGGCATTTTCCGGCTGGGCCGCCAGGCCGCCCTCTAATACGGCTTTGAGAGCCGCGTAGGTATCGTCCTGTTGCGTAAAGGAAAGATCATCGATAAAAATAATGAAGCGAAGGGGAAGAGCGGCGATCCGTTCCACTAATTTTGGAAAATCACACAGCTGGTCCTTCGGCATTTCCACCATGCGAAGGCCCTGGGGGGCGTATTCGTTGAGAATCGCTTTCACAGTGGAGGATTTTCCAGTGCCCCGGTCGCCGTAAAGCAGGCAGTTGTTGGCGGACAGGCCGTTTAATAACGCCAGCGTATTGTCAATCACGGTTTTTCTGGGCTGCTTCATAGCCTTTCAGGCTTTTCAGCCGGATTGGGTCTGGATAAACCACAGGCTCGATGCCGCCATCCCGCCAGATAAAAGCGCGGTAACGGGCGTACATGCCGCACCCATGGCCTCGGTAATAGGCCGCCATTTTCTCCATACAAGCTTCCGCGTCCCCGGTCAGCTCGTCAATAGGAGCGCCCGCCTCCCACTGGGGAAGGGTCTCCGCCACACATCCAAGCTCGTCCAGGCGGCGGTAGCCGTCCAGCAGGTGCTCGGGGGTAAGAGAGCCGATCTGCTGGATAATCTCAATATCGCGTTTGACAGCCTTTTTTAACCGGGGCGGCCAATTGATCCGCCTTTCCCGCAGCCGCCGCCTTGGAAAAAGCGTTCTCGTCAAACAGCGCGGTTTCCGAGAGGCAGCGGGAAAGATTGCCGCTGTAACCCCGGTCGCAGAGCAAGGCGAAAAATTCCCCCACGCCCTGGCGAACTCTACAGGCGGCGCGTCGTAAGCGCACAAAAGCCGGTAAAAGGCATTGGGCACCGTGCGGTGAAGGATTCCTTTATATACAGAAAAAGATGACATCAACAGCGCAGCGTCTTTTGTTGTAAACATACTAAAAATTAGCCTCCAATAAGCATTAGAATTCCGTTTTTTGCCATTCCTCACATCCCTTCTACAAACATTTATGATAGCATAAATTTCAAAAAAAAGAAATGTTTTCGGGAAAATATCACGATTTGTTTGCTTTTTTCCTCACAACTGGTTAAAAACACTGGGATGGCTAAGAGCCATCCCAGTGCAAAATTTCCATAGGATTTTAAAATTTGGTGTAGCCGTAGCTGTTGACCATGGCGTCGATCTTGGTATGCTCCTTGCAGTAGGGGCATTCGTGAGGAGAGAAATTTTGATAATCCGGAATATCCTTCAGAGAGAACAGGGAGTGGATCGGAATTCCGTTGCTTTCTTCCACGGCGCTGAACAGGGCGCAGATTCCAGCGAGCTGCCCGTTGTAATATTGGATGCATTCCATAGCCCGGCCGATGGTCTTTCCGGTAGTTACCGACGCAACCATCAAGAGCACCCGCTTGTTCCAAATAATCGGTTGGATGTTATCCCGGAAAATCATCTGGTTGTTGGCATTGGTTTCCGGAGTGACAACAGCGAGGTTGGCGTCGTGATTGATTGCGGCGATGCTGGTCTGGGCAAGCTCCTCCGCCAGATAAGCGCCGACGATGCGGGTGCCTTCCAGACAGATAATCACGTCTACCGGTGTGGAGGAATAAGCTTTCGCCAATTCCTCAGCCGCAAGCTTGGCTTTTTATAGTAAGATTTGATATCCGTCATATCAATGTAATAGTTTACATGGGAATGGCTGGTGGAAAAATGGCCCGGAATAATTTTAATCCCGATTCTTTTTGTTTTTCTTGGCGCGCAGATCAATTGCTCTGGAGTTCAAACGATTACCCCCTTTTAGATTTGTTGATTGATTACAATTAATACGATGCAATAAAATAATATTTAGTGCAATTTTATTTTACTACGGAAAAACAGCCCTGTAAACAATAAAACCGCTTTTTTGTAGGGAATGACAAAGTTTACCGGCTTGTTCTAGTGACAATGATCGGCGCTAACGGGAGGATTTCTCCATTAAATCGATCAGTTCCTGAATTTTTTTCTTCAGGGTCCCCATGCTCAAAGGCTTCCTTCACACAGTGATACATGTGTGCGGTCATGATCTCCTTATTCGCTTTTTTTTTCAGCACGCACTGGGTAGCGGTAATTTGATGATAAATGTCCAGGCAGTAACGATCCTGCTCTATCATTTTTAAAATCCCGTCGATCTGTCCCCGGGCCGTTTTCAGCAGAGCCGACACCTTTTCCTTATCCGCCTGCATCATTCAAGCCCTGCCGCTTCATAGCCGGCGTCTGTAACCGCTTTGATCAAAACCTGGTCGTCAACCGGCTTTGTAAGGGTGATGGAGGCGGTTTTGGCTTCCAGGTCTACCGTTGCGGATACGCCGTCAATAGCATTAAGGGCTTTTTCTACCCGGGCGGAGCAGTGGCCGCACGCCATGCCCTCAATTTTCATAATTTTTTCTGTCATAGCAAATTCTCCTTTGTTTTCTTTGTTTTCCAATTGATTTTGTAATTCCTCCGGTTTCGGAAGGATAAGATTTTCCACGTGAATTCCTTTGCTCGCTTTCTCGTTCACAGCTCCTGCGGCCGGCGCGGAGAGCTTAGGACGGAAAAATTTCAAGCGCAAGGCGTTGGACACTACAAATACAGAGCTCAAGCTCATAGCGGCCGCAGCGAACATGGGGTTGAGCTTCCAGCCCAGCAGGAAGAAGAATACGCCGCAGGCTAAGGGAATTCCCAGGCTGTTGTAAAACAGAGCCCAGAACAGGTTTTCCTTGATATTACGCAGAGTAGCCTTGCTGAGCTGAATGGCGGTAACTGCGTCCATCAAATCACTTTTCATCAAAACAATGTCCGCAGACTCTATAGCGATGTCCGTGCCCGCGCCGATGGCGATTCCCACGTCCGCGGCGGTGAGGGCCGGAGCGTCGTTGATACCGTCTCCCACCATGGCCACCTTTTTGCCGCTCTGCTGAATGGCCCGAACCTCCTTTTCCTTGTCCTGCGGCATTACCTGGGCAACCACCCGGGTGATGCCGACCTGCTTTTGGATGGCGGCGGCGGTGCGTTCGTTATCTCCGGTAAGCATCACCACGTCGATGCCCATAGCCTTCCACTCAGCCACTGCCTGGGCGCTGGTGGGCTTGATGATATCCGCCGCGGCAATAATGCCGATGGCCTGGCCATCCTGGGCAAAAAAACATGGGGGTTTTGCCTTCCTCGGCCAGCCGGGCGGCGGGGCGCTCCAGGGCTCTGATATCCACGCCGTTTTCCTCGATGATCTTTTGATTTCCTGCCAAATAGATTTTTCCCTTGATTCTGCCCCGGATGCCTTTTCCGGGCTCGGAAACGAAGTCCTCTACCGGCAGCAGGGAGAGGTTCTGCTTTTGGGCCTCCGCCACGATAGCGGCGGCCAGCGGATGCTCGGAATTTTTTCTCCAGAGAGGCGGCAAGCTGCAGCAGATTGGGGACCCGGCCCACATCCACAAGATCGGTGACATGGGGCTTGCCCTCCGTGATAGTGCCGGTTTTGTCCAATACCACTGCGCCGACGGAATGGGCCACCTCCAATGCCTCTGCGGATTTAATTAAAATACCATTTTCCGCTCCTTTTCCGGTTCCCACCATGATGGCGGTAGGGGTGGCGAGGCCCAAGGCGCAGGGACAGGAAATGACCAGTACGGAGATGCCGATGGAAAGGGCGAAAGAGAATGGCTCGCCGACAAGCAGCCACACGATTATGGCCAGAACAGCGATTGAAATAACAATGGGGACGAATACGCCGCTGACCCGGTCGGCCAGCTTGGAAATCGGCGCCTTAGAGGAACTGGCCTCCTCCACCAAACGGATAATCTGAGCAAGGGTGGTATCGCCGTAGCTTCTATTTTTTAAATAACCGGACTGGTTGATAGAACCGCCGGTGACCGGGTCGCCGGGCTGCTTCTCCACAGGAATACTCTCCCCGGTAATCGCTGATTCATCCACGGCGGAAAGCCCTTCGGCCACCCGGCCGTCAGTGGGGATGGACTGCCCCGGCTTTACCGCCAGAATATCCCCGGCCTGTACCATTTCCAGCGGGATTTCCTGTTCCACGCCGTCTGTCAGACGGACGGCGGTTTTTGGTGCGAGGTTGATCAGCTTGGTAATCGCTTGAGAGGTTTTTCCCTTGGCGCGGCTTTCCAGATATTTTCCCACGGTAATCAGGGTTAATATCATGCCGGCGGACTCAAAGTAAAGGTCCATAGAATACTCGTGGACCAGGTGAAGGTCGCCGTGGCCCAGGCCAAATCCGATTTGGTAAATAGCCCAGACGCCGTAAACCAAAGCGGCGGCGGAACCGATGCCGATTAGGGAATCCATGTTAGGGGAGCGGTGCCACAAGGCGGCAAAGCCTCCGGTAAAATAATGACGGTTCACTAACGCGATGGGCAGACACAGCAGAAGCTGGGTAAAGGCGAATGCGAGAGCGTTTTCCTCCCCCTGGAAAAACCAGGGGATCGGAAGTCCCATCATGTGTCCCATAGACAGGTAAAATAAAGGAATCAGGAAGACTAAGGAAATTATCAGCCGCCGCTTCATTTCCTTCTGCTCCTTGAGCGCCGGATCCTCGCGGGATACCGGTAGGGAGGAATAGGCCTGTAAGGACGCTTGCCGCAGGATGGGACAAGCGCCGTATCCGGCTTTTTCCACAGCAGAAACGATCTCACCGCTGCTTGTGACAGAATCATCATAAACAACGGTCATACTATTGGTGAGCAGGTTAACCTGTACTTCCTGGACTCCAGCAACCTTGGAAACACTTTTTATCCTTATTATAAATCCGCTTCAACGAGTTTGTCAACGACAACTTTCTGTGGTTATTATAAGGAGGAAAGGAATCTTATATACTAAGAGAAAGGATTTTAGAAAGCCAGAAGGGCATTATTATTTTTGTCCCAACGCCCGAGATGGCTTTAGGTGAAACCTTGATACTCATTGTTTTTCACACGACAGAGTTCAAGAAATCACAGGGAAGGTCTTTCCCATAAGCTTTATGCTATTTGACTATTCTTTGCAATGAAATAAGGGAGCGTTTAAATTTTTTTAGCGTAAGGGGTTCGATTTTATTTCTGGAAACCGGAGGATAACAATAATAAAAGAGAAGGACTCTTATCCTTCTCTTTTATTTGTCATTGTTTTCTGCTGGCGCAGAGTTAGCAGATGCTGAATCGCATTCTCTTGATTTGATTTTGAAAGCAACCTGAAATTTAAAATCAGCCGTTGTTCGTCATTATTTAGCTGATAAAAAAAATCTGAATTTTTAGGATTGGTTTTCAAATACAAATTTTTCTTAAGGGGGCTTGAATCAGAACCAGAATCTCTTAGCTGCATCCGGTTTTCTTCTTCATCGTACTCAATTAAATCTTGATACTGAACCTGATATAATCGCTGAAGCTTATCGATTTTGTCCAGATCAGGGAGTAGTACGTCCCAATTCATAGTATGCATAGGTAGAACGGTCAATCCCTAAAGCCTCGGCGACCTGTTGCTGGGTTAAATTAAAATTTTCTCGGAGCCTTTTAGTTTTTTTTTTCCCATACGAATCAAGCGTGCCACCCTCCCTTTCCGTGTTTTTTTATGCCCCATTGTAGACTATTATAATATACGAAAATAGGGAATGTGTAACCTTGTGAACTAATTTCACTGTAAGTCTCTTGACTATTTGGATAAAGTTCTGTATAATAAAAAACATATGAGCCAAATGCAGTAAAAGAGGCTCGCTTGAAAAATTAAAATGCTACTGTGGCTCAGTTGGTAGAGCAGCGCATTCGTAATGCGCAGGCCGTCGGTTCGAGTCCGACCAGTAGCTCCAGCGGCAAGCTGCCGCTCCCAAGTAACGCACTTCACGTTTGTGGAGTGCGTTACTTTTTTGTCCGCATTTTTCGTTGGAATCTATTTTGTCAACATAACCCAGGCTGAGCCTGGACGCAATTCGCGTTCGTACTCTTTTCTTTCGTTTGAATGAAGATGCACGCGTTGGCGGCGGAATCTTTTTCGCAGCGTAAACCCAGGCCCGGCTTTTCTTTTTTGCCTTAATGTCCGCGCTTATAGCGGGTATCTTTTGTAAACATTTCCTAGCATCGGGTTGCCGTAGACAAAGAAACAAAAACAGCCCTCTGGATAGAGGGCTGTTTTTTGTTTCTTTCCGCTTTTACAAGGGAACCGCTCCTGCAGTACCGGAAGAAGAGAAAATTGGCAAATAGGTAGGCCGGCGGCAGGATAACAAATGATTAGCTTCAATCTAGTTTTAATAGAATTTCAATAGAGGGTTACGAGTATAAGGCTTTCATGGGCCCATCATCCCAGCGTTAAAGTTCAAAAGATTTATTTAATTCCATAAACAGCGGTAATCATAGCGTTCGCGGCAAATCCAGAGCCGCCCGAACGGAGAGACGTGGAATTCGGGAAATAAAATCCCAAAGCCGTGTCGGGGAGATTATGATCCTGGCCAGCCCGGAGCCGTCGCTTCCTCCGGAAACATAAGAATCACCGCCGAAGTCCGCGTGACTGTCCTTTGCTACAGGGAGTAAATTGCCGATGCCCCAGTGAAGGCCGGTGGAATTGGTAGTACCGGTCACCAGAAGCATAGTGAAGTTCAAAATGCTTTGGGACAGCTGAACTGTAGTATTATTAGTGGTCAGCTTACCCTTCCATAAAGGAATAGCCTTGATCCCGGCGTCCGCCAAGGGAACCGCACCCACATCGGAGGCCGATAATGTAATATCGCTGGACAGAGCTTTATTGTTCACCTTGCGTGAGGTAGGAACCGCGCCCACATCGGAGGCAGCTGGCATTTGAACTAATTTGCTGTTTCCGTTCAGGGTGGCGACCCCATTGGCACTGCCCTTTTCACTTTTTGGAATTAGCATACTAACATCAGCGGGAGAGCCTGCTTCTCCTTGAGGGCCTTGAGGCCCCTGAGGCCCTACTGGTCCTGTTTCTCCTTGGATTCCTTGCGGCCCTTGCGGCCCAATCTCGCCCTGAAGCCCTTGAGGCCCCTGAGGTCCCATAACATTTCCTAAGTCTAACGTTGCCATATTATCACTCTCCTGTATGATAAATCAAATGTCCGTCTATGATCGATAACGGCGGTGGACTTCCAGCATCGGTGTACTGAGCAATTAAGTGCCCCTCTTCATTTACATATAGTGTATACATACCATCGGTGGATGCCTGAATCCCGCTGTCGCCTCGATCTCCTTTATCTCCCTTGTCTCCCTTGGGGCCTTGGATTCCCTGAGCGCCCCGGGGACCAGGAGCGCCGTTAAAAAATCCGCTGTCCCGCTTTTCAATGAGATCGTTTTTAACGGCAAGTGCCCCACGGGCAGCTTCCTTCGCCTCCTCTATAACTGCCGGCGCGGAGGAGGCTGCCGCCAAGGCTTCTGTCAGTCGGGAAAACTCATCTGTGCTCTCGATGGCATCGTCATAGCTGCTCATGACGATGCGAAGAGGGGGGAGAGTTACTTTCAGGACATGCTTTTCCGCATCGATAATTTGCAGCTCGCAGAGCTTAGTGATGCCAAATGCCGCCATCATCTGTAAGGTGAGAATTACAGTTACCTGATTTCCTGATGCCTCGCAGGAATGGTAGATTATGGTATCGTCCGGCTTCTGTATGTAGATGGATACCGTTTTCCGGTTAAGTCAAGAGGGGTGCCGTTGTCATAAAGGTTTTCTTTGTAGACCATAGCCTACCTCCCTAAATTGTTTTTTCGTTAATAGCGACGGAATGTCAAAGGCCTGAATAAAAACGCCGGCTTATTTTCAGTGTTGAGGAATAACGCGTCGATTTAAGTGTGCCTTTTGAGCACATTTTACCCCAAATAAAAGTTCTTGTCAAGCACTAAAACAAAAATTCTTGACAGAAATGTGCCTAAAAAGTAACATTAGAGTTATGGGGAGTTGATGCCTAATGAAATTCGATCAAATAAGAAGAGTGAGAAAGGCTGCTCATGTTACACAGGAAGAACTAGCGAAAAGAATCGGTGTAAACCGTGCGCTGATATCCAAATATGAGACAGGAATCATAGAGCCTTCTGTTTCGCAAACCGCAAAAATTGCTTCAGCTCTTGGTGTGCCAATGATGGAACTACTGGATTTGGAGGAAGGGGCGGAACGAATCAAACGGGATGAGAATTTAATCCGCAAGCTTTCCTATGAATTTGATATACCGGCAGAAATCATAAGAAGACGGGCGGCAAACAAAAGCAGTCATACAGAGATTGACGCTTTGCGCAAATTAGTAAAAGCTGGCTCCATTCTGGACGAAAGCAAAGTAAGCCTTCAAAACGATGAACCTGTTCAGGGCGTAAAGAAAGCTCAACAAAGCGAAAATGCTTGGGCGCCGGAAAAAGAGGAGTCAAGGCCGCAGCTGCACCGGATCGTGGAGCTGCTTAAAGCCGTGCCGGATGACCAGCTTGAGGCTCTTTATGATATCATTGCGATTGTGCTGAAGGCTTTTGATAAAAATGGATAATTTTATTGAAAAAGAAAAACTGGGATTTTATTAGGGCCTTTTTGCTTATATTTATGTTTTTCGCGTTGCCGGCTTAATTGCGGCGAAAATAAAAAATATTTAAATTGATGTGACCTGGCGGTGTTTTCATACGTGTATTATATAGGAGGTAAAAAGATTGCGTCACGGAAAAGCAGTTGACCTAGCATCGCTTTTTATGAAACATACTCAGATATGCTGCTCCGTACGGCACTGACCTATGTCAGCCATACGGAGGACGCTCAGGATATTGTTCATGATGTGTTTGCCGCTTATTTGGCAAAGCGGCCCTCCTTCCAGGATGGTTCTCATGAACGTGCGTGGATGCTGCGTGTAACCATCAATAAATGCCGAGACCTCCAGCGCCGCAATGCGGTTCGCCGGTATATTCCTTTAGAAGACGCGGAGCATCTCACCGCAGCGGATGATCCGGCGGCCTTTGAACTGCTGGCTGCCATTCGAAAGCTGCCGGATAAGCTGCACGCAGTGATGGTCCTCCATTATTTGGAAGGTTTATCTGTAGAGGAAACGGCAAGCTGCCTGCGCATCTCAATTCCGGCGGCCAAGATGCGTTTGGCACGCGGCAGGCAAAGATTGAAAGAGCTTCTTGGAGCGGAGGGATGAGCATGTTTGATAAACAGTCTATAGAAGCCTATCGAAATATCAAAGCGCCAGAGGAACTCCGGGAAAAGGTAATGCGCTTGAACCCAGAGCTAAGTTCTCCAGGTTCCAATCACAGATCGAAGAATGCTATGCTTCGTCCGATAGCCGCTGTGGCTTGCGCGGCGGTTATCTGCCTAGCGGTTTCATTTTCCTTTTGGAATCAAAGGATGCTTTGCGCTTTTGTATCAAGGGATACCTGTTGAAGGCGAACCAGCTGTGATTGCGGCGGACATGCCGCAGTCTGCGGCGCTGGTCAGAGACAGCGTTCCCAGCGGGATTCCTTTAGAGCTGGAAACGGCGGAAAGGACAAAGGTTTCCGTCTCGGGCGGAGAGCTAAGCGCGTTTGACGCGGAAGGCATGCTGTTAGGATCAGGGAGGGAAGTGGAGCTTTCAGGAAAGCGGCGCTTTATTGGGATCTTTCCCAGTCGGACAATTCTGATCTTTTATTGGTGCTTGCAACAGAGGCTGAGCGGTTTACTTATACGCTTTCCGTGAGCGGCGCAAAAAACGGGACACAATAATAATTAAGATGATAGGAGAATGTCGGTATGAAAAAAATGTTTATTTGTCTTGTCGGAATGGTAATGGCAATTTCTTTGGCTGGGTGCGGAGGCCAAAGCGATGCGCAGAACGGCGGCTCAGCTCCTGATTCCAGCTATACCAGCGCGGTTCAAGTCCTGGAAACGGTGATTGATACCTATACGGAGGAGCAGAAATTTCCTATTGGCGGCGGAGACTCTGAAAATTTGACTTCGGAAGCTCCTGGCGCGTTTGATATTTCAAAAACCGAGGAACTGGATATGACCCTTGGACTGCCGGAAAGCGAGGCAGCCAACATAGACGACGCCGCTTCTATGGTTCACATGATGAACGCGAATACTTTTACCGGCGCCGCCTACCGCCTGAAAAGCGGGGTTCAAGTGGAGGAATTCTCCGAGGCGGTAAAGGAGAATGTTTTGGCCAAGCAGTGGATGTGCGGTATGCCGGATACGATGGTGGTAATTGATGTGGACGGCCAGTATGTGCTTACTGCGTATGGAGCAGACGAGCTGATAGAGACCTTTAAAACTAATGCGCTTTCAGCCCTTGACGGCGCAAAGGTGGTTTTGGATGCCCCAGTGGTGGAAAATGGATTCTAAGTATTAGAGAGCGATACGCTGAGACGTGTGTAAAAGTCCCCGGATTTAAAATTGCACGATAAGCCAGTAAAGGAAGTGCCGCGATGCTTTTTTCCAGTATCCCGTTTTTATATTATTTTCTTCCTCTGGTCCTGGCAGCCTATTTTGTCACCCCAGCCCGGTTCCGCAATGGAGTGCTGCTGTTCTCCAGCTTGTTTTTCTATGCCTGGGGAGAGCCGAAGTATGTTTTGCTGATGGCGGTCTCCATTCTGTGCGGTTACGGCTTCGGGCTTTTGCTGGAACGGTATCGGGGTGGGCGGGCCGCGAAATATATCTGCGGAATTTCGGTGGGAATCAGTCTTTGTTTTCTCTTGTATTTTAAGTATGCGGACTTTTTCTGCAGAACTTCAATGCGGTTGCCGGCGCGGACTTTCCGCTCCTGCATATTGCTCTGCCCATCGGGATCAGCTTCTATACCTTCCAGATCATCAGCTATACTGTGGACGTGTATCGGGGAGAACCCGCACAAAAAAACCTGGTTCATCTCGCGGCCTATATCGCGATGTTTCCCCAGCTGATCGCCGGGCCGATTGTCCGGTATTCTGATATTGCCGCGCAGCTTGAGGATCGGACCCATTCCACCGCTCTTGCCGCGGAGGGAATCAGGCGGTTTATTATCGGATTGGGAAAAAAGATCCTCTTAGCCAATCAATTGGGAGAGCTGTGCGGCGCGTTTCGGGCTTCGGAGGAAAAGTCCGTTCTCTTTTACTGGCTGTACGCGTTGGCGTTTGCGCTGCATATTTATTTCGACTTCTCCGGATACAGCGATATGGCGATTGGGCTTGGAAAGATTTTTGATTCCGTTTTTGGAAAATTTTAATTACCCCTATATTTCCTCCAGCATCACAGAGTTTTGGCGCCGCTGGCATATTTCACTTGGAACGTGGTTCCGAGACTATGTATATATCCCCTTGGGAGGAAATCGTGTTGGAAAATACCGCCATTTGCTGAATATTTTGGCGGTGTGGGTTCTGACGGGCTTCTGGCACGGAGCCGCCTGGAATTTTGCCGTTTGGGGCCTTTTGTTCGCCGTGCTTTTGATGGCGGAAAAATGTGGCTGTTGAAGCTCCTGCGCAAGCACAAAATGATTGCGCGTATTTACGTGCTGTTTTTTTGTGTTGATCAGCTTCGTCCTATTCAACGCGGATAATATGGGGCAGGCTTTTTCCGACCTGGCAGGTTTATTTGGAGCCGGCGGAATTCCTCTGGCGTCGGACGAAGCGCTTTATTATCTCAGCAGCTTTTCTTTGATTCTGCCTATAGCCATAATTGGCGCTACGCCGCTGATCAAAAATGGATTCGAACGTCTTTCAAAAAATTGCGCGGCGGTGCGGATTTTAAATATCGCCGAGCCCATTGCGCTCTTATCGATCCTCCTGGTCATGACCGCCTATCTGGTGGATGGCTCGTTCAATCCTTTCCTGTATTTTCGATTTTGATTGGGGGAAAGCATATGACAACGAAACGGAAAAATTGGATGGTTTGCGTACTGGCTGCCGTGTTTTGGCAGCTTCCTTTCTGATGTGTGTGTTTCTTCCCAAAGGGGAGTATTCGGATAGCGAGAGACGTAAGCTTGCGGCGCCGCCGGAATTATCGGCGGACACCATTTTTAATGGGAGGTTTATGTCGGAATCTGAGACATATGTCCAGGATCATTTCCCTTTTTCGGGATCAATTCCGCACGCTGAAGGCCCTGAGCGCAGCCTGTTTGTTTCAACGAAAAGATAATAACGGTATCTATGTGTTTGAAGGCTCAGCAGCGGCGATGGAGTATCCTATGGATGAAGCGTCGTTAAGCCGAGCGGCAAGCCGCTTCAGATATCTCTATCAAAAATATCTGGATGATAGCAATAAGGTGTATTTATCCATTATCCCTGATAAAAATTGCTATTTGGCGGAACAAAGCGGCCACCTTTCGATAGATTACAGCCTTTTGGAAGAACAGCTGCTGCAGCAGACGGGCTTTGCCGATTATATCTCCATTTCAGACCTTTTAGAGAGCGGAGATTATTATAGAACCGATGTCCATTGGCGGCAGGAACAGATCACAGACGTAGCGGAACGT
>VOFI01000699.1_pt1 | contig 18000 bp, 27 predicted proteins | sample 5384131 | NCBI WGS metagenome assembly VOFI01 (sample SAMN12384728, study PRJNA508395) | human gut metagenome | isolation source: healthy gut H | host: Homo sapiens
AGCGCCCCGCCCGATCCCCCTTCGCCGGCCAGGACGCTCGCTATGGGCGTGCGCAGCGCCGCCATGCGCGAGGTTGTCGGCGATAGCGTTTCCCCTGGCCGCGCTCCTCGGCCCGTTTCACCAGAACGCGCCCTGCGTGTCGACGATGCACGACGGGCCGGCCGAACTTCTCCGCCTGCTTCATCAGACGCAGCGACTTTCGGTACCCTTCGGGCTGCGGGCAGCCAGTTGCGTTGATGCGCTCACTTTCAGATCGGAGCCTTTCTCTGGGCGATGACGGTGACCCGCGTCCCCCATCCATCCGACGCCGCCAAACGATGGCGGCGTCGTCGGCAAACCGATCCCCATTTTGGCTCCGAAGCCCTCGACCATGCGGTCGAAATAAAACAACGCAGTCGGACGTGCACGTTGCGAGCGAGCAGGACAGCAGCTCTCCCAGAGCGCCGTTCGTCTCCGTGCACCCGTCAAATCGCGCGATACCCGCGAGGGCGCTCGCGTGGCAGCTTCGCGAGTTTCTCAATCCTGGGATGCGCGAGGAGAGGCGAGCGACAGCGCGCTACGTCCCTGCGCGCCGCGTTGCCTGCACTCGCGCGTGCTGCTGTGTGCGCGCGCGACCCGGGCACAGGCCGTCGCTAGACGTGCAGGGGCGAGAACGTCCGCGCGGGCGCGTCGCGCATGCAGTCGCGCTTCGCGATGGCGTCGATCAAAGCCGTGAGTCGAGGCGCGAACTCGGCGGTTTTAGGATAGCCCGGCGGCAGCTGCTTGGCAGTGATGGTGTCGCGAGATGACGCGCTACCCTGCGAAGCCGATAAAGCCGCCAGGCTCCCGCGGGGACGACATCCCCCTGCATGGCGAACGACGCGCGGTCACGCCGCCGATTGGTCGGATTCGGTCAGCACGGACACTTGCCTCAAAAGCCCACCCGCGAAATCGTGGCGCCTTGCCTGCGCAGGCAAGCAGATGCTATCGCCATCTGCGCCATGAGCGATGCGAGGCCCCTCCTGCATGCGCGCGCCGCCGACGCGCAGAAGATGACGACCCGGCAGCCTCTTCTCGCATGCGCGATCGAAGAGCCGCGCGATCTTCTCGCCGACCGTGGCGCCCATCGATCCATGAAAGCTCCGAGTCCGCAAAGACGAACGCGCACGCGCCCTCGATCGCCCCCGTTCGGTGCGGACCGCTCCCGCAGCGCCCGTTTTTCGCCGTACCGGCGCGATCTTCTCCCGATAGCCCGCAAACGAGCGGGTCCGGCATCGGAGGCATGTCGGCGTCCCATTCTTCGAACGTGCCCTCGTCGCAAGATGAGGTCGTGCGCTCCGCAGCGTTGAGGCGAAGGAGCGTGCCGCATCGCGGGCAGGCGTGCCGGCTTCGGCGAACGCTTTTCCGGGGAAGGTGAAACGAAACGCTTTTGGGCGGCGTGTCCAAGCGGGATCTTCCGGCGCCGCGTCCTCGCCTGCTTGGGCGCGCGCACCTTTGCCCACCAGGCGAGGCGGCTCCGGTCTCCCGCGGTGAAACACACGCTCTCACCGCATACCGCTGCTGGGCGGGAGGAAAACCCGATCGCCGGCAAGCATTGCCAGGACTCCGCGCAAACAGAACCCAGCGCGGTAATCACGCCGGGCCAAACGAGAAGCACGGCGGCGTAGGCGTTGGAGAACGCGTCGATGTGCGGCGTCGCCTCGAGGGGCGCGACGGCGTCGGCGGTCTTCGCGTGCGCGTCGAGTCTGCGGTCCCCGACGTGCGGCACGACGACGGTGAGGCCGCAGTCGGCAACGTCTGCGCGCACGCGCTTGAACGTCTTGCCCGTCGCGACGACCAGGACGCGCGCGGCAACGTGTCGTCTGCGTTCTCGCGTCTCAGCTCGTCGGCGATTTGCGTGGGGCGATAGACGACCGCGCACGCGTCGTCCGACAAGACGCGGCCTGCGGGGGAGCCCTCTTCTCGCTCGCAGCGGACGGGTTTTTCCTGCGCGGTGGGGATGCCGTGGCCGGGCGCTTCCGCTCGCGTGCGCGAAAGCGGGGTTCGTGCGCGCCGCGGGTCAGAACCGAAGCCACTCCTCGACTGCATGGGCGTTCGGGCGTATTGGGCTGCGGGCGCGTGCGCATGCGCCTCGTCGGGAAGAACCGCTCGATGGTCGTGTAGCTTTTGGGCATGGTGCTTATCCCTCGCGTTTCCCGCGTCGGCGCCGCCTCGGCGCCTGCGATCACATAGCGTTGCACGGCCGTTGCGCAAACGGCCTCGTCGACGAGGGGCCTCCACTTCGGCCACGCACAGCCTGCTCGAGCTTTTCACGATGCGCGCTTTGAGGCGCGCGACGGTGTCCCCGGACGCACCTGGCGGCGAAAGCGCGCCTTGTCGATTCAACCAGGTATCCCAGCGCTCCTTCCTCGCCGCGTCCTGCGAGCAGGCAAAACGACGCCGCTTGAGCGAGCGCCTCCATCAAGATGACTCCTGGGAGGACGGGATGCGTCGGGAAGTGCCCGGCGAACAGGGAGAGGTCGCGTTCGACGTCGAGTTCGGCCGTGCAGGAGACGCCCGGCTCGCAATCGATGATGCGCGTGAGCCAGACGAAGGGGTCGCGATGGGGCAGGACCGCCTCGATGGCCTCTTTCCGCAGGGGAAAGTGCTTTCCATGTTGTCTCCTAGCAGGTGGTTTCGAGGGGCTGAAGGCCAGGCTGGCGTTGTGCCCGCCGAAGCCGAGGGTTGGACAGTGCGACTTTCTGCGGCGTCGTCGTCAGCGGGGATCGCACGACCGAGACCGGGCAGCCCTCGTCGGGCTCGGCGAACCCTGCGGTGGGCGGGACGACGGAGGTTGCCACCGACAGCGCGCACACGATGGCCTCGAGCGCGCCCGCGGCCCGAGCGTGTGCCCGATGGCCCCCTTGACCGAGGTGACGGGCACGTGCTCGGCGGCGTCTCCGCACAGCTCGCGCAGCGCGCGCGACTCGGTTTCGTCGTTGGCGTGGGTGCGGTCCCGTGTGCGTTGAGATGCCCCAGGTCGGCGGGCGTGAATCCGCCCTCGGCGAGCGCGTCGCGCATGGCGCGCGCGATGCCTGCGCCTTGCGGGTCGGGCGCGGTCATGTGGTGGGCGTCGCAGGTGGATCCGAACCCCGTTATCTCGGCTAGGGGGCGAGCCCGCGGGCGAGCGCGTGCTCAGTGATTCGATGACGAGCGCGCCCGCGCCCTCTCCCGCCACGAACCCCGCGCGTCGCGCGTCGAAGGGCAGGGACGCCGCGGGGGTCCTCGGCGCGGGACAGCGCGCCGAGGTTGGAGAAAGCCCGCGATGCAGATGGGCGACACCGACTCCTCGGATCCCCCGCCAAGACCACGTCGGCGTATCCGTGCCTGATGTCGCGCACGGCGCAGCCGATGTTCAGTGCGCCCCGGTCGCGCAGGCGGTGACCACGTTGTGGCAGCTGCCCTGCATGCCGTAGCGGATGGCGAGGTTGCCCGCCGCCATGTTGGAGATCATCGTCGGGACGAACAGCGGGCTCACCCGTTTCGGTCCCTTCGCGAACAGCGTCTTGAAGCCGCTCTCGAGCTCGTCGATGCCGCCGATGCCCGAACCGAAGGAGATGCCGATGCGGGCGGGATCCTCGTCGGTCATGGTCAGTCCCGCCTGCGCGATGGCCTCGTCGGCGGCGACGATGGCGTATTGGACGAATCGCTCGAACCGACGCGCCTCCTTCTTGCTCAGCCCGTGATCGCAGGGGTCGAATCCGCGCACTTCCGCAGCGAGCTTGACGTCGAAGGCGTCCGCGTCGAAGCGCTCGATGGGCGCGATGCGCACACGCGCCTGCGTGACGGCCTCCCAAAGCGCCGGGACGCCGACGCCTGCCGGGCTGACGGCTCCCGGCGCCCGGTTATGACGACGCGGTGCGTGCCGTCGCCGCGTCGCGTGGAGGCGTTCTTTACCGCAGCGCTTTTCTCGGTGATGCGCGATCTCATAGCGTCAGCCCTCCGTCCCACGCAGATCACCTGGCGGTGATGTAGGCTGCCTCGGGGCGTGCGAGAAACGCCGCGAGATGCGCGACGTCGGCGGGTTTCCCCGAGCCTGCGCAGGCCGATGCGGTCGGCGATTGACGCGCGCGCCTTCTCCCCGAGGACGTGCGTCATGTCGGTTTCGATGAACCCGGGCGCGATGGCGTTGACGGTGATGTCGCGCGGGGCGAGCTCCTTGGCGAGGGCGAGCGTCAGCCCGATCACGCCCGCCTTCGACGCCGCGTAGTTGGCCTGGCCCGCGTTCCCCTTGACGCCCACGACGCTGCTTAGGTTGACGATGCGGCCGCCGCGCTGCTTCATCATGGTGCGCGTCACGGCCTTGCAGCAGTTGAACGTGCCTTTCAGGTTCACGTCGATCACCTCGTCGAACGAGGCCTCGTCCATCTTCGCGATGAGTCCGTCGCGCGTGATGCCCGCGTTGTTCACCAGCACGTCGATGCGCCCGAACGTCTCAAGCGTCGCGTCGACGAGGCGGGCGGCCTCCTCCATGCGCGAGACGTCGGCGGCGACGGCGATGGCGCGCACGCCTTCCTGCTCGGTTATCGCTTCGGCGAGCTCGCGCGCCGCATCGAGCGAACGCGGGCTCGCGCAGTTGACGCAGACGTTGCAGCCGGCTTCGGCGAGCTCAAGTGCGATCGCGCGGCCGATACCGCGGCTCGACCCGGTGACGATGGCGCTGCGCGCGCCGTCGGGGGCGTTGCTCGTCGGGTTTGTCGGGGCAAGGTTTCAGCTCCTCTCTTTTTCGTCGCCGTCATGGCGGTTATCCGTTTCGCCTTTCAAGGCATTCCCTCAGACTTTTTCTCATCCTGGACGCACAGGCGCGGGGCGTCCTCGGCGATTCTTTTGACGAGGCCCGTGAGTACGCCGCCGAAGCCCGTCTCGATGAACCGGCAGCCCGGATGAGCTTCGAGGATGCGTTCGATGCCGCGGTCGAACAGCACGGGCCCGGTGAGATGGTCGACCAGGCGCGCGCGGACGCTTGACGCATCGAGGGGCGTGGCGTCGGTGTTGCAGATCACGGGAACGCGCGGCTCGGAGAAACGGACGGTTTCCAGGTACGCGGAAAACGGTGCGCGTGCGGGCTCCATCAAAGGGGAGTGGAAGCCGCCCGCCGTCGCGAGCCGTGCGGACCTGCCGCCGTTCGCACGCCACGATTCTTCGGCTCGTTCGACGGCGCGAAGGGAGCCCGAGATGACGATCTGGCGGGGCAGTTGAAGTTGGCGGAACGAGCACCTCGCCGTCGGCGCATCGGGCGCAGAGCGCTCGCGCTTCATCCTCGCTAGCTTTCAGCAGGGCGCTCATGGCCCCGGGTTTTCCGCCGCCGTGTCGCAGATGATGCGCGCGCGGACATCGACGAGCGCGAAGGCGTCCTCGTCCGAGATCATGTCCGCGAGCGCCAGCGCGCTCATCTGCCCGAGCGAGAACCCGGCGATGACGCATGGCTCGACGCCGCGTTCGATGAGGGCGCGTCCGATGGCGACCGTCAGCGTGACGATGGCCGCCTGAGCCGCGCGCGGGTCGTCGAGCGCGTGCGGGTCGGCGTCTGCCAGCAGCGCGCCCATGTCGCGCGCGAACACCGCAGAGGCGCAATCGACCGTGCGCGCGATCGTCGGGTCGCCGAGCAAGTCGGCGCCCATGCCTGGTTTCTGCGACCCTTGGCGGGGCAGAGAAAGACCGTGCCGCCGGCTCCTTGCCCGTCAGTCGTGGTTCGAGCTTGCGTCATGAGGCGAGTCCTTCCCTCGCGGCGTTGGCCTGCGCCAGCTCCTGCGCCGTCATCGCGCCGAACGCCTCCGCCTCGGCGATCATCTCGCAACGACGTCGGCCGCGCGCTTGCGCTCGTCGACGATGGCGGCTATTTGGCCCGCCATGACGGCGCCGCCTTCCACGTCTCCTTCGACCGCGCGTTTGAGGGAACCCGAGAAGGACGGCTTCACATCGCCGCCTGCCGCCGCCTGCGCCTCGAGCTTGCGGCACTCGCGCGAGAAGCGGTTCTTCAGGCCTCGGACGGGATGGCCCGATGCGCGTCCGGTGACGATGGTGTCGGAGTCCTTCGCGTCGATGACCTTCCGCTTCCACGCGTCGCACACCGAGCATTCCTCGACGGTGAGGAAGCGCGTCCCGCATTGCACGCCCTCGGCGCCGAGCGCCAAGGCGGCGAGCAGTCCTCGTCCGTCGGCGATGCCGCCTGCCGCGATAACGGGAATGGACACGGCGCGTGCGACCGAGGGGATGAGCGCCATGGTGGCGAGCTCGCCGATGTGGCCGCCGGCCTCCGTCCCCTCTGCGATGACGGCGTCGGCCCCCAAGCGCTCCATGCGCTTGGCCAGCGCGGCGGAGGCGACCACGGGGATCACCTTGATGCCCGCCTTCTTCCATCGGTCGATGTAGGCGGCGGGGCTTCCCGCGCCGGTGGTGACGACGTCGACGCCGAGCGAGACCAGCTGCTCGGCGATTTCGGGCGCGCGCGGGTCCATCAGCATGACGTTGACGCCGATGGGCTTGTCGGTGAGCTCGCGCGCGATGCGCACTTGATCGGCGACCCAGGCGGGGTTCGCGCCTCCGCAGGCGATGAGGCCGAGGCCCCGGCTTCGCTGACCGCTGCGGCGAGGCGCGCGTCGGCGATGTGAGCCATGCCCCCTTGGATGACGGGCGCCTCGACGCCGAGAAGCTCGGTGATGCGGGTTCTCATGGCGCGCTACTTCAACGAGTCGATGTGGGCGACGAGGTCGGCGACGGTGACGATGCCCTCGGGCTGTCCGAACTCGATCTCGCAGCGCTCTTCGATGTCGCAGGTGAGCTCGACCATGTCGAGAGAATCGATGCCGAGCGAGTCGAGTGTCGCGTCGGCGGTCACGGTCGCGCCGTCGATGTCGAGGTTGCAGGAGAGCACGTCGCGGACGATGTCGATGGTCTGCATGGGATGATCCTTTCGTAAATACTTTGAGTATCAAACTATTTGAATCTTTACAGAAGGGGAGCGCTTATGCAATAAATTAATTAGAGAATCAAAGTAATTCACAAATTCGCCCTCTTCGCATTTTGGCGGTGGGGAGGAAAGGACGGGGAGTCATTTGGGTTGCAGGATCGTCGGATGCGGCAAGGCCCTCCCTCGGCGCGCGGTGACCAACGACGAGCTATCGACGATCGTCGACACCGACGACGAGTGGATCCGCACGCGCACGGGCATCAGGACGCGCCATGTCGCCACCGTAGGGGAGAGCGCGACGGACCTCGCGGCGAGCGCGGGCGCGCGTGCGCTTTCCCATGCGGGAATCGGCGCGGATGAAATCGACCTCATCGTGTGCATGACCATCGCGCCCGATGCGGTCATTCCCTCCCAAGCGTGCTTGGTGAAGGCGCGCCTGGGCTTATCGCGCGCGGTGGCGTTCGATCTGAACGCGGCGTGCACGGGTTGCATCTACGGCATCGAGGTGGCTTCGAGCATGCTGGAGGCTTCTGCCGCCGACGCGGCGCGGGCGTCACGCCGCGCGGGGCGTACGACGCGCAACCGCATGCGCCGCGCCCTCGTCGTCGGCGTCGACGTGCTCAGCCGCATCGTGGATTGGTCGGACAGGGCGACCTGCGTGCTGTTCGGCGACGGCGCGGGCGCGGTGGTGCTCGAATGGGACGACGATGCGCCGGGCGTCATGGCGAGCGTACTGGAGAACACCGACGACGAGGATCTGCTGCTGTCGTGCGGCAATCTGCATGCCGCGTCGGGGTCCCCCCGTTCTCCGGCCCGGGCGGTGAAAAGCCGAAGCCCGTCGATCCGTACATCAGGATGCAGGGGCAGCGCGTGTTCAAATTCGCCTCGGCGTCCATGGCGTCGGCTATCGAGGAGGTCGTCGCGCGCGCGGGTGTCGTCCTCGACGACGTGAGCCTCATCGTGGCCCATCAGGCCAACGAGCGCATCATCCGCTACGCGGCGAAGAAGATCGGCAGGCCCCTCGATCTGTTTCAGGTCTCCATCGCCGAGGTGGGGAACACGAGCGCCTCGAGCGTGCTCATGGCGCTCTGCGATGCTTGGCTGGCGGGGCGCGTCGCGCCCGGCGACAAGGTCGTGCTCGTCGGATTCGGCGGCGGGTTGTGCGCAGGCGCCGTTTTTGTTCGAGGCGTGACGGCGCACGCGATCGTGCGGCTGGTCGTCGGGGTTCGCCCGCGCTCCGAGGTTTTCCGTCTTAACGGTGAAGCGCTTCGCAGTAGGCTGCCGGTCGAGACCGTCGGCGTCGTCTTTCCGGTCGGAGGGGGGTCTCGCATTCGAATTAGTACCCTGCGTGCTACAAAACCGGTGATGCCCGTATGCCGGAATAACATGTTTTATGGGATACATTGACCGCGCCGAGGGAGTAATATGAACTCATCGACGCAAGGTGTACCCCTCCGAACGTCGAAGGCAGGGCATCATCCCCAACGGCTCTGCCGAATGGAAGCAGCGTAGGCAGGACAAGCGGAGACGCGCTGATCTCGTCCATCGGGCGCATCTTCGGCCGAGCGGCTTCCTCGCCATAAGACGCTGGTGTGGCATCCCTAGTTAACCGCACCGGGCGTTTTTTCTTTCTCAGCGCGCCGGGTTCTCGTTTCGAAGAGCCCGGCGTGATCTGTTTTCGGGCGGATCGGGTGTGTGACGGGGGCTTTTCAGTCGATTCGTCTGATGCCCGGCGAACGTGTTTCAAGGCGAATCGTGTGATGCCCTCCGCGCGGTTCCAGACCATTCGGTGGATGCGCGATCTCGCGAGACGGATATGCTTTTTCTCGACGCCGGCCGTGGCTGTCGTCGCCGATGCGATCACGTCGCGACGCGAGCCCGGACGAGCGCTTCGACGATACGAGGGGAGGGATGCATCGCTCCCGGATAGGAGAAAACCATGTGTTTCAGACCGGCAGATGCCTCTGCGGCCGCAGGCCCGATCAAATGTCCCGAGTGCGGTAAGCTCATCCAGGCGATGGGCGGCGTCGCCTTGAAAGCGTGCCCGTTCTGCAAAGCCGATTTCAGTCGATACGCCGGCGCTCCCGGCGCTCCTGCGGCTCCCGGCGCCCCGGCGTCCCCTCCGCTCCCGGAGCTCCCTCCGCCCCCGGAGCCCCGGCATGCCGAGCACGCCGAAGGCGCCGGGCGAGTAAGCGCGCCTCCTCATTGGCTGCGCTGCAATATCAGGCCCCTCCGTCAGCCGCGCCTCGCGCTGCTCCCGGAGGGGCCTTCTTTGTTTCCTGTCGGTTACTATTGCGCGCTCAATGCGTGATTTCCTTGCGATAGCGCCCAGCGCGATTCAAAATGCTCGATGTGGTTCTCAACGGCGACGCGCACAGGCTATACTCGTCGCGTCATGCACGCGCATCCGCTTCGTCGCGGGTGCATCGCGAGAAAGGTTCGTCATGCTCGTCACCACTGCAGATATCGTGCCCGGCGTCAACGTTCAGCTTCTTGGGCTCGTGCGCGGCAACATCGTCACGTCGAAAAACGTCGGTCGTGATCTCATGGCGGGTTTCAAAGCCATGGCCGGCGGCGAGATCAAGACCTACACCGACATGACCAACGAGGCGCGAGGTATCGCCGAGCAGCGCATGATCGCCCAGGCTCAGGCCATGGGCGCCGATGCCATCGTCGCCATGCGCTTCGCCTCGGAGGCGGTCATGGACGGTGCTACCGAGATGCTCGCCTACGGAACCGCCGTCAAATTCGTTTAGCTGGAAACACGATTTCGGGCTTGTCCCTCCCGCGAGGTCGCGCCCGAGGTAAGGAGACCGACTATGTCATCGATTCGCATCGGCTTGCTGGGATACGGAAACCTCGGCCGCGGCGTCGAGCTTGCGTGCGCGACGAACCCCGACACCGAGCTCGTCGCGGTGTTCACCCGCCGAGACCCCTCCGCACTGGAGATTCGCACACCGGGTGCGACGGTTTACCCGCAGCTGATCTGGCGGAGCACGTCGATGACGTCGATGTGCTGGTGCTCGCGGGCGGCAGCGCGACCGATCTTCCCGAGCAGACGCCTGCGGCAGCGCGTTTGTTCAACGTGGTGGATTCCTTCGACACGCACGCCAACATCCCGCGCGCACTTCGCGGCGGTCGACGCGGCGGCGCACGAGGGAGGCAAGGTCGCCGTCATCTCCGTCGGCTGGGATCGGCATGTTCTCGGTGTCGCGCCTGTACGCCAACGCCATCCTCCCGAACAGGGGCGGACTACACGTTCTGGGGGACGCGGCGTCAGCCAGGGCCACTCCGACGCCGTCCGCCGCATCCCCGGCGTCCGGGACGCGCGGCAGTACACGGTTCCCGTTCCCGCCGCGCTCGATGCCGTGCGTGCGGGCGAGATGCCCGAGCTGAGCACGCGCGAAAGGCACACGCGCGAGTGCTTCGTCGTCGCGGAGGAGCGCGCGGACAAGGCCGCCATCGAACAGGCCATCGTCACCATGCCCCACTACTTTGCCGACTACGACACCACGGTGACGTTCATCACCGAGGAGGAGCTTCAGCGTGATCATGCGGGCATCCCGCACGGCGGCTCGGTCATCCGCACCCGGTGCAACCGGCGTTGCGGGCGAGAACAAGCACGTCATCAGTACTCGCTCACGCTCGACTCGAACCCCGAGTTCACCGGCAGCGTTTTGGTGGCCTTCGCCCGTGCGGCGTATCGCCTGAGCTGCGAGGGCTCCGTCGGCTGCAAGACCATTTTCGACATCGCGCCCGCTTACCTCAGCCCCTGAATCCGGCGAGTCCTTTGCGCGCGCATATGCTGTAAGCGCCCGCTCGCGCGTCGTACGCGCTGCGGCTTTCCCGGCCCCTAAGCGGGCGCGGTCTTCCCGCCGCCTCGCTTTCCGCCTGTTCGAGAGCGCATCCGAGGCGATTTCCGACGCGCCCGCATGTCTTGGAAAAGACGTGCGGGCGTCGTGTTTTCGGGAGTACCATGGGCATGCGGGGCGCTCGGGTTCCGCATCGCGAGAAAGGGGCTTGCATGCACTACGTCGAATCTCCGCATCGGCTGCCTTACGAGGCGGGTTCGTACATACTTCAGGTGAGCGTCGGCTGCACGTACAACAGGTGCCGCTTCTGCTCGTTGTGCAGAAAGCCGGGGAAGGAATTCCGCGTCAGCCCGCGTTCCGAGATAGAGGAGGACCTCTCCGAGCTGGCCTCCCTACACGTTCAGGCGCCCGCGGATCTACCTCTACGGCGGCAACCCCTTCGGCATCGATCCGGCTGAACTTGTCGAGGTGCTCGAACTCATACACGAGAAGCTGCCCGAAGTGCGCTCGATCGGCGGATTCGCGCGCGTCGCCGACATCGCCGCTCGCAGCGACGAGGAGCTGCGGACGTGGGCGCGCCTCGGCGTCGACGACGTCAGCATCGGCGCGGAATCGGGCTTCGATCCGGCGCTCAGGTACATGAGGAAGCCCAACACCGCCGCCGACCTCGAGCGGCAGTGCGCCCGCCTCGATGCGGCGGGGATCGGTTATACCTTGTTCTATCTTGCGGGCATGGCGGGCGCGGGCGCGTGCTCGCAGGCAGCCGCGGCGTCCGCCGAGGTGTTTCGCCGCATCAACCCCAAGCGCATCAACATCATGACCATGACGGTGTTCGACGACGCGGACCTCGCCGCCGACGTCGCCGCAGGTGATTTCACGCCCGCCTCCGAGCACGAGATACTCGCCGAGCTTCGGGACTTCATCGCGGGACTCGAGGGCTGCACGTCGCTTGTCGAAGCGGGGCACGATACGAATATGGTGAAGTTCGACGGCGTTCTCCCGCGTGATCGGGAGAAGATGACGGCGTATCTGGACAGTCGCATCGCCTGCATGAACGAGGAATCCATGAGCAGGTTGCGCGCTCGCATGCGCAGTCTTTAGCGAAGCGCGGATGCGGGCGTCGCACTCGGACTTGGGCTCAGGCGCAGGCGTCGGGCGCGTCTTGAACCCGTCGCCTGCGTTTCGATGGGTTCGGCGGCTAGCCCAGGTCGAGCCCCGCCGCCACATCCTGCAACGTTTGGGCCGATGCCTTCATCTGCTCCTGCTCGCGGTAGTTCAAAGACGGGGGCATGCGCACCTCGATGCCGTTGGCGCCGACCACGCACGGCGTCGACAGCGCGATGTCGCTGATGCCGTATTCGCCCTGCATGTAGTTCGAAACCGACAGCACCGACTTCTCGTCGCGGACGACCGCGCCGCAGATGCGTTTGATGGCCATGGCGATGCCGTAGTACGTGGCGTTTTTCTTCTCGATGATCTCGTATGCGGAGTTCTTCACCAGATCGCTCGTCTCCCGGCGGAATTCCTCGTAGGGAGCCGTCGCTGACGCGCATGTTGTAGAAGTCTTCCAGCGGGAATGCCCGCCACGTGCGCGCTCGACCAGGCGATCAGCTCGCTGTCGCCGTGCTCTCCGAGGATGCGGGCGTGGACGTTGCGCGGATCGACTCCGAGCCGCTCGCCGATGATGTGCTTGAGGCGGCCCGTGTCGAGCACGGTGCCCGAGCCCATGACGTGGCTTTTCGGGCAGCCCCGAGAGCTTGACCGACACGTAGGTGAGGATGTCGACGGGGTTCGACACCACCAGCAGGATGCCCGCGAACTCGCGCGCGAATCTCGCCCAAGATGCCCTTGAAGATGGCGACGTTTTTCTTGACCAGGTCGATGCGCGTTTCCCCGGCTTTTGACCCACGCCCGCCGTGATGATGACGATCCCGGCGTCGGCGATGTCGTCGTAGGTGCCCGCGTAGATGTCGATGGGGCTCGCGAACGCGGTGCCGTGCGAAATGTCGAGCGCCTCGCCCTCCGCGCGGTCGGCGTCGACGTCGATGAGAACCATCTCCGAGAACAGGCCCGACTCCATGAGGGCGAACGCGCTTGCGGATCCGACGAACCCGCATCCGATGATGGCGACCTTGCGATTGTTGGCGATGGTGCTCATGGCCGTCCCTTCTCGCGGCGGTGCCGCAGGTGAATGTTGGCGAAACGTATGAAGCGTAGTATAGCGACAACCTGGGCGCTTGGTGTTTGCAAGCGGAGGCGCGCTTGAAGATGCGACGGTCGTCTTGCGCCCTTGGCCGTTTACGCGGTGCTTGTCGCTCGAAAGTTGGCTTATCATGGTTCCCACTGTTTGAGAGGGGATGATATGGCAGATCAATCAGGACAGACGGGGCAGCCCGCGCGCAAGCGCGATAGCTTCGCGACGCGTACCGGCTTCATCATGGCGTGCGTGGGCAGCGCGGTGGGCATGGCCAACATCTGGCTGTTTCCGTACCGTGTCGCCGGAATTGGGCGGCGCGGCGTTTCTCATCCCGTACTTCATTTTCGTGGCGTTGCTCGGATTCACGGGCGTCATCGGCGAGATGGCCTTCGGGCGCGCGGCGGGTACGGGTCCGATGGGGGGCGTTCGCGTTCGCCATGGAGAAACGCGGAATCAAAAACGGACGCATTTGGGGGAAAGGTCATCGGCCTTGTGCCGACGCTCGGTCGCTTGCCATCGCCATCGGCTACGCCGTCGTGCTCGGCTGGGCGTTCAACTACCTGGTCGCCTCCTTCGACGGGCAGCTGGCCGCCCAGGCTGACGTCGGGGCGTTCTTCGGGTCCATCGCGTCGAGCTTCGGCAACACGGGATTCCACCTGCTCGGCTTGGTTGTGACGTTCGTCATCATGATCTTCGGCGTTTCGCGCGGCATCGAGCGCATCAACAAGGTTCTCATGCCGGCGTTTTTCGTGCTGTTCGTCATCGTCGGCATCCGGGTCGCCACGTTGCCGGGCGCCTTCGAGGGCTACGAGTACCTCTTCGTCCCTCATTGGGAGGCCTTGGCTAATCCGAAGACCTGGGTGTACGCGCTCGGCCAGGCGTTCTTCAGTTTGTCCATCGCCGGTTGCGGCACGCTTGTGTACGGAAGTTATCTGAAGAAGGACGTCAACATCGTCACGTCGGCGCGCAACGTGGCCATCTTCGACACGCTCGCCGCGCTCGTGGCCGCCTGCGTGGTGGTTCCCGCCGTGTTCGCCTTCGGGCTTGACGTCTCGAGCGGCCCGCCGCTGATGTTCATCACGCTGCCCAGCGTGTTCCTCGACATGCCCTTCGGGCAGATTTTCATGGTCATCTTCTTCATCGCGGTGGTGTTCGCTGCGGTGACCAGCTTGATGAACCTGTTCGAGGCGCCTGTCGAGGCGCTGCAGACCCAAGCGGGGCTCTCGCGCGGCGCCTCGGTTGCCATCATCGGCGCCATCGCCATCGTCGTCGGGTTGTTCCTCGAGGACGGTAACGCGGTTTCGACGTGGATGGACGTCATTTCCATTTACGTGATTCCCGTCGGCGCGCTTCTGGCTGCCATCATGTTCTTCTGGGTGTGCCCGAAGGGCTTCGCGCGCGAGCAGGTCGAGCTTGGTCACGACAAGCCGCTGGGGAAATGGTTCGATTTCCGCCCAAGTACGTGTTCGTGGGCATTACCGCGGCGGTCATCGTGCTGGGGATTTTCTACGGCGGCATCGGGTAACGCCCTCGAATACGGGAGCGGAACGGGTCGGGCGTTTCGACGAGGTCGGATGGCATGCCATCCGACCTCGCTTGCCATCGGGCGCCGACGTTCGGCGTCGGGCATCTGCGGTCCGGCTTAGCGCTCCGCCCTCAGCTCCCAAAACGCCACGGCGCTCGCGGCGGCCACGTTGAGCGAGTCCACGTCGTGCGACATGGGATGCGCACGGTGTAGTCGCACGCCGCGATGGTTCGCGCCGCCAGCCCGTCGCCTTCGGTTCCCAGCACGAGCGCGAGCTTGTCGCATTTTTTCAGGCGCTCGTCCTGCAGGCGGATGGAGTCGTCGGAAAGGGCCAGGGCGCAGGTGGTGAAGCCGTGCTCGTGCAAAAGCGGCATGCCGTCGCAAGCCCAGTCAGCGCCGCTGCCGATGCGCGTCCACGGAACTTGGAACACCGTGCCCATCGACACGCGCGCCGCGCGGCGGTAGAAAAGGGGTCGTGGCATGACGGGGTGACGAGCACCGCGTCGATGCCGAGCGCGGCGGCGGAGCGGAAGATCGCGCCGATGTTGGTGTGGTTCGTCACGTTCTCGAGCACGGCGACGCGCGTCGCGATTTCCAGCAAGCTGCCCGGCGGGGGCAGCGCGGGACGTCTGAAGGCCGCGAGCGCGCCGCGCGTTCGCTCGAACCCGGTGAGCGCGCGCATCTGCTCGCGCGTGGCGACGAAGACGGGCAGCGTCGCATCCGCTTCGATCAGGCGCTCGATCAGCGGCTCGGTCTGCGTGAGCCAGCATCGCTCCACCAGGACCGCGAACGGCTCGATGCCCGCGCCGAGGGCGCGCTCGATCACGTTTCTCGACTCGCCGATGAACAGGCCTTCCGAAAGGGATTCGGGATCGTCGCCGAGGGGCGCGCGCGAGGCCGACCATCTGCTTGGGATCGCGCAGCTCCGCGTCGGTCATGCGTGAGAACGCGAGCAGGCGGGGGTCATCGAGGTGGCTGATCTCGATAAGAGGCATGTTCTTCCTTCCGCGTCGGTTTCGGCCATTCATTCTACCGTCGTCGGGCGAACTCCGGAGAATGAACGGCCGATGTTCTTTGCCGGGAGGGAGGATGCATGCGCGTGTTTCGACTTGTCGTTTCCGCTGCGGGCGCGTTGCGGCGCTTCGCGCGTGGCCGCGTCGTGCTGTGCGTTTCCGCTCTCTGCGCGCTGGCGAGCATGGCGGCGGTTCCGCCTGATGCGGCGTATATCGGTTACTTCGACGTGCGAACCCTTGTCTGCCTGTTCTGCATCCTCGCCGTGGTTCAGGCGCTGCGGGGCGCGGGCGCGCTCGACGGGGCGGCGCGTGCGCTCGTGACGCGGTTTCGCACCCCGCGCGCGGCGGTTCTCGCCCTCGTCGGCGCAACGGTCTGCCTGTCGATGGTCGCCACCAACGACATGGCGCTCGTCATGATGCTGCCGCTCGCGACGGCGACGCTTGCGAGGGCGGGCTGGACGAGGCTTGTCCCCCTCGTTTTCACGTTGCAAAGCCTCGGCGCGAACCTCGGCGGCATGATCGTCCCCTTCGGCAATCCGCAGAACCTGTATCTGTTCTCGTATTACTCTTTGGGCGTCGGCGAGTTCGTCCGCGTCATGGCGCTGCCGTTCGCCGTCTCGATGGCGCTCGTGTTCGCCGTCGCGTCGCTGGCTCCTCTTCACGGGCTTGAAGCGCGTCCGGGCTCGCCCGCCCCCGTCGACTCTGCGAACATCGCGCGGGGCAAGGTGGCCGCTTACCTGGCGTTGCTTCGGGCTGGTTGTCGCCGCCGTGTTCGGCGCCGTGTCCCCCCGCTTGCCGTGTTGGCGGTTGTGACGGCGGTGCTCGCGCTGGCCGATCGATCGGCGCTGCGCAGGGTCGATTTCGCCTTGCTGCTCACGTTCTGCTGCTTCTTCGTGTTCTCGGGAATTTGGCGCGCGTGCCCGAGGTCAGCTCGGCGCTCGTCTCGCTGATGGACTCGTGTGGCCTTGTCGTCTCGGCAGGACTGAGCCAGGTCGTCTCAAACGTACCGGCGGCGGTATTGCTCTCGCATTTCACGGATGCGTGGCAGCCGCTTCTCGTCGGGGTGAACATCGGCGGCGCGGGACCGTCGTGGGCTCCCTTGCGAGCCTGATAACCTTGCAGCACTTCCTCTCGATGAGGCGGTTGCCCTCGGCGCGCGATGCTCAGGGCGTGGGAACGGGGCGGTTCCTCGCCGTTTTCATGGGGGCGAACCTGGTGTTCTTCGTCGTGCTCCTTGCCGTTTGCGCGCCGCTTTACTGATTTCCGCTCGCAAGGCGTCTGCCTTCGGCGGGCTTCGTCGCTCCGGCGGCCTCCCGAGGGGCCTATTTGGCGGCCCTTTCGACGGCTCTCTCGGCGCTCCCAACGGTTTCCAAGGATTATTCCCATTCGTTTCAAATTTGACGAAAAAGTAACGCAAGTTTGTGTGTTTGTTGATGTATCTTTAACCCGTTCTCAACATGCGGGCCCTATGATAGGCTTGCGCGAACGAAAAAGGCGGTTCGGCTGATCGTTCGATGAGGGTCGGTCGGACGTCTCAGGAAAGGAGCATTCTCATGAACGCGTACTTGATCGCCGCTAAGGCGAATGCATGGGAAGTCGATCAGCATGTGGGACATGCAATCGTGGCTAATCAGCCCGAGTATGAAGTCGACGCGCTCGGCCGTGGCGCAGGGTGCGATCTGAAGCTCAAGGCTCAGATCATGCGTCGTCCCCATCTGCTGAAGAGCATTTTCCGCGCAGCATAAAGTGGGCTCGGAAGAGCCCGCTTGACCTGTCTAGCGAACGCCCGGCTTTGCGCCGGCGTTTTTTTCGTCTTGGGCGGCTTCACGGCGCTCGATGACGCTTACCGCGGCTTGGCGCTGCTTGCTGCGCGCGTTCCCCCGCGCTGTCCCGACGCCGCCGGCTACGTCCGCCCCTCGTGTCCTCTCTTACGCCTGTGTTGCCGACATTCGAATCCCCACGTCGCCCTGGCGCCGTCGGCTACGCGCGTCCTCCCATGCGCCGTCGGCCCTCACCTGCGGCGTCGGCCCGTCAGCCCTCACCTGCGCGCGAGCGATCCCGAAAACGAATTCGACGAGATGTAAAAAGCTAGCTCTTGACCTATATTGGATTACGTCATATATTGTTGCTGGTCATGAAACACAGCGAACACGCCGCCTGATCCCCGTCCAGGCGGCGTGTTCGTTTCGGGCAGGTTGGGTCCGGCGGCTGTGCACCGCCGTTCGAGACAAGGATCGTGCGATGGAAACGTATTACAACCCCGATGACCTGGGACAGTTCTCCGCTGACGGCGTGGGGAGGGCGCTCCCCAGCTGTGGGATCTGTACACATGGCCTACTACGGCAAGGGTCTTCGCCGAAGGTGCGTTGACCGCGCGAGAAGGCGCTCATCACTTTGCCGTCGCCGCTGCGGTGCAGTGCCCGTACTGCATCGACGCGTACACGAACTCGTGCATGGAGAAAGGCGTCACCGAAGAGCAGATGACCGAGGCGTTCCACGTGGCGAACGCCATTCGCGGCGGCGCG
>VOFI01000726.1_pt1 | contig 18000 bp, 16 predicted proteins | sample 5384131 | NCBI WGS metagenome assembly VOFI01 (sample SAMN12384728, study PRJNA508395) | human gut metagenome | isolation source: healthy gut H | host: Homo sapiens
CTGGATTCAATGGCTGTTTTTCTTTTTCTTTTACAGCTTTTTGGTTGGTGCTTTTGAATCGACCTATGTTTCACTGCATGAAAAACGGTTTGTAAATCGCGGTTTTATTCGCGGACCTTTTCTGCCGCTGTATGGAACGGGCGCATTGATGATGCTGATCGTGTCGATGCCGTTTCAGGACAATCTGATTTTAACGTATGTGGCGGGCTGCGTGGGCGCGACAGTGCTGGAATATATCACGGGCGTGCTGATGGAAACGCTGTTCAAAGTCCGTTACTGGGATTATTCCCATAAAAAATTCAACTTCCAGGGTCAAATCTGCCTGGAATCTTCGCTGGCATGGGGATTTCTGACGATCCTGATGACGCGGATGATCCACAAGCCGATCGAAGCGTTTGCACTCTGGCTTCCGTCTTCGGTGCTGACGGGTGTGACGATGGTGGTGACTGTGATTTTTGCAGCGGACTTCGCCCTTTCCTTCAAGGCGGCCCTGGATCTGCGCGATGTGCTGGTTCGGATGGAGCAGGCGAAGGACGAACTGGAAAAGATGCAGAGGCGTCTGGATGTAATTCTGGCGGTTTCCGAAGAAAACTGGGAGAACCGCAAAAAAGAGTGGAACCAGAGTGTCGAGAGCACCAGAGCTGGCTTTGTACAGCGCCGGGATGAGCTGGTAAACGGTATCGAAAAGCGTTTCGAGCGTGCAAAGGAGCTGTTGCCCAGCGGAAGATTGAATCTCAACCGGGAAGAGCTGTTCGACCTGCGTTCAAAATTTGGCGTGAATCTGCAGCGTCCGGAACTGACCACTTTCCTGAAGGATTTCACAAAGCGCGATATGTTGCGCGGTAACCCTGGCATGGTTTCGAAGAAGTTCTCCGAAGCATTGGAAGAACTGAAGAAATCCGCTGCAGAATATAAGAAAAAAAAGAGAAATGAGAGGAAGTATGACAGTTTTTGGGGATTGATGATTCCACTTGTCGGGACGACGCTCGGCTCGGCATGTGTATTTTTTGAAAGACAAACTCAACGAGCTGCTGCAGGAAAGGACTGCTGGGCTTTGCATCCGGCGTCATGGTTGCGGCGTCTGTCTGGTCGCTTTTGATTCCGTCGATGGATATGGCGGCGGGAATGGGACGGTTTGCATTTGTACCGGCGGCGACTGGCATGCTTTTGGGCATGGCGTTTTTGCTGGTGATGGATCGCGTTATTCCGCATCTGCATCTTGGCACGCAGGAAGCGGAGGGACCAAAAACCTCCCTGAAAAAAAAGACGACGATGCTTGTTCTTGCGGTGACGCTGCATAACATTCCGGAGGGCATGGCGGTAGGTGTCGTGTTCGCGGGCATGCTTTCGGGCAGCACCGAGATTACCGTGGCGGGAGCTTTTTCACTGGCGATCGGAATTGCGATTCAAAACTTTCCGGAGGGTGCAATCATTTCGATGCCGTTAAAGAGCGAGGGACAGATGAGCCGCAAAAAGGCGTTTCTGTACGGAACGCTTTCGGGAGTGGTAGAGCCGGTCGGTGCGGCGCTGACCATCGCACTCGCCAGCGTGATCGATCCGTTTTTGCCGTATCTGTTGTCATTTGCGGCGGGCGCGATGCTCTATGTTGTCGTAGAAGAGCTGATTCCGGAAGCCTCGGAGGGCGAGCATTCGAATCTGGGAACGGTTGGATTTGCGGTCGGATTTGTACTGATGATGGTGCTGGATGTGGCGCTGGGATAAAAGGATGCCCCCGGCAGCAGAGAATTTTGGTTCTCTGTTGCCGGGGGCAATTGTTCATGACAATAGAATGCACGCTCTGCGAGGAAGCGCACTCGGCGCAGGGGTAGATGGTTGCCGAGGCGTGGATCGCACTGCAGCGGAATGGAAGAATGTCGCTTGCGCGACCCGCCGCAGGCGGAGAATCCTGCTTCGCAGGATTCTTTTTTACACAACTTCCAGGTGCCAGGTATAATAGAGCTTCGGATAATCGGAAAGATAATGCTCGAGCTCGAAATCATACCGAACGGTGCCGCTTGCTGTAAACGGGAGCGGTGCGAAGCTGCCGTCTTTTAAGGAAACGGACAGGTCGCTGATGACAAAGCCCTGTTTTTTCATTTCTTCTTTAAAATAATTGAAATAAAAGGCGCCGTCTTTGGAAAGCGTATAGCGTACCTCGTAGCGGTAGCCGGAAAAGAGGCGTTTGCTCTGTGTCAGAATTTCCTTTTCCTGCATCCGGTCGCGAGACAGAAACGGATAAAAGTTTGCAAGCAGGGCCGTTCCCTGACGGTAGTCGCCCTCGTGCCAGAGGCGGGTTCCATCGAAAAGATGCTTGCCGCCGACGGTCTGGTATTTCCCGCTGCGGGCATCCTGACGGATGGTTTCCTGCAAAGTCTTTAACTCTTCCTGAACGAATTCCGGCATGCGCTCCGGCAAAACGGGAGCTGTGGGGGGTAGGTTCAGAAGCAGACTGTGGAGCCTGGGCGGCAGACACCTGCTCTGCCAAATTTGACTTCTGGTTCTGCTCTGTCTGGATTTCTGTTTTAATTTCATCAAAAAGGACATGATGGGATTCTCCTTTGTATACTACCCCTATTTTAAGCATTAAAGATTTTGTTTGTCAAATTTTTCTTCACAGTATTTGCAGCGATAAACTTCCTTGTTCGGGTCAGCGAGGACGAAGATCTGCGGCAGCTCCTGCTCGGTCGAGGTTATGCAGCGGGATTCTTGCAGCGAATGACGTTTTTGATCTGTTTGGGAAGCTTTAATTCCTTCTTTTCGACGATATTCCCGCTTTTGATGACATTGACGGTGATGTTATGGTCGATAAAGCCAAGAACGTCGAGGTCGAGCATGTTGACATCGCATTCTACCTTCAGAATGTCCTTTTGCCCATCTTGTCGCTGCGCGCATTTTTGATGATCGCAACGGTGCAGTCGAGCTTATCGAGCTGCAGATGGTGATAGATGGACATTGCCATGCCTGCCTGAATATGGTCGAGTACAAAGCCTTCTTCAATTTTACCTACGTTTAACATAAGAAATCTCCTTTTTCTCAGTCCACATGAATATTTAAGAGGGTCAGAATCAGCGCCATCCGAACATAGACCGCGTACTGCACTTGTTTGAAATAAACGGCTCTCGGGTCGTCATCCACATCGACAGAGATTTCGTTAACTCTGGGGAGGGGGTGCAGCACCAGCATGTCGGGCGGTGCGAGCTTCATTTTTTAGCAGTCAGGATATAGAAATCCTTCAGGCGGACATAATCCTCTTCGTTGAAGAAACGCTCTTTCTGAACGCGGGTCATGTAAAGAACGTCCAGCTCGGGCAGCTTGTCTTCCAGACGGATGACTTCTTCATAAGGAATATTTTTTTCACGCAGCATCTCTGTGATATAATCCGGAACCCGCAGCTCGGTCGGGGAAATGAAGATGAACCGGAGGTTGTCGTAGCGGGAGAGCGCGTTGACTAAGGAGTGCACGGTACGACCGAATTTTAAGTCGCCGCACAGACCGATGGTCAGGTTGTTTAAATGCCCCTTTAAGGAACGGATGGTCAGCAGATCGGCATAGGTCTGGGTCGGATGCTGATGACCGCCGTCACCGGCATTGATGACGGGAATGCGGGATTTCTCAGCGGCAACGATCGGAGCACCCTCTTTGGGATGGCGCATTGCGCAGATATCGGCGTAGCAGGAAATGACGCGGATCGTGTCGGAAACACTTTCGCCTTTGGAAGCGGAGGAATTGGATGCATCCGCAAATCCGAGCACTTTGCCGCCCAGGTTCATCATAGCGGCTTCAAAGCTTAAACGGGTTCTGGTGCTCGGCTCGTAGAAACAGGTCGCCAGCTTTTTGCCCTCGCAGGTATGGGCATATTTGTCAGGGTGTTTCTCGATGTCGTTGGCAAGATCAAAGAGCTGATCCAGCTCTTCCACAGAAAAATCCAGTGGGTTCATCAGGTGTCTCATGAATGATAATCCTCCTTGAACAGTTGAGTTTCAGACATAATAAAATCGAAGAGAATCAAACTCCCTTCGATTTGAAACAAAATGCCTGTATTTCTTTTTAAAAAAATGAAATCCATGTCCTCTGCCGGAAATAATCTGACAAAGAAAAGAAAAAAACGAACTTCCGAATAAACAGAACTGCTGAAAATAAAACATGACAGACTGCATGGTCATCGCGCTTCCTCCTTTGAATCTCATTTTGCTTGGACAAGTATAGCATAGAGATATTTTGAATGCAAGGAAGAATTGAAAAAAATACCGCGATGGCGTATAATGATACTACAGTTCACTCGAACGTTCCTGTGGGCAGATCTCATGCTTGCATGAGGAGCTGCCCACAGGAATGCTCGAGTGAACTGTTCGCAAAGCTGTGGAATGCTCGAATGGCGCGATGAACTGTATCGAATCCACCAGATGCAAAAAGGAGGAAATAGCATGGAATTTCGGGAAAAGAAAAGATGGGGATTTTTTGGACTTCCCTTTACCTTTACAACCTACATGGTTACAGAAGAGCTGATCACTGTGGAAGAGGGATTTATTAACAAGCGGGAGAACGACTGCTACATATATAAAGTACAGGACGTAGAACTGATCCGGACGCTGGGGGAGCGGATGTTCGGACTTGGTACTGTAAAGTGCTACACCGGCGATACGACAAATCCGGAGCTGTATCTGACCCATATCAAAAATGCAAAAAATATCAAAAACTTTATTCTGGAAGCGTCTGAGAAAGCGCGGTTGAAGCGCAGGACGATGAATATGCTCGACATCGGTGCTGATGCAGATATTCCGGAAGAAAACTAATTTTCAAAAAAGTATTGACAAAGAAATCAGACTGTTTTAATATGCTTTTAACAAGTTGAACTTATATCAATTTAAACCGATGAAGTGGAGATAACGGTACAGGCGCACTTCCAGAGAGTCCGGGCAGGTGGGAGCCGGGCAGAAAGCGGAGTATCAAATGGACCACAGAGGGCACAGTCAAAGGAATTTTGTTCCGAGTATTCTGTGACGGAGGGCATCCGTTATTTGCCGGGGGTATGTTAGTATCCTTTGGAATGTTTGAATTCTTTAAAAGATATCTGTACCCTGATAAAGAGTGCGTACGATCGCAAAGCAAGGTGGTACCGCGGGAAGACAGGCACAAAGTGCCTGCAGCTTAAAAGATGATGAGCCCCCGTCCTTGACAGACAAATCTGTCATGGGCGGGGGTATTTTTTTATCGTATAGGAAACTTTGTTTCCATACGATAAAAAACGCTCTCGCGAGGATGCGCACTCGGCGCAAGGGTAGATGGTTGCTAAAGCAACGGCGCTCGGCGCGAGAATGTGCCTTGGCACATTCTTTATTATCGTATAGGAAATTTCGTTTCCATACGATAATAAACGCTCTACGAGGATGCGCACTCGGCGCAAGGGTAGATGGTTGCCGAAGCAACAGCGCCTCGGCGCAAGAATATCCCAAGACACATTCTTTTTTACAGGAGGAACAGTCGCATGGAACAGACATCACTGGAAGAACTGAAAAGAACGGCAGCGTCCGGAGCTTACCGGAGGATTCCGATCTGGCGTGAGATTTTTTCAGATATCGCAACACCCGTACAGGTACTGAAAAAACTGCTGGCGGTAAGCGACCACTGCTTTTTGTTAGAAAGTGCGGAGGACAACAAGCAGTGGGGACGGTATAGCTTTCTTGGGTTCGATCCTGCGATGGAGTTGACCTGCATGAACCATCAGGTGACAATTACAACAGACCATGTCGAGCAGTTTGAAACAGGGAATCCGGCGCAGGTGATTGCAAGGGTGATCGAAGAAAACCGCGCGCCGCAGATCAAAAAGCTCCGCCTCTGACCGGCGGTCTGGTTGGATATTTTGCATACGACTATATCAAATATGCGGAGCCGACGCTTCGGCTGGACGCAGAGGATCAGGAAAAAGTTCCGGGACGTCGATCTGATGCTGTTTGATAAGATGATCGCATTTGATCACTACAGACAAAAGATCATCCTGATCTGTAACAGTCGAATATCGGAAGCAGACGTGCAGGCAGAAGGTGGACAGACAGCCGGCGCGGCAGCGGCAACGAACCTCCGGGCAAGGGGGAAAAGCGCGCGGGCAGCAGCGGACGCCCCGGTATCTGCAGCAGAGCCCGACACCCTGGAAGCGGTTTACCGCACAGCTCTTCAGACCCTTGATCAGATGCAGGACATCATCGAAAAGGGTGCAGAAAAAAACGTGTCCGCAGGGAGGCTGACAACAGAGCTCACGCCGCTGTTCGATCAGGAAAGCTATTGTGAAAAGGTGGAACAGGTCAAGCATTACATTCATGAGGGAGACATTTTCCAGTTGGTGCTTTCGAACCGTCTGGAAGCCGGATTTGACGGAAGCCTGCTGGATACCTACCGGATTCTGCGGACAAAAAATCCGTCCCCGTACATGTTTTATTTTTCCAGCGACGATCTGGAAATCGCCGGCGCTTCGCCGGAGACACTGGTAAAGGTGGACAATCAGACCGCATACACCTTCCCTCTTGCCGGGACAAGACCCAGGGGAAAGGACGAAAAGGAGGATCAGGAGCTGGAAGCCGATCTGCTTTCCGATGAAAAGGAGCTGGCAGAGCACAACATGCTGGTGGATCTCGGACGAAATGATCTTGGGCGGTTCTGCCGGTTCGGAACGGTAGAAGTGGAAAAATATCTTTCGGTCGAAAAATTTTCCCACGTCATGCACCTGGGATCGACCGTGCGGGGCGAGCTTCGCAGCGATAAAACAGCGCTGGACGCCCTGCAGTCGGTGCTTCCGGCGGGAACCCTTTCGGGTGCGCCGAAGTTTCGCGCCTGCCAGATCATCAACGACCTGGAAAACAACAAGCGCGGCATTTACGGCGGTGCCATTGGCTATCTGGATTTTGCAGGAAATATGGATATGTGTATCGCAATCCGGCTGGCGTTTCGCAAAAACGGAAAAGTATTCGTCCGGTCGGGAGCCGGAATTGTAGCGGACAGTGTAGCACCGAAGGAATATCAGGAATGCATCAATAAGGCGAAAGCAGTGGTGCTGGCGCTGCAGGAAGCGCAGAAACTTGGAAAGAAAGGGGAACGGGCATGATTTTACTGATCGATAATTATGACAGCTTTTCCTATAACTTATATCAGCTGATCGGGGCGATCAATCCGGAGATCAAGGTGATCCGAAATGACGAGCTGACGGCAGAAGAGATTGAGGCATTAAAGCCCGAAGCGATTATCCTGTCGCCGGGGCCGGGGCGTCCGCAGGATGCGGGCTGCTGCATTGAGGTGGTGCAAAAGCTCGGCGGGAAAATCCCGATCCTCGGCGTGTGTTTGGGACATCAGGTGATCTGCGAGGCATACGGCGGAGTTGTTTCCTATGCAAAACAGCTGATGCACGGCAAACAGTCCGTGACAAAGCTCGATACGAAAACACCGCTGTTTGTTGGTCTGCCGGAGGAAACGACGGTGGCACGGTACCATTCGCTGGCGGCGCAGGAGGAAACTTTTCCGGAATGCCTGCAGGTGACTGCCAGGACATCGGACGGTGAGATCATGGCACTGCAGCATAAAACAAAGGCGGTGTACGGCGTACAGTTTCACCCGGAATCAATTTTAACTCCACTTGGGAAAAAGATGCTTGAAAATTTTTACAACTTGCGAATGCAGAGAAAAAAGGAGAAGACAATGATTAAAGAAGCGATTGTACAACTGGCAGCAAGGCAGAACCTGGATTATGAGACCGCAGAAGCTTCGATGGATGAAATTATGGGCGGAAAGACAAGTCCGGTACAGATGAGTGCATTTTTAACCGCGATGGCGATGAAGGGCGAGACAATCGAGGAAATTACCGCGTGTGCGGCGGGGATGAGAAAGCATTGTGTACGCCTGCTACATGATCAGGATGTGCTGGAAATCGTTGGAACCGGCGGTGACCATTCCAATTCCTTTAATATTTCTACAACGTCTTCTCTGGTGATCTCAGCAGCAGGCGTTCCGGTGGCAAAACACGGCAACCGTGCAGCATCCAGCAAGAGCGGTGCGGCGGACGTTTTAGAAGCACTTGGTGTAAAGATCACCATCGATCCGGCAAAGAGCGCAGAAGTGCTCAAAAAAATCGGTTTGTGCTTCCTGTTTGCACAGAATTACCACCTGTCGATGAAATATGTCGCACCGGTCAGAAAAGAGCTGGGTATCCGTACGATTTTCAATATTCTTGGACCGCTGACCAATCCGGCAGGTGCAAACATGGAGCTGATGGGTGTTTATGACGAGGCACTGGTGGAGCCGTTAGCACGGGTGCTGGCAAACCTTGGCGTGAAAAAGGCAATGGTCGTATATGGACAGGACGGTCTGGATGAGATTTCCATGAGTGCACCGACGACAGTCTGCGAAGTAAAGGATGGGGAATTTTTATCCTATGTGATCACTCCGGAGCAGTTCGGCTTTACCCGCTGCAGCAAAGACGAGCTGATCGGCGGAAGCCCCCAGGACAACGCGCAGATTGCACTGGCGATTTTAAAAGGGGAAAAAGGACCCAGACGGATGCGGTCGTTCTGAACTCCGCAGCGGCAATCCATATCGCAAAGGGCATTTCAATCGAAGATGCGATCAGAGAAGCGCAGGAAGTCATCGACAGCGGTAAGGCGCTTGCACAGCTGGAGCAGTTTGCAGCGCTGACGAATCAGGGAGTAAGAAGATTGAAAAAATTTTTCAATCGCGGGATTTGTGTCTGTGCGCACTTGGCACAAACTCGACATGCGCAAAAAGCGTGCGCAGAAATGAGTGGAAAGCATGAAAGAAAAGACGATTCTGGATATTCTCGCGGACGCTGCGCGGGCGCGTGTGGAGGAAAATAAAAAGAAAAAGCCGATGGAGGTTCTGCAAAAAAAAGAAGCAAAGAGCCTGGCTGCAGATACCGGGTTTCCATTTGAAAAAGCGCTGGCGGCGCCGGGGATTTCGGTTATCTGCGAGGTCAAAAAGGCATCTCCATCCAAAGGACTGATTGCAGTAGACTTTCCGTATCTGGAAATCGCGCGGCAGTATGAGCGCGCGGGCGCATCTGCGATTTCCGTGCTGACGGAGCCGGAATACTTCCTCGGAAGCGATGACTACCTTCGGGAGATTGCACGTGAGGTGAGCATTCCGGTGCTGCGCAAGGATTTTACGGTGGATGAATATCAGATTTATGAAGCAAAGCTTTTAGGTGCTTCTGCGGTGCTTCTGATTTGTGCGATTTTGTCCGAGAAAGAGCTTGGTCAGTTTTTAAAAATGGCGCATAGTCTTGGCTTATCGGCGTTAGTTGAGGCACACGACGAAGAAGAGGTTGCGCGGGCGCTGCGTGCCGGAGCGCGGATCATCGGCGTCAACAATCGGAACCTGAAGGATTTTACTGTGGATGTCAAAAACAGTGTGCGTCTGCGGGCGCTGATTCCGCCCGAGGTACTCTACGTCTCCGAAAGCGGCATCAGGGGTGCAGAGGACGTTGCCGTTTTATAAAAATGGAACGGACGCGGTGCTGATTGGCGAAACGCTGATGAGAAGCAGCGATAAAGCGGCGATGCTGCAGGAGTTGAAGAGGGACTGCCATGAGTGAGCAAAAGCAGCGCAGCAAAGATATCATTCGAACTGCAAACATCGCAGAATCTGCACGTCCACGCCTCAAGATCTGTGGGCTGTCCCGCCCTTGCGATATCGAATGGGTCAACGACGCCGGAGTTGATTTTGCAGGTTTCGTCTTTGCAAGGAGCAGGCGGCAGGTTTCACCCGAGCAGGCAAAACAGCTGCACAGCATGTTAAAAAAAGAAATCCCGGCAGTCGGTGTTTTTGTCAACGAAACAATAGAAACCATCGTCGGTCTGGTAGAGGATGGCATCATTGACTGGGTGCAGCTGCATGGGCAGGAAGACGAGGCATATATAAATGAACTGAAAAGCAAAGTCAGCTGTCCGGTGATCCAGGCGTTTTCTATTCGGACGAAGGAAGATGTGCTGCGTGCCAGGGAAAGCTACGCAGATTACATTTTGCTGGATCAGGGCAGCGGCGGAACCGGAAGAGTCTTTGACTGGACTTTAATAGAATCTATCGGCCGCCCATTTTTCCTGGCGGGCGGGCTGAATGCAGAGAATATAAAAGAGGCTGTGCGAACGGGAGCCTGGGCGTTCGACATCAGCAGCGGCGCAGAAACCGACGGTTTTAAGGATCGGGAGAAAATTTTCGCGTGCGTAGCGGCAGCACGGCAGAAGGAGGAATACAACTGATGGAAAAAGGTAGATTTGGAATACACGGAGGACAGTACATCCCGGAGACGCTGATGAATGAGATCATTCATCTGGAGGAGCAGTACGAATTTTATAAAAATGACCCGGAGTTTTGTGCGGAGCTTGATGATCTGTTAAAAAATTATGCAGGAAGACCGTCGCTGTTATATTATGCGGAGAAAATGACAAAGGATCTGGGCGGTGCGAAGATCTATTTAAAGCGGGAGGACTTAAACCACACCGGCTCTCACAAGATCAACAACGTGCTCGGTCAGGTGCTGATGGCAAAAAAGATGGGTAAAACCCGCGTCATCGCAGAGACAGGCGCCGGGCAGCATGGGGTTGCCTGTGCAACAGCTGCGGCACTGCTCGGACTGGAATGTGAGATTTTTATGGGAAAAGAGGACACAGACCGGCAGGCGCTGAATGTTTACAGAATGAAGCTTTTAGGCGCAAAGGTGCATCCGGTAACAAGCGGAACCCAGACCTTAAAGGATGCAGTAAACGAGACGATGCGTGAGTGGACAAACCGCGTATCGGACACCCACTATGTACTGGGCTCTGTCATGGGACCGCATCCGTTTCCGACGATCGTGCGGGATTTCCAGTCTGTCATCGGACGGGAGGCAAAGGCACAGATTCTGGAAAAGGAAGGAAAGCTTCCTGCCGCTGTAGTGGCCTGTGTCGGCGGCGGCAGCAATGCCATGGGTATGTTCTATGAGTTTATTCCGGAAAAGAAAGTTGCATTGATCGGCTGCGAGGCCGCAGGAAAAGGAATCGATACGGATAAGCATGCAGCAACAATGACAAAGGGAACGCCAGGTGTGTTCCACGGTATGAAATCCTATTTCTGTCAGGATCAGTACGGACAGATTGCACCGGTGTACTCGATTTCTGCAGGACTGGATTATCCCGGCATTGGACCGGAGCACGCATGGCTGCACGATACCGGACGCGCAAGCTATGTACCGGTAACGGATGAGGAAGCGGTAGAAGCGTTTGAGTATCTGGCGCGTACGGAGGGCATCATCTGCGCGATAGAGAGCGCCCATGCGGTTGCGCATGCGAGAAAGCTTGCACCGACCTTGTCTTCGGATCAGTCGATCATCATTTGTCTATCCGGGCGCGGCGACAAGGACGTTGCAGCGATTGCAAGATACCGCGGCGAAGATATTTCAGAGTAAACCCGAAAAACAGAGGATAAAAGAAAACTTTGGCAGGCGCAAAAAACCTGCAGGAAAGGCTGTCCGAAAGACAGAAGGAAAAAGATGAGCAGAATCCAAAAGGCATTTGAAAATAAAAAGGCATTTATTGCATTTTTGACAGCGGGAGATCCGTCCCTGGATAAGACAGAGGAATACATTCTGGAAATGGAGCGGGCAGGCGCAGATCTGATCGAGATCGGCATTCCGTTTTCCGATCCGATCGCGGAGGGACCGGTCATTCAGGAGGCGGATATCCGGGCGCTTTCCGGCGGTGTGACGACCGACGATATTTTTGATATGGTAAAGAAACTGCGGGAGAAAACAGAAATTCCGCTGATATTTATGACATATTTGAATCCGGTGTTCCATTACGGCTACGAGGCGTTTTTTGAACGCTGCCAGGATGTAGGGATCGACGGCATCATCATCCCCGATCTGCCCTTTGAGGAAAAAGAAGAGGTTGATGTTGTTGCAAGCCGCTATGGCATAGACCTGATCTCGATGATTGCACCGACCTCCAAAGAGAGAATTCGTAAGATTGCCAAAGGAGCGAAAGGATTTTTGTATGTGGTATCGTCGATGGGCGTAACCGGAGAGAGAACTAATATCACCACCGATATCGGTGGGATGTTAAAAGAAATCCGCAGTGTCAGCAGCGTTCCGGCAGCGGTTGGCTTCGGTATCCACACACCGGATCAGGCGGCAGAGATTTCCAAAACGGCGGATGGTGTTATTGTCGGAAGTGCAGTTGTAAAGCTGATCGCAAAATACGGCTCTCATGCGGGCGGACATTTATACACCTATGTGCGGATGATGAAGGATGCGGTCAGCCACAGCAAATAAGCGAAAGCATCCACGCTGCGGTTTCTAAACGGGTGCGGCAGGAGAAGGCGCGTGAAAAAATCTTTTCTATCGGAAAGAATAGTGCTATAATATTTTCGAATTCTATAGAAAACTGCAAAACAGACGTCGGCAAAAAGAAGAACCCGGCGGATGGGAGCCAGAAGTAAGGAGTGTGGACAAGATGGAAAAAAAAGAATCTGGACTGGGCAAATCTTGGATTCGGCTATATGACAACAGATTACCGTTATGTGGCAAACTACAAAAAATGGTGCCTGGAATAAGGGTGGACTGACAGACGATCCGACAGTTACCCTGAACGAATGTGCAGGTATTTTTCATTATTGCCAGGAGATCTTTGAAGGTCTCAAAGCATATACAACAGAGGATGGACATATCGTAACGTTCCGTCCGGACTTAAATGCAGTCCGTATGATGGACAGCGCAAAGCGTCTGGAGATGCCTCCGTTCCCGGCAGAGCGTTTCCTGGAAGCAGTAGAAGAAGTGGTTAAGGCAAATGCTGCATGGGTTCCTCCTTACGGCAGTGGCGCAAGCTTATATGTTCGTCCTTATATGTTTGCAAGCTCTCCGGTTATCGGCGTTAAGCCCGCGGATGAATATCAGTTCCGCATTCTGGTAACTCCGGTTGGACCGTACTTTAAGGGCGGCGTTCATCCGCTTACCATCTGTGTCAGTGATTTTGACCGTGCAGCACCGCATGGAACCGGACATATCAAGGCTGGTCTGAACTATGCGATGAGCCTGCATGCCTATGTAACCGCGCATCAGAACGGCTACGATGAAAACATGTTCCTTGATCCCGCAACCCGCACCTATGTAGAGGAGACCGGTGGCGCAAACTTTATCTTCATCGACAAAGAAGGAACTCTTGTCATTCCCAAGTCTGACAGTATCCTTCCTTCTGTAACACGTCGTTCCATCGCAGTCGTTGCAAAGGATATCCTGGGCATGAAGGTGGAAGAGCGCCCGGTTAAGCTGGCGGAGCTTTCTGATTTTGCAGAATGCGGCGTCTGCGGTACAGCAGCTGTTGTATGCCCGGTCGGCAAGGTGGTAGACCATGGCAGGGAGATCTGCTTCCCCAGCGGTATGGAAAGCATGGGACCGGTGATCCAGAAGCTGTATGACACTCTGACAGGTATTCAGATGGGCAAGATCGAAGGACCTGCAGGATGGGTTCATAAAATTATGTAACTGATTTATATTACAGCCGCAGGGTGCAGCAAATCCACGCACCCTGCGGCTGTGATTTTTTATTTCATAGGAAAATGCGTCCTATGAAATAAAAACCCTCCGGGAGGATGCGCACTTGGCGCAGGGTAGATGGTTGCTAAAGCAACCGCGCCTCGGCGCGAGAATGTGCCAAGGCACATTCTTTTTTTAGAGATAACCTAACTATTTTGGGTGTTGCATTTTTTCATGGAATAGGGGATGATAAAACCAGAGATTCCGGAGAATTGCCGGACAGGAAAGAGGGAGAAACCTATGAAGAAAAAGACTGTACATATTATTTCCCATTCCCATTGGGACAGAGAATGGTATCTGCCGTTAGAGCGGCATAAAATGAAGCTGCTGGATCTGATCGACACCAACATGGAACTGTTTGACAAAGATCCCGGCTTTTACAGCTTCCACTTGGATGGTCAGACCATCGTGCTGGATGACTATCTGGAAATCCGTCCGGAAAAAAGAGAAGAGCTATTAAGACATGTCAGAGAGGGACATTTCCGGGTAGGTCCCTTCTACATCTTGCAGGATGAGTTTTTAACCAGCGGTGAAGCAAATGTCAGAAACCTTCAGACCGGTATTCGTGAAGCAAAAGCCTACGGCAATCTGACAAAGGTTGGCTATTTCCCGGATGCATTCGGCAATGCGGGACAGATGCCTCAGCTGCTGACCCAGGCTGGCATGGAAGCTGTTGCGTTTGGCCGCGGCGTAAAGCCGGTTGGTTTTAACAATGAATTAAAAGAAGGCGGCGAGTACGAATCCGCTTATTCTGAAATGCAGTGGCAGTCCCCCCGACGGCACAAAGCTTCTGGGTATCCTGTTTGCAAACTGGTACTGCAACGGTATGGAAATCCCGGTGGATGAAAAAAAGAAGCAAAGGCATACTGGGAGGAACGTCTTGCAAAGGCTGAGATGTTCGCATCTACAGACGAGCTGCTGTTCATGAACGGCTGCGACCATCAGCCGGTTCAGAAGGATCTTTCCGCAGCGATTGAAACCGCGCGCAGACTGTATCCCGATATTGAGTTCGTGCATTCTAACTTCGAAGATTATGTCAAGAAGGTTCAGGCAGAGGCAGGTGAAAAGCTTTCTACCGTAAAAGGCGAGCTGACCAGCCAGGAGACAGACGGCTGGTATACTCTGGTCAATACCTGTTCCTCCCATGTAACCTTAAAGCGCCAGAACCGCAGAAACGAGGTTGCACTGGAGCGCGTATCCGAGCCTCTGGCTGTATTTGCAGCAGAAAGCGGTAAGGAATATCCCCATGACCGTTTCAACTATGCATGGAAGATCCTGATGCAGAACCATCCCCACGACAGCATTTGCGGCTGCAGCGTGGATCAGGTCAACAAAGAGATCGAAGTCCGTTTCGACCGTTCCACAGAGATTGCCCATACCCTTTCCGAGGATGCTTCCGCTTATGTTGCAGACCTGACAGATACTTCTGTATTTGAAAAATATGGCGAAAACGCAGTTCCGTTTGTTGTGTTCAACACCACTGGCGACGAGCGCACCGGTAAGGTGACAGTCGTATTGGATGCAAAGCGTGACTACAACAAGTGGCTCTGGGACGGACGCCGCGATATGAAGGCATGGGAGCTGCCGGAGTACGTTGTTGTGGACAGTGAAGGCAATGTACAGAAAGCAACTGTAGAAGATGCAGATGTAAAATTCGGCTATGACCTGCCGGATGACAAGTTCCGTCAGCCTTACATGGCAAGACAGGTGAAGGTTTCCCTTTTTGCAGAAAAACTGCCTGCACTGGGCTACCGTACCTATGCGCTGGTTCCTGCAGAAGCCGCTGGGACAGCTGTAAAGGGCAGCAACATTGCAAGCGATGACCGTCATCTGGAAAATGAATTCCTGAAGGTTGCGATCAACGACGATGGTACGTTGAATGTTCTGGACAAGCAGACCGGAAAGACCTACGAAGGTCTTGGATATTTTGAAGATACCCTGGATGCGGGAAACGAATACATCTACTTCTGCCCGAAGGGAAATCCTGCAATTGTGACAAAGGGCACAAAGGCAGAAATCAAGCTGGTGGAAAATACCGATTTTGCGGCAAGCGTGGAAGTGACCAATGTGCTGACTGTTCCGGTTTCCGCAGACGATCAGTTAAAGGAAGAGCAGGAAGGTCTTGTAGAATTCATGAAGCGTACCTGCGGCAGAAGCAGTGAAACGACACAGATTGTTCTGCACACCACAATTACTCTGGAAAAAGACAGCCGCAGCGTGAAGTTTGTAACCGAGTTCGATAACACTGCAAAGGATCACAGAATCCGCGTGGTAGCACCGACCGGAATTTCCTGCACACACCACTATGCAGACAGCGTATTTGAAGTGGTGAACCGTCCCAACGAGCACAGTAAGCTGTGGGAGAATCCCTGCAAGTGCGAGCATCAGCAGAGCTTTGTGGGCTTAAACGATGAAAAGGGCGGCATGCTCATTGCAAACATCGGTCTGTATGAGTATGAAATCCTTCCGGAGGAAAAGAATGCACTGGCAGTTACCATCCTGCGCAGTGTCGGCGAGCTGGGTGACTGGGGCGTATTCCCCACCGAGCTGTCCCAGCAGCTGCGTCATATCACTGCAGAGTACGAGATGACCTTCTTTGCAGGGGATCTGGTTGAAAGCAACAGCTTCAGAAGCGCATATCAGTTCCAGGTACCTTATACAGTTGCACAGACCAAGGTTCATGCAGGAACCCTGCCGGTTGAGAAATCCTGGCTGACCTGGGAAGGCGAGCGCATGATGTTCTCCAACCTCAAGGAGAAAGCAGAAGGCACTGACCGGATGGCACGTTTTGTCAACTGCTCCGGCGAACCCACCGTTCTGCGTATCAAGAAGGACGCTTCTTTTGAAACCCTGTACTTCTCCAATATTCTGGAGGAAGAGGTTCGTCGAAACTGCAAATGCAGACGGCTGGTATGAAATTCCTGTCAGAGGCTTTGAAATCGTAACAGTTGGAATGAGATAAAAAATTCTATTGCAAAAAATGGGGAAGCTGCTGTTGTACGAATGTGCAGCAGCTTCTTTTGATGCATTGCGCGGAAAGCAATGCTGTGCAGCTATCGTCCGCATGCGCACAGATAGGTTGATGGATGCATACAGACTTTCCGTATACCGGAAGCCTGAAGTGCATAAATTTTGTATTGTATTATCATATTTGTTTTTTCGATGAAGCAGAAAGAAGAGGGAAAAGGAAATGTTGCGAAAGCCTGGAATTTGCCAGAAACCGGTAATAACGTTGTATGAAACGCCTGCATATGCAGCGTGTGGTACGGTTGTTGGCGCAGAGCCTACAGGCGTGCAGCCTGGCGCGTGTACACCGGAAAATGGCGGCGTTGCAGATGAAATTCTCTTTGGATGGCAGTACGAGGTTTTGGAAGAGAATAACGCTTTTTATAAAATCCGGACGCATTATGGATATGAGGGATGGATTGCGGCAGAAGAGTATGTGCCCATGGAAAGTGTAGGAGGTGCAGGTGTATGCTATGATGCACAAAACTCCGGTTGTGCAATGCAGCTTTTTCAGGTTTGCCAGAATATTGCAGACGTGCTGGAAGCGGAACGGGTACAGGCAAGGCGTATCACGACACTGTATGCCGGGAGTCTGATTTGGGCAGAGAAGGATTCGGCTTACGTCGATAGTAGCGCTGCAGCCCGCCTGCTGCAGCCGGGCTGGCGACGCGTCTTTTACCGGATGGAATGGGCGGTCTTAGGGAAGGATATATGCGGAGCCGTTTTCTGGAGCCGTGCCAGGGACAGGAGCGGTGGAGAAAATGGGCGCCGCAGCGGCCGACGGTTCTGACGGAGCGTATAGACGCAGTATCACAGTCGGAGCCGAAAGAACAAGAGGATGCAGACGCGCTCAGGTCGGAAGAAGCTTTCCGGGAAAGCATCGTGCAGACTGCGTATTCCTATCTCGGGACGCAGTACCGCTGGGGCGGGAAAACAGCATGTGGAATTGACTGCTCCGGTCTTGCGTTTATGAGCTATTTTCGAAATGGGATCCTGATCTGGCGGGATGCAGCGATCAAAGAAGGCTATCCGGTTCATGAAATTCCGATAGAACAGGCCAAACCGGGTGATTTGCTTTTTTTTCCGGGACATGTGGCGATTTATCTGGGAAATGGAAAGATCATCCATGCGACCGGACATCCCGAAAGCAGCTGTGTGACCGTCAATTCCTGTGGGAGGGCGAGCCGGGATATCGGGAAGATTTGAAAAACAGTCTCTGTGCAGCTGGAAGCATTTTTTAAAATGGAGAAATCTGTATTACAGCAAAAAGATTTTTGTTTGACTTTGTGAACCTCACATGACTAAAGTCACGTGCTTCTCAGCCGTTTTAAACGACAAGACTAAATATCGGCGGATACGCCAGTAACTTAGAATTCGTGCGGTTACGCACTTTTTCTGCGTCGGGTACGGCCAGTTTCCACATTACAGGT
>VOFI01000793.1_pt1 | contig 18000 bp, 32 predicted proteins | sample 5384131 | NCBI WGS metagenome assembly VOFI01 (sample SAMN12384728, study PRJNA508395) | human gut metagenome | isolation source: healthy gut H | host: Homo sapiens
GATTATTAATGATAAACAATACCTTCTTTGGTAACCCTATCTTCATTTACTACTTCCCTTCCTATATTAGTAAAGTTTTTTTCTCTCTATTAACAGATTAATATTATAACTGTTCTTCTTTTTGTTGTCTCAACTATTTTAGCTATTAAGTTTGCTCCGCTTCATAATAAAGTTTTTACTCCATCTCTTAAAATGTGCTGAATTCACTCCTTCCGTCCTCTGCCGTATCTGCCAGATTCACACAGCTGTTTCCGATTTCCACATTATGTAGAATCTCATTAAATGCAGCTGTAAGTCCTCGCCTTTACATTTTCCTTTGTGTACACGTTTACTATGTCCTTTTCGAATATCGCCATCCATCTTACGAATCTTTTTCTTTCATCTTGACAAGATTTTCAGCCTCATTTTGCCTCTCTTCTTCGTTATTAACCATTTTCATGACCATATTGTACATTTCCCACTGACAAGTTCCATGCTCTTTCTGTATATCCTTTGATGCTTCTTTTTGTGAGAAACTTCTTTTGCACTCTTCTTGTCCTTTTCACGCTTTTCTGTCTGCATGGAAACAGCGACATTTTTCGTAAGTTCACTGATTCTGTATCGATCAATACATACTGAAAGGTTTGCTGCCTCTGCTGTCACTTCATCTGCTCTTTACACTTCTTCGTTTTAATTCAACAGAAGCACCATCTCCACTATCAATCTTTTCTGCTGCCTTTTCAGCATCACGCCTACCTGCTCTCCGCAATTCATCAATTCCTCTTACTGCAAGCTGTAATGCAACTGTAGGCTGACTGATCAGTTTGTTATCAAGAAATTTTGGCTGCACTGCATTGACTTCTTTCACTTCTCCGTCCGGGATCAGACGCATTACGATTTTCACCATAACTCCAACAAGCGGTACCCAGATCAGCGTCATCACAAGGTTGAAAAATGTATGCGTATTCGCAATCTGTCTGAGATCACTTCAATCTCCGGTCCCTTAGGGGGAAATATACTGAATAAATGCTGCCAGTGGTTTTACGAACCAGATAAACAGGAAGCATCCTGAAATATTAAAGATGCAGTGTGCAAGTGTTGTTCTCTTCGCATCCTTCGGCTGACCAATACTTGCCAGAAGTGCTGTAATTGTCGTACCGATATTATCACCGAAAAGAATCGGAATTGCACCAGCCAGACCAATGATACTTGTCACTCCATCAGCTCCCGGCTGAGCCGCAAAATTCTGGAGCACTGCAATTGTAGCACTGGAACTCTGTACTACAAGAGTCATTAATGCACCAACAGCAACTCCAAGGATTGGAATGTCTGCCACTTTGCCGATCAGTTCTGTGAAAACAGGGCTTGATGCTAATGGTTTCATAACTGTTCCCATCGTCTCAATTCCAAGGAACAGTAAACCGAACGCAAAAATCGTCATACCAATATTTTTACACGTTCTGATTTAGAAATAAAATATACAATAAATCCAATAAAAATGATTGCATAAATGTAGTCACTTTAACTTAAATGCAATCAGCTGTGCTGTCATTGTTGTACCGATATTGGCACCAAAAATAATAGAAATTGCCTGTGGCAGTGTCATCAGTCCCGCACTTACAAAACCAATCGCCATAACCGTCGTTGCACTTGAACTTTGCAGTACGGCTGTAACAAGCATTCCCGCAAGTGCTCCCATTACAGGATTTCTCGTTAAAAGTGACAGGATTTTCTTCATTTTTCTCCCTTTCTGAAGACATTCACTCATCATATTCATTCCATAGATAAAAACCGCCAGGCTCGCCAAGCAGCCTGAAAACAATCTGTATGTTTTCCTTCATTTTTCTTCCTCCAGATCCTCTCTCATGTCTGTTTTCAATTACAAATCACTGTCTTCTGTGATCTACAAATGTCTTGCATCTGTTTTTCAAACGCAGTGCTTTTTTTTTTTCTTTACATATCCGAGATTATCATGGCATTATAAAAAACTCTGTGAAGTTATGTTAAATCTATGTTAAATAGCGAAAATTTTATTAAAGTTCCATTTAATTTAATGGATGAAATGTTAAATTTTCTATTTAGCATGAAAGGTTATTCACATAACAGGTGAAAAAGAGTGTTATCCACACACTTTACTGTTCATGTGTGGATAACACTCTAAAACTTCTTTACATTATTACAGTTCGCAGTTGTTGACCGTTCTCGGGAACGGAATGACGTCACGGATGTTGGACATACCGGTCAGGTACATCACGCAGCGCTCGAATCCGAGTCCGAATCCTGCATGTCTTGCGGAACCATATTTTCTCAGATCAAGGTAGAATCCATAATCTTCTTCCTTAAGTCCAAGTTCTTTCATTCTTCCAAGAAGCTTGTCATAATCATCCTCTCTCTGGCTTCCTCCGATGATCTCTCCGATTCCCGGAACCAGACAGTCGACTGCCGCTACCGTCTTGCCGTCCTCGTTCATCTTCATGTAGAACGCCTTGATCTCCTTCGGATAATCTGTCACAAATACCGGACGCTTGTAAATCTCCTCTGTCAGATAGCGCTCATGCTCTGTCTGAAGGTCGCATCCCCAGGATACTTTATAATCAAACTTATCATTGTTCTTCTCAAGGATCTCTACTGCCTCTGTGTATGTTACACGTGCAAAGTCAGAGTTCACTACATTATGAAGTCTGTCAAGAAGTCCCTTTATCAACGAAAGAGTTGAAGAAGTTCATCTCCTCCGGTGCATTCTCAAGTACGTAGTTGATCACATACTTCAACATAGCCTCAGCCAGTTCCATATCATCCTCAAGATCTGCAAATGCGATCTCCGGCTCGATCATCCAGAACTCTGCCGCATGTCTTGTTGTATTAGAGTTCTCTGCGCGGAATGTCGGTCCAAATGTGTAAGTATTGCGGAATGCCTGTGCGTAAGTCTCGCCGTTCAACTGTCCGCTCACGGTCAGGCTCGTCTCTTTCCCGAAGAAATCCTGTGTATAATCTACAGTTCCATCCTCATTCTTCGGAACATTGTCCATATCCAGTGTTGTAACACGGAACATCTCTCCTGCACCCTCACAGTCACTTCCTGTAATCAGCGGAGTGTGTACATATACAAATCCTCTGTCCTGAAGAACTGGTGAATCGCATATGCTGCCAGAGAACGAACTCTGAATACAGCCTGAAATGTGTTTGTTCTCGGACGAAGATGAGAAATTGTTCTAAGATACTCAAAGCTGTGACGCTTCTTCTGCAGTGGATAATCCGGCGCAGATGCTCCTTCGATCACAACCTCTTCTGCCTGGATCTCAAATGGCTGCTTCGCCTGAGGGGTAGCTACCAGCGTTCCCTTAACAATGATGGCCGCTCCAACGTTCAGCTTGGAAACCTCTGCGAAATTCTCCATGTTATCGTGATATACGATCTGTAATGTATCAAAATAAGATCCATCATTCAATACGATAAATCCGAATGTCTTAGAATCTCGAATGCTTCGAATCCAGCCCCCAACTGTTACCTCTTTGTCCAGATATGCCTCTCTGTTCTTAAATAACTCACGAATTGTTGTCAGTTCCATACCATTTACTCCTTCAAATAATTCTTCTATCTTTTTCTATTATCAGAATCTTCAAACAGATGCCTCCCGGCAGTCTTAACAGTTATTATAACACTCCAGGAGCGCAGAGTAAATAAGAAACAACTGATATCGCTTTGAAAAGTAAATTTATTTTATTTTATAGTCTGCCAATTGTGAAAAAGAAAGACCACCGAGAACGGTTTCAAAACTCTGTTCCATCCTCAGCGGTCAATCATTCCTAAGAATCAATATTAAAATTCAGCGATCACTGTCTCGCCCTGTACTGCATCCATTCCTGTGTGCAGCTTCATATCCGGATAATCATCTCCGTTTGTAACTACGAGAATACATGTTTTCTCATATCCGTGTGCTTTGATCTTCTCCGGATCAAATGAAAGCAGCTTGTCTCCCCTGCGCTTACCTTATCTCCTTCTTTCACGAAGTACTCGAATCCGTCACCTTCCATGTTCACTGTGTCGATTCCTTCGTGGATCAGAATCTCTACTCCGTTCGCAAGTGTAAGTCCAACTGCATGTCTAGAGCCTTCCATCAGTACAGATACTGTTGCGTCACATGGTGCCACGATCACATTCTCTTCCGGCTCGATTGCAAGTCCGTCACCTAATGCTTTTAGATGAGAACACCTCGTCTTTTACTTCCTCGATTGGTACTACTTTTCCTGACAGATAAGCCTTTACAACGAATGGCTTATTTCTTCTGCAGGAGCCTGTTTTTTCTTAAAAAATGAAAACATACCTACTTCTCGCCTCTTTCTTTTAAACATTGTCCATTGGTTTCAATTACGTTCTTATACCAGTCAAATGATTTCTTCTTTTGTACGTCTCAGCGTGCCTTTTCCATTGTCATCTTTATCAACATAGATAAAGCCATAACGCTTTTTCATTTCACCGGTTGAAGCACTAACTAAATCAATGCATCCCCATGAAGTATAACCCATAATTTCCACACCGTCAATCTCTACGGCATCCATCATAGCCAAAATGTGCGCTTTCAAATACTCTATGCGGTAATCATCTTCCACATAGCCGTTCTCATCCGGCTGATCTGCCGCACCGAGTCCATTTTCTACAATGAAGAGCGGTTTCTGATATCTGTCATATTAAGAGACCATTTGGGGACGGAGTTTACCGGCTTTTTCATAGAAAAAAAGCCGGTAAACGTCCCCAGCCTACTTCCCTTTTCATTATTTTACACTGGTCTTAAACACGCCGATTCTTCTTCCACTTATATACTACTATTATAAGAAGTGCACTCAAAATCAATACAATCAACGAGATAAATGACTGATCGTCTCCTGATTTTTGGGACACTTGCTGTATTTTTCACTGGTGTCTCATCTTCCACTTTATGTTGAATTGTAAAACTCAATGTCGGAGATTTATTACCATCTTTTCTTCTAATTGCAGTCTTAACTAAAAAATCTTCTGAGCCATTCTGCATTACATAATTCTCTATGGTATAAACCTGCCCATCATAATCCTTGTTATCTTTTTTTCAACAACCTGTTTCAGCTGATATCGATAAGTAGCTGCCTCCTCATAAGAAAAAACCAATTCCTTACTATCATTACCATTAAGGCTAAATTTCAACCGGTCTCCATTGCTTCCTTCCGGCATTGGATTGCCAGAATCTAAACTTGTCAACTCATATTGAAATTCATCTGTAACCCCATTTGTTTTCCCTTTTTACAGTCTGTTCCACCGTCAGAGCAGCTTCTTTATTTTTCCCCGCTGCATATACCTGATTTGGAATGGCCACACATACCATCATCACAAAAGCAAGGTATACCAGCTTTATTCTCTGTTTATATCTTTCACTTTTCACATACGTACCTCTGTCAGTTTTCCAGTTTTCTACTGTTATTTTTTGTTTTCTTTTCTTTCCGCTCCTCTCCACTGCCATCAGTAACAAAATACTGAACAACAGCAGAATCAGAACACCTAATCGCTTCATACTGGTTTTCCAGAAAATTCCCCAGTCGATTCGGTCGATCTGACTGTTCCTTTTCAAAGTTTTCTTTATACGTATCTTTATACGTTTGTTTTGAAAGCTTTCCTATCAGAATATGCCTTCCATTTGTGATATTTTCCGTACACGGAGACATCACTACCAGCCGGTCCTCTGTGGAAAGACTAATCTGACGATACCACAAAGCAGTATCTTCTATCGCTTGCAAATACTGTTCTTTCCGAGAAACTTCCCCGCACTGGTGTTACATAAAGACCTGTATTATAAGCATCCAACTCCAAGAATGCAAATAACTCCAGTCCATAATCTTTTCCATTGGTAAAAATATTTCCATACAAATGACTGTCCGCAAAAGACTGATCCAGATACTGGTCAAAATCCCCAAACATCGCTCCGCCATCCATATGGTGACCATAAATAATGGTATTAAAATCTGAAAAATCCTTCTGATTCATATAATCCATGAAGATTGAGCCCGACAAGCTATATTCTCCACGCGGATTCCTCATTAAATATGTGCTGTTATCCTCCGACTGCACTATCGGATAATCCACATGTGTTCCATAAATCGTAATCCAGCCACATACATCACTGTTCTGCGCCTTCAATTCGTCAAAATTCCCATAATCTTCTTCCGTTGGACGATAGATTTCATAATGTTCCGGCATAGCATTTTCTTCCAACATGTAGCTGTCTCCAATGCCATAGGTTCCATAACAAAAAAAGAACAACTAAAATAATTATCAAAATCCAATTCAATAGCTCGTTACAAATATCCAGTATACGAAACGCTCTGTCAGTTTCTGCGTTCTGTCTCTTCATTTTGATATTATTTCCGTCCTTTCCTTCTTCGTCTGCAAATCCACTGGTCTGCGAAACAGATTAATATCAATAGAAGCAGTAATAAGAATAAGGCAGTCTTCCATCCAGGTATAAAATCTCTCCACCCACCTCGTCGGTCTACCGATTCATTCCCGGCATGATCTTGATCTTTGGCACTGTATGTGTCTTTGTATGTCTGGTCTGTAATTTTGCTACAAGAATATCCCTTCCATTAGTTGACTCTGATGAACAGGTAGATAATAGAAGAATTCTATCATCTGCTTCTAACGTAATGTCATTCATATAGACCGCATGATTTCGAATCACTTCCAAATAGGGGATACTGTCATTTCTTGTTATATTTATATTGAAAACAGAACTGTCATAAGCATCCGCTTCAATTAATGCAATGATTTCCAATCCAAAATTACGATTCTGAACAAATAGATTACCATATGGGTGTGCTTCGTAAAAGGCTCGTTCTTTAAATTCCTTGATACTTCCGAACATGACATTTGGAACCATGTTATGTCCATAGAGAATTGTATTAAAATCCTGAAAATCCGGATTACTTTCGGAATCCATAAAAATTGCACCGGTCAGGGAATATTCACCTTCTGCATTCTTATTAACATATTCCCAATTATCTTTTCCCTGTACAACCGGATAATCAATCGGGGTATCATACACTGTGATCCAGGCAATCACATCCGAGTTCATCGACTGTAATTCCTGGAATCCCAGCGTATCTTCTTGAGGTTTATAAATCGCATATTGTTCTGACGTTGCTTCCTCTGCCAGATTCTGCGAATCCCATAATGCATAGCATCCATATACCAGACCCAAAAGCAAAAGCAGAAGTAAACCATAATCCAGTATTCCATTCATTCCTCTTATTACTCTGCAAATACCTCTGTGTCTGCACATGCTAAATCATTCCTCTGTCTATATTCGTTACCCTTTATCTTCTGTTCATTCTCTTCTTGCTATTCATTGCTACGATACCGCAAGTGCAACAACTGCGATAGCAATCATGATAATGAATGGGAAGTTATTTACGATGATACCTGTTACTGCGATATCTTTGTAAATGTTTTTGTATTCAACCTTGTTTTCTTTCTGTCCAAGAGTTTTGTTTGCAACCTGAAGGTTCTTACCTACTGCTGCTGATAATTTCTGAGTATCTTTTACTCCATTGAATGTCGTTTCTGCTGTTGCTGTCCAGTTTGCTACACCTTTCTGATCAACTGTTACTTTAGATCCAAACATATGTATTATCAGCTGTTGTAATTCCTGATGGCTTTGTTACTGTCATAGTATATTCGAAGCTTCCAGTTTGAGTTCCTTTGCTCTCAGTATTATTCGTTACTTTGAATGCGTAAGATTTTGGATCATTCGGATTTGGTACAACCGGATCTGTTGGATCTACGCTACCAGCTTTTGCAACATATTCATTCACGAATTTCAGACCACTAAAGTTACTTGCTGTACCACCTGTTGTTGATCCTGGCTTACCATCTACTTTTGTATTGTTGCCAGTATCTGTTCCAGCATCATTCTTAGTATTAATAATTGAAAGACCTTTGATGTATAATTTACCATCTGTATTCTGTGCTACGAAAATATCAAGTTTGTATTCAGCGTTTGATGCTGTAAATACATCATTTGTTTTTGCCTTTGTTACACTACTAGTTGACTTTACTGTATACACATATTCACCAGTTGTCATTTTTTACTAGCATCCATTGCTGTTTTGAAACTTGCAAGAAAGTTATCGCTCTGTTTTCTTAACACTTTGATGTCTGTAACAGAAGTATCTTTAATCTGGTCTTCTCCTCGCATTGAATTTAACATTTGCAACTGAAATAGTCGGCATATCGTTCGTATTCATTCCTGAAGGTGCAGCAGTTTTAGTAAAGGTAAAAGCTGACATCGTTCGCTGGAGTTACTACATCATTTCCCATCTTGTACTCTACAGTAATTGCTGCTTCAGGAGTCTCTGTTGGTCCCCATTCAGCAGGAACATCTGCTGCGTTTACATTTGCTACATTTCCGAGACACATTGTTCCGACTAATAATGCGGCTGCAAAGAGTCTGCTCATTTTTTGTAAGGATTTTTTCTTCATCTTTCTTTCTCCTTTTCCTTAGTATATTTTTTTATTTAACACCCTCCGCCATTATGCGGAGAAATATTAACAAGTTCTTGCGGCTTATCAAAAGCCTCTTCTTCGGACTATCGTCATAACTTTTCCCTTCGTGTCTTTCACATCTACTGCTCCGTACACTCGACTGTCTGACGCATTCTCACGGCTGTCTCCCAGGACGAAAATCTGCCCTTCCTGTAGTTTGATTGGGAAGTCCACTCCCGTATCATACCGCTGTGTCTTTTTTCATAAATCTGATGTTCTTGTTGCGTGGTGCTCCGTTAATTGTAAGACCATCCTCTGTAATATCCACCACATCTCCCGGTAGAAATCACTCTCCGGACCTGTTCTTTTCCTTGATAGTTCAAAACAACCAGGTCCGAAGCTACATAACTATTCCTTAACCGATAATAGAAGACCAAATCACCATCTTTCACTGCCGGAAGCATGGCGTTGTCCGCATAGCGGAACACCCCGAAGATAAATGTGAAGATAACCACAATTGCAGTTGCAATTGCTACAATCTTCAACAGAAGGTACAAAATCTCACGGAAAATCCCTCCTGCCACTGATTCCTCAGAAATTACTTTTCCTCTGCAGTGTCCATCTAGGATCTCCTCCTCCCTCTCACTCGTAAGACAGAAACTCCTGTGATTAGAAGAACTCCCATCAGACCTTACAAGTAACAGACTGTTATCTGTATTTCCTCCATCAACGCCTGTAACTACGATATTCTTCGTATTGGTAAAAACAAAATTGGTACTGATCTCATCTACATCTACATTCGCTACACTTGAGATAACTTTTGCATCTTTTTGAATCTCGCAATTTGTTCCGTTGCTGTCTTGAATGATGCTCTTAATCGTATATTGGTTATCCCCAGGTATCAGTTCTAAAATCTGTCCTGCTTTCAGCTTAAATGTAATCTCCTGATTCGCATCTACAGTCAGCGATGTAATATTTGGTGCACTTACTGCTGGTGATACATAACTTCCTTTACACGGAATCACCTTTCCTTTTGGATAACTTGTCTTAACCTTATAAGTAAATTCTTGATTATTCCAGATACCATCTCCCTTTATCATCTGTTTAATTATTACACTTGGTTTGTCGTAATCTGCATTTAAGATTACCGATTTTGTCATCTGTGCTGTTTTCAGATCTACTTTTTTCTTGTTCGCATCTGTGCTATCTGACCACTGCGTAAATTTCTGTTCTGTCGTATTATTGTAGAATCCTGGATTGGCTGGAATCTGTTTTGCTGTAAGCTTATCTCCTTTTACCACCAATCGTCTCGTTATCTTCTTTCCATCTTCAAAACTTACTTTCTTATATAGTCCGCCTCCTGTCGCATCAAAGCTGACTTGTACATACTGTGCTGCTGTAGTATTGCCATAATAATCCTGTACATACACATAGAACATGTCCCTTCCATCCGTTGTCTTATCCCCAGCTGTATAACTTCCATCGGTCTCCTTTTTTAGGATTTCTATAAGTGTCTGAAAATTTTCCTGTTTTATTGTTTCTTACTTCTGCAATCTGCATTCCCTGATACATTGTTGCATTCGCATTATAAGTAAAATTCTCATCCGACTCATTTGTTAAAGAAGAAGTTCCATTCTTGGTCACAATTACTTCGTCCATGAATTGAAGATTCGCAATCTGAAAAAATGCACCTGTATCATTTTCTGATAATGTTGTAATAATTCCAGTATTTTCTATGCTCGGTCCCTTCGTATCCAGCAGATACTTAGTCCATTTTCCTGTCAGGTCACGCACATAGATGAAATAATTCTTATTCTGATCGAACGTATAATTATTCAACATCTTGAATTCCCATGCCGGCTTTGCTAAAGTTGCTGCTACTGCATTTCCTTCAATGTCTGTAAAACTTCCAGTGGTAAGTTTCTTACAACTGCACAGACTTTCCAATCTCACAGATTCCGAAGCATTATATCGGAAATTATATCCCCGGTCTGCCTTTGGTGCATCGTAGGTACTGAGATATACCGCATAGGTACTTCCCGGGAATTCTGCTTTTCTTCTGTTGAGAACGAACTTCCATTTGTGTCAATTCCATCTCCATAAAGATCCCGGATATAAACTGTCAGTTTTCTTCCATAGTTATCTCCTTGGTCTTTTGTCCATTCACCTTCCATCTTTTGCTGATAGATTACCGGCTGGCTGGAATCATTGCTATTAACAAACGCAAGTGAGCGATTCGTTGCATTCACACTGATCGGATTCTCGGTGGCATTACTGTTAAACTTCTCATCTGCCTCTGTCGTGTAAGTCGTCCAATAAGTAGATATCTCGCTCTGTGTCACCTTCACCTGATCATAATATCCCGGTAACTGGATTGTAACTTTCTGTCCATGGGAAAGTGAGATCTTAATTTCTCCACTTGAATTGCTGCTTGCAATTCCATTCGCCGGAGCGGTAACCCCTGTCTCTCCATCGACTGTTCCTCCTGTGTAGGAGAAGGACTTTCCACTATAAGCGGTTCCCGATTCGTCGTTTACGGCAATCGTATAAGTAAATATCTTGCTCTTATCTGCCGTGCTTCCTGTAATCTGGTTACTGATCGTTAAGGTCGGATACGTCCACTGCGGATAATAAGTAGTTGCACTACTTACCGTCACACTTGTTAGAAAAAACTTGAGATTTTCCACTGTTTGTAGAATTATACCAGTAGCGGAACGTCTGATTACCAAGTACAGGGACTTGATGGCACCTGTGCACTCTTCAAAGTACTTCCTACCAGTCCCAGTGTAGATGAAGTGGTAGACCCATCGCTGAACTTTCCAGTTGATGTAGCTCCACCGCTCTGTGCATCAAAAACAATTGGTACATAAGTAAATCTCGAGATATTTCATAGCCATCCTTTACAAAGACATATAATTTTTCCGTTACGGAAACAGATACATTACTGAGTGTACACGCCCCTGTACTGCTGTTAACGGTTGCACTGGTATAAGTGTTCCCTGCCATGGATTTAAACCTGTTTTGTTATATCGTACCTCTGCTATCTTCTTACTGCTCTGAATATACTGCGTTGCATTCGCTTTGTAACTTACATCTGCAATATCTGATGTTCCATATGTTGCAGTTTGTGTTGGATCTGTAAATTTTAGCCCGTAAATGTATAACTGTAAGTTCCATCTGATACTTTCGTTGATGTAATATTTGTGTAATCACTTGTTGGACCTTTCGTATCCAGAAGGAATTTACTCCAGTTTCCGGCAATATCTCTTGCGTAAATAAAATAATTTGTGTTTGCCTGATAAGTACGTGAGTTCAATTTCAAATGCAATACCGGTGACTTTGTTGTAGCTGTCACTGACTTTCCATTGATATCTGTAAACGACCCACTGTTCATCCAACCATAGGACGATACATTAAATGACTTCAACTGAAGATCTGTACTGGAATTATATGTATATCCATAAACTCCATCCTTTAACTGAACATCCGCGTACTTAAATACACCTGAACACCAGTTGGATACGCACCATCTGATGCATCGTGAATGCTATTGCCATTCTTGTCAATTCCGTCACGATATAAATCCTTCAGATAAATCTCCAATTGTCCACTCTGACTTCCATTTGAATTGAGAGACATATTCGTTGTCTTCGCCTGATATACCAGCGGCGCATATGTATCTGCACGAAGTACGATTTGGTTACTGTTTCGAGAACCTATTGCCAAATAATATTGTTCGTCTGCAATCCAGTTATACTGCTCCAGCTTCGCATTATTTGAAGAATTAAACTGAACCAATGGATATTCCACAGTCCCCTTTATGTCTTGGTGGAAGCGTTGTTGATATGCGAAGCATACGAGTTGGTGCTTGCAACGTATTCTTAATAATTAATGGTCTTCCACTTGGAGAAGTCTCATCTTTATAGTTATATGTAACTGATACTTCTGTACCTGTATCATCTGTTGTAAGGCTGTTGATTGTCCGGTTCGTTGATGTAGAAGACAAATAGTCTAACATCAGTTTTCCTTCATTCTTAAGAGAAACATCCGCTGCTCTTGAACTGCTTCCAAATCCACCTTCCACTAACTTGGCGCTGTCACCAAGATGAAGTTCTCCTCCATTAATCTCTATCTGGTCAAAGTAGTCCAAATTTACACTTGTAGCATCTTTCTACTTTACTTTTTGCAGTTACATACAGACTAGACGATCCAGCTGGTGCATATTCCGCTCCGTAACAATCTCCCAACAAAACGACTTCATGATCTGAAGAATCCTTGTTAAGGCAAACCTTTGCAGTATGTCCGCTTGTAACACTTGGGTTAGTGAACATCAGCTGTGCGTTCTCTGCTGTCAGTTTATAATCCCCTCTGACTTTTTCGTAATAAGTATAACTTGGAACAACCTTTGCAACACAATCCTTCAAATTAATGTTCAGATTTTTAACACTGGATTGTGCCGGATCAATTGTTATAAATCCACCTTCCGTACCAGTGTAGCCTGTGCAGGACTCCACATTAATCGTTGTATTTCCTAATCCTTCTTGTTGCTTTGCGGCATAGATTACATTTACATTTACGCAATTTTTTAATGTAAGTGTAGAGCCTGATGTTCCCTGTGTACTGTTTCCTCCTCGCGTTTATCGTCGAATTACCTGTGAAAGTACAATTTTCAAATGTCAGATTGTGTCCATTTCCATGCATCACAAATGAATACTCATTAAATGCGTGGAAATCTGATCGAAATTTCACATTTTTTCCACGTCAGTGAATTAAATTTAGGAAAGACTTGATCCCAAAGCCTTAATCCTGTACTCGGAGATGTCCGCTCATCTGACCCCTGCTTATTGCACCATCCGACATGATTATCACATTTTTATCTATAAACCCTGTTGCATTATTAAATGCGTCAACATCCTTCTGTACCAGAGTATACCCTGTTGCAAATGATAAAAGTATAATAAGTTCCCGTCTGCTTTCGAAGATGGTTTAATGCATCTGCAAATGAATCTGTCTCATAGATTGCAGTTCCTGTATTGGAAGTTCCACTGTATAAATAGATTCCTTGCTGCGAAACGTCGGTAAACAGTTTAATCAAACCATAACTTTTTCCCACGCAGTATACTCTGAAGCTGTTGTCATGAAGCACGTAACATTTGCATGAGTTTTCAAAGTCTCAATACACCTTGTTGCATTTACTAATTGTGTATTTTCTACTCGAAGCATAGCATATGCATCATTCTCTTTTGTTGGTGCAAATCTTCCTTCCATCGAAATCGTAGCTCTATATGATCTACCAGTTGTAGGCGTAAGTGAACTCATATCTACAACATTGGTACTATTCGTTTTGGTAGCATTGTATACTTCAAATTTGTTATTATTGTCCCTCAATTCAATACTATTAAATCGCTGACGGTTCCATCCGTCATAGCAGTCTCCGCCAGAACAAATAGTTGAGTTCTTCATATATACATATCCGATACACTCCGATAAATTCGGGGCATAATTCTTTGGAACATATCGATCTCCCCCATTGGCATCCATGCTTTTTCTGTTCTGTCCAATAGTGATAGAAACTAGAATCATATTGCATATGTCCGAAATTGCTCACACTACCATCACACGTAACTGACTTATCCAAATGCAGTTTTCCCCATCCAAACACATTCGCCACCTGTGTATTATATACAGAGATTTCACCTCGGTATGCATCTGTTGGATTGTATCCCGGATATTGATATGCTCCTACAAATCTCAGACTCTCCTTAATATCAGAGAACGCATAATATATACGTCCTGCTTTTGCAGTCCCTTTTTTTGCGGTAAACCAGGTTCCACATTCTGCTACGTAACTTCCTGATGCATCTAATCTAAGATTTCCTGTTACTTTCCCATACAATCCCCCAGAAAGATCCACCTACGGTATGGACTTCATTCGGTTTCAACATTGGATCTACTACAGTTGTATCGAATTTACGAATGGCTGTATCTTGCAGTGTTGCATGGACATCTCCTGTATGAGTATAGGTGGTAGAACTGTTATATACCTCATTTTAATTTGATGCATATACATTTCCATAGATTGTACAATTTGTCATTGTTAGATTAATAGTTCCTGTTGAATTATCCTGTCCGCCTCCAAAGATCTGCTTTACAGGAGCATCCTTTGTCATCTCTACATCTATAAATTGCAAATTATAGGATACATTAGTACTATTACTAGTATATCTTCCACCATAAATTGCTGTTACTGCTCCGCCTACAAATTTCACATCATCAAAAGTGGTATCGTTCTGATTACCATAGACTGTTGAACCACTCCAGTCCAGATTAACGTGTGTAAAATAAGCATTGAATCCATTAAAAAGATTCTTTGTTTTTGGAAAGTAAATGTTGTCCAACTGCTATACGAAATACTTGTGCTATAATTGGTTGCTCCTGTGAATACAATTGTTGGTTTATTCGTTGTTCTATTCCCTAGTGCTCCACTCGTAACTGATGAACTTCCCATCGCTCTTAAATCAGCTGAGCTTGCCGTGTAATTATCTAGGAATGTAATTTTAAAGCTGTTGGATGTTGTATCAGTATTGATTGCAGTCAGCGCACTTTCCAAGGTTCCATACGCATGTCTTACAGTACCTGCTGAAGGCGTCTGGTTGGTTCCTCCCCTTGCACCAGAACCGACCACTTTCCATTCGTTCCTGCATCACCCACACGCTGTACTACTGTCATATCCTGTGTCAGGGCAATCAAGCTTGCTATCGACATATTCGCCTGTGTACTCAACAATGAAATTCCATCATCGGCTGCTGTCATCTGTACTTCGCTAATCTTATCGGCTGGAATGACATCTCCCATCTTAATCTCAGTCCCATCTGGATAGGACAACATAATACCTGCCGTCTTTGCTACTTGCCAGCCAATCAGCGGATTTGTGTTCTCCGCATCTGCATCCTCTTCCAACTGTACATCATCTGAAAGTGAAACCTCCGGTGCCTGAAGCCCTTCTCCTGTCACAGCCATCTGTGTGTAGCTGTCATATTCTTCTTCCGATACAGCAGATGCTGTCAGCTCCTGCGTATTACTTTCTATCCCTTTCTCTTTCTGCTGTTCAATCAGCTTTTGTGTTGTCTCATCTCCAAGTGCCTGTTCAATTACTGCACTTTTTGCTTCTTCCTGTGCTTCTCCTTCGGTATAGCTTTCCGGTGCATCTACCTGTAAATTCTGTGATTTCGGAAGATAATAGTTGACTGTTACGGGTACAACAGCATCTGCGATATTTACCGTCTCTTCCGCAGCCTCACCTGTTGTCTCTACTTCTGGTGACTGTTCTGCGTCGGCTGCATCTTCTGTCTGTTGTTCTCCCGACTGTATCGGTTCCGATGATTCGACGGTTGTATCTTCCGATACCTTATCTTCTGTCTGTTGTTCTTCCGATTGTATCGGTTCCGACGGTTCGGAGATTGCATCTTCCGACATTGGCAGTACTGTCTCTGCTCCATCCACCACAGTTTTCTCTTCTGTATTACTTTCCTGACTGTAATTCGTATCTGCGGCGAATACAGCCGGCATGATTTGGGAATGAATGAGCACAATTGCTAACAATAATGCTAAAACTCTTCGTAAGATAACACTCCTTCTTTTCTTCTGTCCTTTCTTCATAAGCTCTGCCCCTCACTTTTTTTCTCATGTTTCTTTAATATTCTGAATTCAAATAAAAAAACCAAATTTTACAAACAACTGTCTCTTCAATGATGTTCATAAAATCCAGTTTTGCCTACTGAAAGTAACAATCCTACTTATATTAATTTATTAATTTGTTTTCCCATGTTGTAATTTCTTATCAATTTTTCTAACAACATCATACCCCCCCCGTATTTTTTTGTCAATATCTTATAAATATTTTTTTCCACATGAGGGGCTGTGAAAAAATAATCCAATCCCTGTTTAACTTGCTGTTCATAACTCAATTTTTTGTTTATAAAATGTGGATAACTTTTCACAATCCCGCCAGATCCACCTCATAGATAAATCTCTCCGGTTCTTTCTCCTGCTGATAAAACATACTCAGATACCAAGGGTAATACTCGATTCCTTCCTTCTCCATCACATTCCCCTTGCAGAATACAATCTTTCTTCCAAAATCCCAGTTCTCTACAGCAGATACTTTATTCAATGTCGAATGTTTCTGATAATCGTTTCCTGATTTTATTTCCAGAAGATCTACTTTCATTCCATTTTGAATCACGAAATCAATTCTCCATATTTTTTAGACTCAAAATAATTTAAAGAGAATCCATTTGCTTTTTATTATCTGGGCAAATACATTTTTTTTTTCCAAAATGCTTCCCATATTTACGTCCATATTTCCCTGTAAGAGTTCGAATTGAATATTCTCCATACAGGAAGCACACAGAAGTCCTGTATCTCCCATGAATAGCTTGAACAGATTTCGTTTCTCGTTAAGCTGCAGAGGTGGCTGCGGCTCTGTCACATTATATGATGGAAGTGCAACGCCTGCGTCACTCAGCCAAAGGAATGCATTCTCATACCTGTTCATTCTTCCATTTTCATCAATCCGATTCAAAAAAAAATCGCCTGTTCTTATCATCTAACTGTGAAGCAATACTATCAAAGATTGCTTTGATTTTTATCTTTTCTGTGCCATCAGATCTACACCATCTTCCTCTACCGCCTTTTTCATTTCTGAAATGTGGTGCTGCAGATATTCCACACGGTATGGATCGTGGATGCTTCCATCCTCTTCTAAAGTATCATATGCTCCAAATCCATTTTCTACAATAAACAGTGGTACTTTGTAGCGATCTGTAAACCAGTTCAATGAATAGCGCAGTCCGATCGGATCAATCTGCCATCCCCATTCACTTGCCTTTACGTACTGATTCTTTATGCGATCCTTTTCTCCACGGTAATCATATTCCGGATTGTCTGGTTCTGCTTTTGTACAGAAAGACATATAATAACTGAAACCGATGTAATCGACACAGCCCTGTTTTAACACTGCAAGATCTTCTTCTGTTACGTCAATCTTAAGGTCTTTTCTTTCCCAGTATTTCAAAATATTTACAGGGTATTCTCCTTTTACATGCACATCTGTATAATAATATCTTTTCTGCATGGCTTTTTCAGCCTGCAGTATATCTTCGGACGGCAGGTAGCCGGATAGATTGGGCACATTGCGATCATGCAGCCAATCTGAAATTTCGGATTAATCTCATGTCCAGCTTTTATCGCTTCGGCACTGGCAACCAGTTCATAGTGAGATGCCTGATACATCAATTCTTCCGCATTTTCTTCCGGTTTAATTATAATCCCGGAATTAGCATAAAGCATAAATCCATCACCGATATCTGCCTGGTTGTTAATCTCATTAAATGTCATCCAATATTTTACTTTGTCTTTGTATCGCTCAAAGCATGTTACTGCAAATTTCACGAAGAAATCAATCAGTTTTCTGTTTCTCCATCCACCGTACTCTTGTACAAGATGCAGAGG
>VOFI01001010.1_pt1 | contig 18000 bp, 27 predicted proteins | sample 5384131 | NCBI WGS metagenome assembly VOFI01 (sample SAMN12384728, study PRJNA508395) | human gut metagenome | isolation source: healthy gut H | host: Homo sapiens
ATTCTACGGGCTGCGGCGCAGTGAAGTTGTTGGCTTGAAATGGGATGCCATTGACTTTGAAAACAAGAAAATCAGCATTCAGCATACGGTTGTGACCGCAAAGGTCAACGGAACGCTAACAGAAATCGCACGAGATAAGACAAAAACAAAGTCGAGCTGCCGGACACTTCCCCTAATCCCTGCCTGTGAGCAGATGCTCAATTTTGAGTTTTTATCCGCATCTTCCATCTGGTGTCTGCAAAGGCAAAATTCACGCCTCAACGAACAATAATTTGAAATATCCACGATTTTTCGATGCGTTTTTCCTCTACTCTGTTTTTTTCGGTTTGGACCGCCCAAATGGAAATTGGAGGGATGTTCAGGAGGGATGCAGGGCAAAACGCTCCTCTGCTTAGGCACAAAACGAAAGGAAAGTCAAGGATAATGAATCAAAATCAAGCAAAAGAGTATTATAAAAAATTATTTGTGAACTATCCTGATGTGCTGTCTGTCGAAGAAGCAACAACTTTACTCGGTTTCAAAAGCCAGACTGCCATCATCAGAAGAATCCATCAACATAGAATTCGCTGCCTGAAAGTCGGACGATCTTTCATGATTCCGAAAGAATATCTCATCGACTATCTTTTGGATAGCTAAATTATATAGCCATTATATTACATAGCGCACCACTTTTCAATAAGAAAAGAGTGCGCTTTTTTTATTTTCAAACGAAAGGCGGTTGATTTTTTGAACACAAGCTGGAGCAAAACGTTCGGCATCCTGCTGGACCGCATGAGCCTGTCTGTGAAAAACGGCTGGCTGGACGAGCAGAACCGGGTGTTCATTATCTTCACGATAGAGGATGTCAAGAGGGCGTTGTGTTGCGCAGACAACAAAGCGACCAAGCTGCTCCGGGAACTCGAAAAGTTTGGTCTGATTGAACGAAAACGCAGAGGTCTGGGAAAGCCAAGTTTGGTGTATGTGAAGAACTTTTCGGCAGAATCGTCAAAATCAATATTCCAGAATCGTGATTTTCACGATTCTGGAGGCTTCAAAAACGCAAGTCAAGACCCTTCAAAATCACGATGTAATAAGACTAAAGAGAATGATACTGAAATGAGTGAGACTGATCCATTCTATTCGAAGAAGCGGATGGGATGAGCAAACGCACCCAACTGGAAGAATATTTTTCTCAGTCTTTGGAGATAGACCTTTTGCTCCGGCTCTGCCCGGATGACGAGGACATTATCTACCAGATCGTAGACTTGCTGGTGGACACCTGCGCTACCAACCGTAAGCTGCTGCACATTGCTGGGGACGATAAGCCCGCCGAGGTGGTACGCAGTCGGTTTATGAAGCTGAACGCTGACCACATCAAATTTGTGTTGAAGTGCCTTGCAGAGAACAGCAGCCCAATCAGGAACATGAAGCAATACCTGCTCGCTTCTCTGTACAACGCAACGACCACCATGCAGCTTTACTATCAGAATCAGACCAACCACGATTTAGCGAAACGGGGGTGATAAAAATTTCCAAAAAAAGCAACCACGATTGCCATTGTCAACCAAAAGGGAGGCACTGGCAAAACAACAACCTGTGAAAACTTGGGTGTCGGTCTTGCCGCCGAGGGTAAGAAGGTCCTACTGACCCGCAGGGTTCACTCACCATTAGTATGGGCTGGCAGAAGCCGGACGAACTGCCCGTTACTCTTTCTACCCTGATGCAGAAAGCCATGAACGACCAGTGCATTCCGCCCGGTGAAGGTGTGCTGCACCATGCAGAGGGTGTAGACCTCATCCCGGCCAACATTGAGCTGGCAGGGCTGGAAGTTGCCCTTGTCAATACCATGAGCCGGGAAAAAATGCTGAAGCAAGTCTTGGACAGTGCAAAGCAGGACTATGACTATATTCTGTTGGACTGCACTCCCTCCCTTGGGATGCTGACCATTAACGCGCTGGCGGCGGCAGACACTGCTCTGATACCCGTACAGGCACAGTACCTTTCCGCGAAAGGTCTGGAACAGCTTTTGCAGACCATCAACAAGGTGCATCGGCAGATCAACCCAAAGCTGAAAATCGAGGGCATCCTGCTCACCATGACGGACAGCCGCACCAACTATGGAAAGCAGATCGACACTTTGATTCGTCAGGCATACGGTAGTAAAATCAAGGTGTTCGACCAGACCATTCTCCGGTCTGTTCGTGCTGCTGAAACCAGTGCCGCCGGCAAGAGCATTTTCCAGTATGACCCCAAGAGCAAGGTGGCAGAAGCCTATCAATCTCTTGCGAAGACTAACTATTAAAAGTCAAGCCCTAAAATGAAAAAATCCGCCAACCATCCGCTGCCCATGACAAACATCATTCAAATGCTTGCCTTGGAGTAGCGAGGGTGACGGAGAGAACAGCAAAGCAAGCCCAGCCAACCCTCGCAAAAACAGAATAGCATTTGAATGCTTCGGTTTGTCAAGGGTTCGCTGCGCCAGCTAAGTTGTTCTTAGGTTTAACTCAGGCTCTGGAGAAAATCAAGTGACGGCAAGATATGCTTTACCGGACTTCTGCAAAGCGTAAATCAGTCGTACGAGTTTCTTTTTGTGGCATGAGATAGGGCAACATTGTAGTGCTTGCCTTCAGCTTGCTTTTTGGTAAGGTATTCAGTAAAAAAACGGGATTCCAGTAACAGACGTATTTGGTTGCAGTGTAAAGAGCGTATCGAAGATAACGAGAGCCACGCTTTTCCATGTGTGCATAGCAGTTTGTGAGTTTTCCTGACTGGTATGTGGAGGGAGAACATCCAGCATAAGCCAAAACTTTGTCAGGAGGGTTAAAATTCGAAAAATCCCCTACCTCTGCAAGAATCATCGCAGCAGAATGAAATCCCATTCCGGGAATCGAAAGGATCGGCGGTTTCAATTCATCCATGATTTTCCGAATGGCATCTTCAATTTCATTGATTTCGGAGGTAAGTTCTTGAATGAGCTTAATGGTGTGCTTTAATTCCAAAGACTTAGCAGGCATAACAGAACCAATGGATGTTCTGGCTGCATCTCGGATATGAGTAGCTTTATCTTTTCGGTAATGGCCTCTGGATGTTTTCACGAGAATATTAGCTAATCTGGTCAGATGAGCTTCTGAAATCTGCTTTGCACCGGGATACTCACTGAGTGCGTAGATTGAAGTGCCGTGGATAGACGAAACAAGCTGTTCCAATTCCGGAAACAGGATTGTAACCAATCTGGACACCGACTGCTTTAGTTTAGCGCGTTCCTGAACTTTATCAAATCGGTATCTCGTGAGTGACTTTAGTTCTTCGTTGTGATATGCTGTATCTGTGTAGGACTTGAGGTCTACATCGGACAACAGCATAGTTGCAATCGTTTTTGCATCCACACGATCGGTTTTAGTTTTGCGAAGACTGAGGCTCTTTCGATACAGGTTGGTATGCAAGGGATTCATGACATAGACGGGCAGATCATTGTCAAGAAGAAACCCAAGGATGTTGTAGCTATAATGTCCGGTAGCCTCAAGCCCTACTTTTATTTTGTCTGATTTTTGAGAACAGTCTTGGATTGTTTGTAGCAGACTTTTGAAACCATCCATGTTGTTGGGAATGGTAAAGCAATCGACAAGGGTCGTTCCTTCCGAATCGAGAATGCAACAGTCATGCTTATCTTTGGCAACATCAATTCCGACACAGACCATTTTATACCTCCGTTATATTATTCAATGCTGCTTAGGACCACAGACTTCTTTGCTCTTGTAACCTCGTTCTAAATAAACCGTCTGGCGGTATCTAACTGATTAACATTTCAACAAAGAAGCTGTGGTTGGAGCCTTCGTCAAACCGTCTTTGCGGTAGGAGGTGTTCACCAATCCACAGCATCCCATACAGTGTAGCATACCGCTGGAGAGCGGTCTATAAATACTACTCTTTTATAATACGAGGAGGTGTTGGTGGATGCCGAAAAGCGGCTTAAACGTAGCACTGAAAGGTCTCGATGATATTTTTTCGACCGAAGAATCCCGGCAGGAAGAACAGCGGGAGCAGGTACAACAGATTCCCGTCAGCGAACTTTTCCCGTTCAAAAACCACCCGTTCAAAGTTCTGGACGATGATTCCATGACCCGGACGGTGGAAAGCATTTCGCAGTTCGGTGTGCTGCGGCGCCGCTGATTGCCCGCCCCAGACCAGAGGGCGGCTATGAGATCATCTCCGGGCATCGTCGGAAACACGCCGCAGAGCTTGCAAATCTGGACACCGTGCCTGTCATTGTGCGAAATATGGAGGATGATGCCGCCACGATATTGATGGTCGATTCCAATTTGCAGAGAGAACACATCCTGCCCAGCGAGCGGGCATTTGCGTACAAGATGAAGCTGGATGCAATAAAAAATCAAGGTGCTAGGTCAGATTTAACTTCGTCCCAAGTTGGGACGAAGTTGAGAGCCGATGAAAAAGTAGCAAAAGATTCAGGCGAAAGTCGCAATCAAGTCCAGCGTTTTGTGCGCCTGACGAACCTTGTCCCTGAATTGCTCGACATGGTGGACGAGAAAAAAATCTCTTTTAACCCTGCGGTAGAACTGTCCTATCTGGACGAAAAACAGCAACAGGATTTTTTAGAAGCAATGGATGCTTCCCAGAACGCACCATCTCTTTCACAAGCATTCGGATAAAAAAGCTGGCGCAGCAGGGTGAGTTTGACTATGATGCAGTCTACAACATTATGAATGAGGAAAAGAAAAGCGAACTGGACACCGTGACCATCAAAAAAACGAAACCCTGCGGAAATACTTTCCACGCAATTACACGCCCCGGCAGATGGAAAGCATCATCATCAAGCTGCTCGACCAGTGGCAACTAAAAAAGCAACAGGCAAAACAGAAGAAGCAGGAAGAAGCGCGCTGATTGCAGACTGAACCAAAAGACCCAGTTCCGGGTCTTTTATTTTTGCAAAAATTTTGGAGGAAACGCCTATGAACTTTACTACCACTCACATCCGTTCCGAGAAAGTCACCATTGATACTCGCATCTACACGATTCTGAACGGCAAAAAAAGCCTGGTGAAGTCTATCTCGCTGCCATTGCCCCGGATATGGAGCTGACCATCATCACGCTGGATGAGGCTCCCGGCATCCTGCCCTGCTTTGAGGAGGATGATGCCTGCCTGAACCTTCCCAACACCTCGCTGCTGCTCTGCTACAACCCGGCGCAGGTGCTGAAGATGGGCGGAAAGCACTACCTGACCGGCCCGGTGATTCTTGTTCGCACCAACATGGACGGCGAGGTCATCTCGCTGACCATCGATGAAGTCTACCTGTTCCAGAAGTATCTGGCAAGCCACAGCATCACCCTGATGGCAGACGACCAGAAGCTGCCCTGCATCTGCATGGAGTGAGGTGTGCCATGCTGAATCTTTTTTATCGGTTTCGCATTTTTTGAAGCCGGCGCTTTTTTCGGCTTCTTCGTGGCAGCTCTGTTGAACGCCGCCCATGCCGGGCAGGAGATCTCTATCAAATTCGAGGAGGACGATAATGGAACAGAACGAGAACACCCTGTCGGTGCTGAAAATTGCACCGGGACAGCATCCGAAGCAGGTCGAGATTGACAACGACCTGAAAGCCTTGCAGGAGGCGGTGGGCGGCACGATTGCTGCTGTTTACCCCTTTGCAGACCCAGTGGCTATCATCTGTAATGTGTAGTTAGTTGTTATGTGTAGCATTATTTAATCTCCTTTCTAATCTCCTGATTTTACTTGGTTATTGGCAGTTCACAGTCTTGTGTTACTATACATAACGTAGAGGCTGACTCTCTGCCAATAATCACAGGAGGTTCGTACAATGTCAGAAATAATATCTATTCCCATCCTTGAACTGATGAAAAAAAAACGGAACAATGGTTGTTAAACCAAGGTTACAAAAAGAACACGCTCGGTGTTTACAAAGCAACATGGAATAAGTTCAGAGCTTATTCATCATCACCTTTTTACGATCGTGAAACAGCGGAGAAATTCCTACTTCGCTATTTCGGTGTCGATGTGAATGCCATTGATCAAAAGCTTGATATACGAATGCGGCACGCCATACGTCATATGAGCGCACTTGATGAGTTTTTAAGGACCGGTGAGATCTGTCGCAGAAAAGTCCGGGGAATAACAACAATAGCTGATGATGGATTTGATTTGTTCTTTTCAAGATTTCTGGATTTCTGCAGAGAGCAAACTATTCAAAATCCTGGCTGGACAATACTATATCCGGACTAAGTATCTTTTTGCTGGCAACTCATGTGTCCCATACATCAACGCCGGAGGGCATTGATATGGATACTATTAACTGCTTTTCAGAGGCCATGAGAAGCGCTGATGAAATCTGTATGAATGTTCGTAGAATGCGTTGCCGTCAGGTTGCTGTGTATCTTCATTGGTTATATCAACACGGAATCACAAAGCAAGATTATTCTCTTCAGCTTCCTGAATTCAAAAGGACCCCGGCCAAGCTGCCGCAAACATGGTCAAAGGAAGAGATAGAGCAAATTTTAGCAGCTATCGATACGGAAAATCCGACAGGCAAGCGCAACTATGCCATGTTCCTACTCATGGCAAGAACTGGTCTCAGGATTAGTGATGTTGTATCCTTGAGATTCTCAAATATTGATTGGAAAAACAGTACCATCTCTCTTTCGCAACAGAAAACCGGCAACAATCTCGGATTGCCGTTAAGCAAAGAACTGGGGATGGCCATTATTTCATATCTCAAAGATGGACGTCCCCAGTCATCGTCGGACTTCATTTTCCTTCGTCACACTGCTCCATATGACCCTTTGGATTACCACAACAACTTTAATCCAGAGCTTCGGAAGTATATGCGTAGAGCAGGAATTACCGTGCCGAAAGAAGGACATGCGGGTGTTCATACGCTTCGACATTCGTTTGCCACAAATCTGCTTAAGGATGAAGCATCGCTTCAGGACATATCTCAAATATTGGGACACAGCGACATCAACGTAACAGAAACATATCTGCGCGTTGATATTGATCAACTTCGCCTGTGTTCGCTGGATTTGGAGGTGCTGTAATGAAGCAATTTCACTTTTCGAGCAATCTTTCGACATTGATGGAACTGTACCTGACAACTCGAAATGAAGAAGGCTATCTTTCAGATCACTATGGATACTATCTGCAGGAGCTTGATTGTTTATCTAAGGCTATGCAAAATGAGTCGTTTGTAACAAGGGAACTCGTTGAAGCATGGGACGCAGCGAAACCATATCTCTCAAACCGTACAAAGATACAGCGACATAATACCATTCGTAAATTTGCAGCCTTTGCTTTCGCTAACGATGGTATATCTTATGTCCCGGATACAAGTAAGCTGAAAGGCAACTCCACATTTGTTCCGCATATTTTTACCGTCGACGAGATATCCCGCATATTAAATGCTGCCGATAATCTACCATACAGAAAAAATGCACCCACGAGACATCTGGTAATCCCTGCTGTCATTAGGCTGCTGTATTCCTGCGGTTTGCGCGTTAATGAAGCGTTAAGGCTAAGAACTACTGATGTTAATCTGGAATCCGGTGTGATTTCAATTTTTAACGGAAAAGGCGGAAAAGATCGACTTGTCCCCATTCACAGCAGTCTTTCTGAGTATTTAAGAGAATACACAGGAAAATTGCTGTTGGACAGAGAATGGTTTTTCCCATCTGCCAGTGGACACTATTCCAGTAACACGATTTACGAAAATTTCCGCGAACTTCTTTTTTATGAGCCATATTCACCATACTGGGAATGGACCTCGTGTTCACGATTTTCGACACACTTTTGCAGTTCACACGTTAGAAAAACAACTTGCAGAAGGATACGATCCAATGATTATTGTTCCAAGGTTGGCGGCATATCTGGGACACAAAAGCTACCGGGAGACATGCTGGTATATTCATCTGACAATTGCTTCATTTCCGGAACTGGCACAAAAGCTTGATTCTGCATTTGCAGGAATTATCCCTGTCATTGGAGGTGAGATAATTGAAGAAAACTGATTTCACAAAAGCACTGACTTCTTACTTTTCAACCTATCTCCCCGAAACTTGCGGCGTCAGCCCCAACACGTGCAATTCCTACCGTGACGCATTTAAACTTCTTCTTTTATATTTTCAAGAAGAAAAAGGAGTACCGGCGAACCGTATTCCGATTTCCTGGATTGGCTGGAAGTGCAAAGAAAAGTGTCTGTTACAACCCGAAACCAAAGGCTTGCCGCAATGAAGGCATTTGCGCATTATGTTCAGTACAGAAATCCGGAATATCTTGAAAACTGTACGGACATCATTGCTATGCGTCCCAAAAAACATGAAAAGCCAGTCACACCATTTCTGATAGAAGAAGAACTTAAAGCTTTGCTTGCCCAACCAGATCCATCTACGCGGCGCGGTCTTAGGGACCTAACACTACTTTCCCTGCTATATGATTCCGGTGCGCGAGTCCAAGAGATCACGGATCTAAAACTTAAGGATATCCGATTAACCAATCCTGCCATGGTTACATTGACAGGAAAAGGTAGAAAAGCTCGCCAAGTACCGCTAATGAAAGAAACGTGCAAGCTCTTAGATGCTTATATTCGGAACTTCAATCTGAATTCCGAACCGCTGACATCGCCGCTGTTCTTTAACCAAAAGGGGCAGGCGCTTTCACGATATGGGATTACTTATATTCTCAAAAAATACGTTTCTCAAGCTAAATTGGACAGCGATACGAGAAAAATCTCTCCTCATGTTTTACGCCATACTAAGGCAATGCATTTGCTGCGGGCTGGTGTGAACATGATTTATATTCGTGATTTCTTAGGTCACGTCGATATTTCTACCACTGAGGTTTACGCTCGGATTGATGCCGAAATGAAACGAAAAGTTTTTGAGGAAAAAGTGCCTAATTTTACACCAAACACTACTATGCCTTGGGAGGAGGACAAAGATTTATTACAATGGCTAACACAATTTGGAAAGAAGTCTTTCTGATTATGTGTAGTGGTTCAAGGGAAAACGCCCGGAATACCGAGCGTTTTTCTCTATCTCTACGCATAACTGATGACTACGCATTACAGATGTTATGTGGCATAGAATCTTCGATTTCGTTGATCTCGGAGGCAAGTTCTTGAATGAGTTTAATGGTATGCTTCAATTCCAGAGATTTAGCAGGCATGACAGAGCCAATAGAAGCTCTGGCTGCCTCTCGAATCTGGATGGCTTTCTCTTTTCCGTAGCGTCCTTTGGACGCTGTTGTAAGAAGGTTTGTCAGCTTGGTAAGATGGACTTCTGAAATTTGCTTTGCACCGGGATATTCGCCGAGAAGTGCGTAGATTGAACTTTATCAAATCGGTATCTTGTTAGTGACTTTAGCTCTTCGTTATGGTATGCTATATCCGTGTAGGACTTGAGGTCTACATCGGACAATAGCATAGTTGCAATCGTTCTTGCATCCACACGATCGGTTTTAGTTTTGCGAAGGCTGAGACTTTTTCGGTACAGGTTGGTGTGCAAAGGGTTAATGACATAAGTTGGCAGACCGTTGTCAAGAAGGAACCCAAGAATATTGTAGCTGTAATGTCCGGTAGCCTCAAGTCCTACTTTTATTTTGTCTGACTTTTTGGTGCAGTTTCGAATCGTTTGAAGCAGCTGCTTAAATCCATCCATGTTGTTGGGGATGGTAAAGCAGTCAGCAATCCGCAGCCGTGAGATCTCCGCCTGCCTTGTTTTGCAGGCGAGAAGCCAGTTGAAAGCCATTTACAAGGATAACGCGGATACCATTGTGGGCAACATGGACAGCCAGATTTTCCTCGGCGGCAGTGAGCCGACCACCCTGAAAGACTTGTCCGAGATGCTGGGCAAGGAGACCATCGACGCCTTCAACACCTCAGACACAGTTACGGCACCACGTTCCAAAAGATGGGGCACGAATTATTGAGCCGGGATGAGCTGGCGGTGCTGGACGGCGGCAAGTGCATCCTGCAGCTGCGTGGCGTGCGCCCGTTTTTGAGCGACAAGTACGACCTGACCCAGCACCCGAACTACAAGCTGACCTCGGACTACGACCCCAAAAACACCTTCGATATTGAAAAATATCTGAACCGCAAAGAAAAAATCCAGCCCGGAGATGAGTTCATCGTGGTGGACGCTGATTCGCTCCCGTCTGCCTGACCCGGTAGGCGGTTTTATTTTTATCCCGGTCAGAAAGGTGCACCAGAAAATCAGCCTTGCTGCGGTTATGCAGCGTAAAACTACAAGATTTCGGGTGTGTACAAATGACCGGAAACGCTTTATAATAAAGGAGAAAAGACTATGGAATTCTTCAACTCTGCTATCGAAGTTCTTCAGACTCTGGTTGTCGCTTTGGGTGCCGGTCTCGGCGTTTGGGGTGCCATCAACCTGCTGGAAGGTTATGGTAACGACAACCCCGGCAGCAAGAGTCAGGGCATGAAGCAGCTCATGGCTGGCGGCGGCGTCGCTCTGGTGGGCATCACCCTGATTCCCCTGCTGAGCGGTCTGTTCGGTTAAGAACAGCGGGCGGCGATTGCCGCCCGGTACATATCTATAATGGGGAAAGCCATAGTAACTATCTCACATACAGAAGGTGAAGCAGATGAGCGAGATTTTATTGTATCATGGCAGTAAAGAAGAAGTTGTCTATCCCGAAATCCGTATCACACGGTATACAAAGGACTTTTTTCTTGGGGATTCTACTGCACGAACAACTATCAGCAAGCCTACCGCTGGGCAGACCGCCGTTCTGCCGATGGTATTGTGAACGTCTATCGCTATGTAGAGAATCCTGACCTGAAAATCCTGCGTTTCCCTGAAATGTCGGACGAATGGCTGGATTTCATTGCAAAATGTCGTGCAGGCGAAACCCATCCCTACGATATTGTGGAGGGACCCATGGCAGACGACACCATTTGGGATTACGTCAACGGATTTACGTCCGGGCAGATCAGCCGTGAAGCATTTTGGGCCTTGGCGAAGTTCAAGCATCCGACACACCAAATCAGCTTTCATACCGTAAACGCTTTGCACTGCCTGACCTTTGAGAGGAGTGAATCCATCCATGACCGAAAAGCAGAAAAATGATGTTCTCTACGTTTGCAGCCTGATCGAGACCATCGCCCGCAAGACCAAAAATCATCGGCAGGATGTGATTCGTCACTTCACAAAAGCCGGCATCGAACGGCAGCTCCGGCTGGCAGAAGTAAACCATTGCCTGTCCTTTGAGCAGGTTTCAGATGAGCTGATTGAAGATCTCAACATCCCGGATGGGGATTTTGATACTGCTGCGGAGTGCCGCTATACGGTCCCTTCTGCAACCTCCATCGGAATGCTGTATCAGGGGCTGGTGCTGTCCACCATGAAAGATGAAGATGCTGCACAGGCAATTCTGGATGTTTTTTCGTCGTTTATCACGGATGAGATCTCCGATTTCAATTCCAACGTATACTACACCAATCCTGATTATCTCCGCTGCTCCTATCTGGAGGGCAAAATGCTTGCTTGAGAAAGGATTGTTATAATGGCAAAAAATCAACATAATGCAGGGCTTCATTATAGACCTCTCAATCAACTTGGATTATCAAACTTCAATGATTATATAGAAAATCCCATTGATAGTCGTTTTAAGTTTAATCCGCCCCCTCTAAAATGTGGTAAGCTTTTTGGACTTTGCAAAGCTGATCGTCAAAAAGAAAAGCTTCAGAAACATTGCCCGTGGCATCCGCTTCTAAAAATGAAGGCATTCACATTAGAGATCAACGGAGAAGCTGAATACATTTGGTATTGTAAAGAATGCGATTGTTATTATATGAACCCCTTTTGGCGAAATGGAGAAAAACGCATCCTTGATGTTTATCATAAGGTTCCTGTTCGCCGACTTATAAAAACAGCTATATAGCTTTGATTATGATTTGCCGATTGCCGAAAAGCAGTCGGCTTTTTTGTTTCCGTCGAACACTTTTTGTGTTTGCTCATATCATTTCATCTATCATTCATCAATCAAAAATGATAGATGAAATGAGGGCATTGTTCCATACGGCGGCTTGAGCAGCAGCGGAAAGCCCTCTGCAGCTTGCAGTTTTATTAAATGTCCGTGCTCCAAGCCGCGTTTTTATCCACCCATCCATGAAAGGCGGTGCTATTATGCAGTTTTTGACCCACATTATTTTTCTCCTGAATCTGCTCAAGACCCTCATCAACCACTTCAGCTAAGGACGGTGACTGCTGAATGGAAACCGTTCTCAAAGCCATTGCCGACTGGATCAAGGGCATCCTGACGGCAGGTATTATGTCAAACTTGTCTGGCCTGTTCGACGATGTGAACACGCAGGTCAGCAATATCGCCCAGCAGGTGGGCACCAAACCCTCCAGCTTTGAGCCGAGAGTGTTCGCCATGATCGAAGCCCTTTCCCGGAACGTGGTGCTGCCCATCGCAGGCATCATCCTGACCTTTATTGCCTGCTATGAGTTGATTGAAATGATCACCCAGCACAACAACATGGCGCAGTTTGAGCCTGCCCTCATCATGCGCTGGATTTTTAAGACCGCTGTTTCGGTGTGGCTCATCAGCAACACCTTTGATATTGTGATGGCGGTGTTCGACATCACCCAGAAGGTGGTGTCCGATTCCAGCGGCATCATCGCCGGGAACACCCGTATCAACGACATTGGCTTGTCCATGCTGCAATCCAGCATGATGCAAATGGATGTAGGCCCCCTGTTCGGACTTTTCCTGCAAAGTTTCTTCATCGGCATCACCATGCGGATCTTGAGCATTATCATTTTTGTGATCGTGTACGGGCGCATGATCGAGATCTACTGCATGGTAAGTCTTGCGCCCATCCCCATGGCAACATGGGGCAACCACGAGCAATCGCACATGGGGCAGAACTACCTGAAATGCCTGTTCGCACTGGGCTTTCAGGGCTTTCTTATCCTCATCTGCGTGGCAATTTATGCGGTGCTGATCCAAAGCGTGGCGATTTCCGGGGATGCCATCAACTCCATTTGGAGCATTGTGGGCTACACTGTTCTGCTCTGTTTCAGCCTGTTTAAGACCAGCTCCGTGACGAAATCTGTCCTCGGAGCGCATTAAAGGAGGTGCTTAATTGGCTGCTTATATTTCCGTTCCCCGTGACCTGACGAAAGTGAAATCGAAGGTCGCGTTCAACCTGACGAAACGGCAACTGCTTTGCTTCGGCACAGCGGCTCTCATTGGAGTGCCGCTGTTTTTTGTTCTCCGGGACTCCGGCGGCAACACCGCTGCCACCCTCGGCATGATGGCAGTGATGCTGCCAGCGTTTTTCCTTGGGATGTACGAGAAAAACGGCCAGCCCATGGAAAAGCTGCTGTCGTACTATGTGCAGTCCCGGTTTCTCCGCCCGAAAATTCGCCCCTACAAGACCAACAACTACTATGCACTGCTTATGAAGGGAGGCATGGCCCATGATTCCGTTTTGGAAAAAGACCGGTAAGCACAGCAAGCCGCAGTCTGCACAGAAGCGCAGGCAGAACACAAAGCCTGCTGTTCCCCGGACCGCCCAGCAGTCCATCCCCATGCAACGGATGTTCGAGGATGGCACCTGCCGGGTGAAGCCCAACTACTACACCCGCACCATCCAGTATCAGGACATCAATTACCAGCTCGCCCAGCAGGAGGATAAGACCGCCATTTTTGAGGAATGGTGCGGTTTTCTGAACTTCTTCGACAGCTCCATCAAATTTGAGCTGTCCTTTGTGAACATGGCAACCGACAGCACAGAGTTTGAAAAGAGTATCCGTATCCCGTACCAGAAAGATGGTTTCGATGATGTTCGTGCGGAGTATTCCCAGATGCTGCGGCAGCAGCTTGCCAAGGGCAATAATGGTCTGACCAAGACCAAATTCATCACCTTTGGTGTGGAGAGCGAGAGCATGGCACAGGTCAAGCCCCGTCTCGACCACATTCAGAACGATCTGCTGAACAACTTCCACCGGCTTGGGGTGCAGGCAAAACCCCTGAACGGTGTCCAGCGGCTGAAGCTCATGCACGATATGTTCAACATGGACGGTGCCAGCAAATTTCATTTTGACTGGAAAGACCTTGTGAAAAGCGGCCTTTCGGTAAAGGATGCCATTGCACCCACCGCCTTTGCCTTCAAAAACTCCCGGACGTTCCAGATGGGCGGTATTTATTGCGCCGCCAGCTTTCTGAGCATTACAGCATCCGACATCAGCGACCAGCTTTTGAAGGACTTTCTGGACATGGATTCCAGCCAGATCGTCACCATGCACATTCAGAGTGTCGATCAGAACCGTGCTATCAAGACCGTCAAGCGCACCATCACCGACTCGTTCCTGAACAAAGCCTTCGTGGTTGAAGGACAAAATCAGGCACTAACAAAAGAACGAAAATTTCAGATGTTAGGAGAACTAACAATCCAAGCGGTGGAATGATGGGGTAACGCCCTGAAACGCCCCCTTAATACTCCGACTGGCACCAAAGATGGAAACATCCGGTGTCAGAAGCTCGGTGAAGGCGGCCGAGAGCAGCCGTAAGGATTGCTGGATAATTACCAGCCCCACGAAAGCTGTCCAGCGGTGGATGGTGTAACCTATATGCCGGAGGTCTACAAAATACCCAAGGTCAGAATGTTTGAAATATGACTGACGAAAACCGCGAATGTACGGGTCTATACGATGACGGCATAGAAATGTGCCGAGAGCGTTAATCGCTCGTCAGTGTGGTGAAGTAAGAATTGATGTTATGAAACGCCATAGCAAGTTACAGGCTTGTTCAAGCTGGCAGGACCAAAGCGGAAACCTAAAGGTATATGAAAAGATAGTTGTTGGAACGAGGAAAGGCAGCGAGCTTTCTCATTTGAAAGTAAGGGGACGAATCATATAAGCCCCTGAGTCACTGCTGAAAAGCAGAGGTCGAACCGATAATGCTTTTTTGCGAAAAAAAGAGAAAAGCACAGGAATGGCCTCAAGTCAGTTAAACAGACACCCTTAACACTTAGTCGCAATTAGGATTGCGAGTATGACAAAAAGAAGTCACTCGCCGTAAAGGAGAGTGATGCCTAATGCCACGTGAGAAACGCCCCAAAGCAAAAAGCATGGAATCCCTTCGCCATGCAGAATACTACGACATGCAACGTACCTTCGATGAACTATACGCCAGAAGTCAGGCCGGAGAAATATTTGATGACCTGATGGATTTGATTCTGTCAAGAGAAAATATCATGTTGGCGTATCGGAACATCAAGGCGAATTCTGGAAGTGCAACTCCGGGAACAGACCGACTGCGGATAATGGATATTGGCAGACTGTCTGCCGATGAAGTTGTCGCAAGGGTACGAAAAATTGTCAACGGAGGAAGGAACGGCTATACCCCAAGAAGCGTAAGAAGAAAAGAAATCCCAAAGCCGAACGGCAAGACCAGACCTCTGGGAATACCGTGCATTTGGGACAGGCTGATACAGCAAGGTATCAAGCAAGTCATGGAACCAGTCTGCGAAGCAAAATTCAGCAGTAATAGCTATGGATTCCGCCCGAACAGGTCGGTTGAAAATGCAATCGCTGCGATGTACCGTCTGATGCAGAGGTCAGGACTTTACTATGTGGTAGAGTTTGACATAAAAGGGTTCTTCGACAATGTAGATCACACGAAGCTGATACGGCAACTGTGGTCGTTGAATATCCGAGATAAAAAATTGCTCCATGTTATCCGCAGAATGCTGAAAGCTCCAATTCAGATGCCGGACGGACATCTGGAAAATCCCAAGAAAGGAACACCGCAAGGTGGAATAATATCTCCCCTGTTGGCAAATGTTGTGCTAAATGAGCTTGACCACTGGGTCGAAAGCCAATGGCAGAACCATCCGGTTATAGAGAAATACTCCTACAGGGAAAATGCAGCAGGATGCCCGATACACAGTCATGCGTATCGGGCAATGCGGAATACAAACCTGAAAGAAATGTATATCGTGCGATATGCAGATGATTTTCGGATTCTTTGCAGAACGAAAGAACAAGCGAATCGAACGCTGATAGCGGTGACAAAATGGTTGACTGAACGCTTAAAACTTGAGGTTTCTCCAGAGAAAACGAGGATTGTTGATGTCAGGCGGAGCTATTCGGAATTTCTTGGATTCAAAATCAGATTACGCAAGAAAGGAAAAAAAGCGTGTTGTGCAGTCGCACATGTGCGATAAAGCATATAAGCGGGTCAAAGCCGACCTTGTAAAGCAGGTTGGAAACATCAAGTCCCCCAGAGCTGACCGAGGAGAAGCAGGTGAAGTTCATTTGTTCAACTCCATGGTCATGGGAATCCAGAACTACTACCGGTTAGCCGGACATCAGCCTTGATTGTAGCGACATCGGCAGAGCAGTTGATATAGTTCTCAAGAACAGGCTGAAATCTGGAAAATCTCATCGTTTGAAAAAGGAAGGCCGTGACCTGACCAAAAGCGAATTTCAAAGATATGGGAAATCCAAAAACTGAGATATCTCGCACAATCAAAAGAGCCAGTTTATCCGGTAAGCTATGTGCGGTGTAAAAAACCGATGGACTTAAAGCGGAATGTATGTGCCTATACCCCGCAGGGTCGAAGCGAAATCCACAATGATTTGAGGATAGATACTACCCTGCTTTTGCAGCTTATGAAAGCAACCGCATACAGCCGTAGCGCAGAATATATGGACAACCGTATTTCGCTTTTCTCTGCCCAGCAGGGAAAATGTGCAATCACGGGAAAGCCGTTTGAATGCGTGACAGACATCCACTGTCACCACAAGAGGCCGAGAAGCCTTGGTGGAACCGACAAGTATGGAAATCTTGTGCTGGTCTCACCTGTGCATGAGCTGATTCACGCCACAAACAAAAGCACCATAGATTCGAGTCTTTCATCTCTAAAACTGAACCAACAGCAGTTGGCAAAGTTGAATAAGTTGAGGATTTTGGCTGAGGTAAAACCCATAGAATTGGAAGAAGTAGCTTTAGAAAACCAGTCTCACAATGGTATGACTAAGGAGATTAAGAAAACTGTTTAATTGAGGGAGCGCCGGATGCGGTGAAAGTCGCATGTCCGGTGTGAAGGAGCAGGGGCTTATGTCCTCGCTGCCGCTGGCAGACTGCCAGATCGAAATTCAGCGGGGACTGACCACCAGCAGCACGGCTATCTTCATCCCCTTTACCACGCAGGAATTGTACCAGAGCGGAAAAGAATCGCTGTACTACGGCTTGAATGCGCTTTCCAACAACCTCATCATGGTGGACCGCAAAAAGCTGAAAAACCCGAATGGCTTGATTTTGGGCACTCCCGGCTCTGGCAAAAGTTTCTCGGCAAAACGTGAAATTGCCAACGCCTTTCTGGTGCAGGACTACAAGAAGCTGGAAAAAGAGTTGGACAAAAAGATCAAACGCACCCCCACTGACCCCCGGCTACAACGAGTACCAGTACCACCTCGACCCCATCGAGCATGACCCGTGGCAGTTGACCTCGTTCCTGACCACCTTGTATGACGATTACACCCGGTCGGAGGTGCAGGGCAAGTTGAAGGAGACCTTCAAAAAGCAGTATAAGCTGACCACATGGGTAGAGGTGCAGACCCGGTATATGACTGTGTGGGTAATGACTCCCGCAGGAATCCCAGTCCCCACGCAGGTGCCGTATGGTGCGGACTGCAAAGGTCACGCCGGAACAGCTTGCCGCCCTGCTGCGGCAGTCGGCTACCGCCACCCCGAACCCAAGGAGGTCGATGCAGATGAAGATTAAGAAACTGGGCGCGCTGCTGGTATCGGCGGCACTGTGCGCTGGCATGGCGGCTCCCGCTTTTGCCTATGGCGGAGAGCCTGTGGAGGAAGTGGAACAGCCCGTCCTGACTTCTACCACCGATGAAGAAGATGTAGTCACCGTGACCGATGAGGAGACCGGTGCCCTGACCCCGGAGGGCAACCTGACACTGGTGGACGATTACCACACCGACTATTCCGATGGCAGCGGACAGCAG
>VOFI01001417.1_pt1 | contig 18000 bp, 24 predicted proteins | sample 5384131 | NCBI WGS metagenome assembly VOFI01 (sample SAMN12384728, study PRJNA508395) | human gut metagenome | isolation source: healthy gut H | host: Homo sapiens
TCGTGTGCTTCCCGTTCAGTTACATTATTGCTCCCCCCCTTGTTCTCCAGCAGAGTTTCAGGAGATCGCTAATGCTGGCAGTGACTTCCGGGGAAGATGCTCCAGCGTCCCCCACGGCCCGCTCGGTGAGGCCGAAGGCGGGGAGGTGAGATGGAGGGGGGCCGGTGATGTCGGCGTCCATGATGCCCACCTTGTAGCCCCGCTTGGCCATGGCGGCGGCCAGGGGAGGCGTGGGCTGCGCACGCCGCCCTTGCCGGGGCTGTGATGGCATAGACGTGCTTGATGGCGGAATCCTTGTTCAGGGGTGCGATGAGGTCCTTGGCATCCACGTGGTCGCAGCCGGCCAGGGGCGCGGCCCACGACTTCTGGCATATTCGACCTGGGATTGCTCCATCTCCGGCACCAGAGGAGATTCCACGATTCTTTGTTCCGGATACCGGATCTCCTCAGGGGTCATATTGGGGGTTTTACTCATTTTTCTCCTCCTTGAGGGGATCAATAATCCAGATTGACCGCATACTGGGCCCGCTTCTCAATGGGCCCTTCCGGGGTTCCACCTTCTCGCCCATCAAAATCGTGAAGGTCTCGTCCGCCTGGCACGGCGTCATCCCACAGCTCATGGGGGTTCATCTCGCCCAAGCCCTTGAACCGGGAAATGTCGATCTTCGTGTTGGGATTGCCGCCACGCAGCTCAGCGGACACCGCGTCCCGCCTCGTCGGAGAAGGCCACCTGCGTGGTCTTGCCGCGGGTCAGCTTGTAAAGCGGCGGCACAGCGGAATATACATAGCCCTGCTCGATCAGAGGCCGCATGAAGCGGAAGAAGAAGGTCAGCAGCAGCGTCCGGATATGGGCGCCGTCCACATCGGCATCCGCCATGATGATGATTTTTATGATAGCGCAGCTTGGCGTCGTCAAATTCGTCACCGATACCCGCGCCCAGCGCCGTGATCACCGGCTGGAGCTTATCGTTGCCATACACCTTGTCCGCCCGGGCCTTTTCCACGTTCAGCATCTTGCCCCATAGTGGGAGGATCGCCTGAAACCGGGAATCACGGCCCTGGGTGGCGGAGCCGCCTGCGGAGTCACCCTCGACGATATAAAGCTCGGTGAGCTCCGGGTTGTTTTCGTTGCAGTCCCGCAGCTTATCCGGCATGGCCGCGCCGCCCAGCGCCGTCTTGCGGCGGATGGACTCTCTGGCCTTCTTGGCTGCCTCTCTGGCCCGGTTGGCTGTGAGGGCCTTGTCCAAGATCATCCGGCCCACCTGGGGATTTTCCTCCAGGAAGGTATCCAGCTTTTCAGAGACGATGTTGTTCACCAGCGTCCGGATATCGCTGTTGCCCAGCTTGGCCTTTGTCTGTCCCTCAAACTGGGCGTCTGTCAGCTTCACGGAGATCACGCAGGTAGAGGCCCTCCCGGCAGTCCTCGCCGGAGACTTTTTCATCGTCCTTCAGCATCTTGATTTTCCGGCCGTAGTTATTCAGCACGGTGGTCAGCGCCCGGCGGAAGCCCTCCTCGTGCATACCGCCCTCCGGGGTATGGACGTTGTTGGCGAAGGAGAGGGTGGTCTCGTTGTAGCCATCGTTATACTGCATGGCGATCTCCGCCATGGAATCGCCCTTCTGCCCGCTGACGTAGATCACCTGCTCGTGCAGCGGTGTTTTCGTGCGGTTCAGATAGGTGACGAACTCCCGGATACCGCCCTCGTAGCACATGGAATGGCGGCGCTCCTCCTCCGGCTTCTCGGCGGAGGCCAAACGCTCGTCGGCAATGGTGATCCGCAGGCCGGCATTCAGAAATGCCTCCTCCCGCATCCGGGTATGGAGGATGTCATAGCTGTAAACCGTTTCCTCAAACATCTCCGGGTCCGGCTTGAAGGTCACGGTGGTCCCGGTGTGATCCGTGGTGCCCACGATCGTCATCGGCTCCGTCACATGGCCCCGGGCTAACTTCATCTCGTGGATCTTGCCGTCACGATGGACCTGGACCACCAGCCACTCAGACAATGCGTTCACCACGGATGCGCCCACGCCGTGCAGACCGCCGGACACCTTGTAGCCGCCGCCGCCGAACTTGCCGCCGGCGTGGAGCACGGTGTACACCACCTCCAGAGCGGGTTTTCCCGTCTGGGCCTGAATGTCCACGGGGATACCGCGGCCATTGTCCACCACGGTGATAGTGTTGCCTTCGTTGATGGTCACGGAAATTTCCGAGCAGTAGCCCGCCAGCGCTTCGTCGATGGCGTTGTCCACGATCTCGTAGACCAGATGGTGCAGGCCGGAGGTGGAGGTGGAGCCGATATACATACCGGGCCGCTTCCGGACAGCCTCCAAGCCTTCCAGAACCTGGATTTCCGATGCGTCGTAATCATTGGCGGCATCCACCGCCGTGGATTGCAGGATCTCGTTTTCTGCCATGTAGGTTCTCCTTTCATCGCGGAACCAGAAGAATCAAGCCGGAGCCATTTCCGGCTCGGTTCTTCTTGCCCCGAAGAAATTCTTACTTCTATTCAACGGCAAGCCGTTCCCGGCCCGCCCCATTTGTCTCACAGTACCAGCTTTTCGCTCTCCGCCCGGTTTTTCAGGGTGGAGGTATTCAACTGGCTCAGATACACGATCTGCGGGTGATAGGGGTGGTCGCACACCACAAAGGACTTCGGCAGGTCGCCGGACACATCCAGCACCACGCCATCCTTTTCCGCCCGTGTCAGGTACTCCCGGGTGCGCTTTTCATAGCTGCATTTATCCAGATCAAAAATACCGATGATCCGATGGTCCGGTACGATTTCATTTTGTCCCAAATGCAAATACACGGTATTCCTCCGTTCCAAAAGCAACGTCAATGCGCACAAAGCCCGTCCTTACATCAGCCGTATCGCAACATCCATCACACGGGTAATGAGAAAGATCCAATATACATTCTTGCTCTTTCTGTCCTCCTCCGGATCTGAGATCCCAAGCAGGCAGCTGAGCAGAATGGCAAAGTCTATCGTGAACAGCATCCACTGTCTTTCCAGGAAGAGATACGCAATGAACATCCCCAGCGCGACCACCCATGCCGTCACACTGATCAGGCTTTTTACCTTTATTTTTCGGTTCTCCATAGCACCGCTCCTCTACTCAGCCATCCAGCCCTCTTTAATATGGAAGATTTTTCCCCCTAACAACTGCGGCAACTGGTCATCTTCGCAGCAGGTGATGCGCCGCGTAACGGCGCGGCATTTCAAAACGCGCTGACGCGCGGCTCCGTTCGTTGCGCTCCGTCGCGGTATTCATCACCGCACAGTGCCATTTTTGACATGGAAGATCCTTCCTCCCAACAGCTGCGGCAGCCGGTCATCCTCGCAGCAGGTGATGAATACCTGCCCGCCCCGGATGCGGTTCAGTACAAACTCCTGCCGCCGGGGGTCCAGCTCCGAGAGCACATCGTCCAGCAGCAGCACCGGATACTCCCCGGTGTCCTGCTGAAAGATCTCCCGGGCCGCCAGCTTCAATGAGAGAGCCGCCGTCCGGGTCTGGCCCTGTGAGGCGTAGCTTTTTGCGGCCTTTTCGTCGATCTCCACCAGCAGGTCATCCTTATGAGGGCCGGACAGACATTGCCGGCTGGCGATCTCCGCCGCCCGGTGCTCCTCCTGATGCTGTAAAAGCTGCTGGAAGATCACCTGCGGCCCCGCCTCCGGGTCCGTCACCGTAGACACCGTTTCATAATGTAGTGTGAGCCGTTCCCGGCCGCCGGAAAAATCTCCGTGAATGGCCGGGGCCGCCTGACACAGCCGCTTGATAAAGTGCGCCCGGTAATGGATCAGCAGCGCTCCCGCCTTGGCCATGCTCATGGAAAACTCGTCCAGCGCGTCCAGCAAGGAGGGCTTTTCCTCGCTGTCCCGCAAAATGCGGATCTTGTGCTCGTGAAGCCGCTTATATTCCGCAAGTGCTTGCGCGTACCGGGGCCGAAGCTGGCAGATGCAGTCATCCAGAAAGCCCCGCCGGGCGGCGGCCCCCTCCCGGATCAGATACAGGTCCTCCGGGCAGAACAGCACACTTTGAAAAATACCGGACAGCTCGCCGCCGTTTTTCAGCTTGACGCCGTTAGACCGCAGCACCCGCCGCGCCCCCCGGTGCAGCTCCGCCTCCAGCAGAAACTCTCGATCTCTGGCAAACACATTCCCCTTCAAAAAGGCGTGATCCACGCCGAATTGGATCAGCTCCCGGTCATATCTGGCCCGATGGCTGACGCCGGAGAGATAGGCCACCGCCTCCAGCAGATTCGTCTTTCCCTGGGCGTTGTCACCGTAGATCACATTGATATTCGGGTCAAACGCAGCGTCTAAATGAACGTAATTACGGAAAAAATCCAGGCTTAACCCGTCAATCCGCATAGGCCGCTGCGTATTCCTGTCCCCGGAAGGTTACCACGTCTCCGGGGCGGATCTTCTTGCCCCGCATGGTGCACACCTCGCCGTTGACCTGTACTTCGCCGCTCTGGACGCACTCCTTGGCTTCGCCCCCGGTCTCCACGGCGTTGGCCAGCTTCAGAAGATCCTGAAGCTTGATATATTCGGTTGTAATGGTCATTGTTTTCATATTTGTTTACTCCGCGCTCTTCAGCCGTACAGGCAATACCATATAAAGGAAGTTCTCCTCGCCCTCCGACAGGGACGATAATGGCAGGGGAGACCCCTGTGTTCAGCTCGATCTTCACCTTGTCCGCCGGGGCATACCGCAGCGCCTCCATCAGATACCGGTTATTGAAGCCGATCTCCAGCTTGTCGCCGTCACCGCTGACACGGCACACGTCCTTGGCCTCACCATTGCCGGTCTTGGCAGACAGCATCACCTTATCATGGTCGAACAGGCACCGCACCGGGCTTTTCAGCTTGTCGGAGATCACCACGGACACGCGGTCGATGCTCTCGATGAGGGCCTTGGTCTCTGCCACGATCTGAATGGGATTCTTCCGGGGATGGCGTTCTTATAATCCAGGAACTCACCCTCCAAACGGCGGCAGATCAGCTGAGTATCACCAATTTCAAATAGGATATGCCGCTTGCCCAGCGTCACCGTCACCAGATCCTCCGTATCTCCGCAAATACTCTTGACCTCACTGAGGGCGGAGCCGGGACAGACGAAGGAAAACGCGCCGCCTTCCAGCTTTTCCAGCTTCTCCCGGCGGAAAGCCAGACGGAAACCGTCCACGGCCACCATGCTGAGGCTCATATCCGCGATCTCAAAGAGCGCACCGGTATGGACCGGGCGGCTTTCATTGGTAGAGACGGCAAAGGCCACCTCCTCGATCATGCTCCGCAGCACCTTCTGCTGCATGGAAACGGCATATTCATCCTCAACCTCCGGCAGATCCGGGTAATCTGCGGCGGACAGGCCCAGAATGTCAAAATCCGCATCACCGCAGGAGACATGGACCATCATTTTTTCATCAGCGGTAAAGGTGATCATATCATCGGGCATCCGGCGGATGATGTCACCAAACAGCCGGGCGTTCAGCACGATATCGCCGCCTTCCACAACGTTGGCGAAAACGTTGGTGCGAATACCGGTCTGCATGTTGTAGCCGGAGATGGTCAACTGCTGGTCCGCGTGGATCAACAGACCTTCCAGCGCCGGAATGGAGCTCTTCTGGGCAACGGCCCGGCTGGTGACGGCAATCGCGTTTTGGAGGAAAACTTTTTCACAGGAAAATTTAATCATGAGAGCCGCTTCCTTTCTGTATCAAATAGGGATAAAAGCGCTTTTTAAAAAGAAAAAATAATTTTTTTAGAAGAAAGTAACAGTAGTGCAAAAAAATGTGGAAAAGTAGAAAAACCCTTGCAACCCCAATATTTACAGCCTCCACGCCCTTGTGGAAAAAAGATGTGGAAAAAAATCGGTTTTACACGGACTTTCTTTTTCCACATTGCAGTTTTTCTTTTTCCCTTGCAAATGTGGAAAAAATACGGTCAATGGCGGTTGTTGATATTGGTCTTGATCTCCTTCACCGTTTCGGCAAAAGCGGGGTCTTTTTTCATCTGCTTTTCTACCTGCTTGAGAGAGTAGAGCACTGTAGAGTGATCCCGGTTGTCAAAGACCTTGCCGATCTCCACCACAGGCAGATTGGTCATGCCGCGAATGAGGTACATGGCGATCTGGCGGGCAGCCACGGCATCCTTGACCCGCTGCTGACCGCAGATGATCTCTTTTTCGATCCCGTAATACTTGCTGATGTAGTCCAGAATGTTGTCCGGCGTGGGAATATACTCGTTGCTCTTTTTCAGAATGTCCTGCATGGCCCGAGTGACTGTGGCCTCGTCGGCCTCGCTGCCCAGCAGATCCTTGTAAGCCAGAATTTTATTGACGGTGCCCTCCAGCTGTCGGACGTTGGCAGTGACATTTTCGGCAATGTAACTGGCGATCTTGTCGGGAAGCTCCATACCCAGCGCCGCCGCCTTGTTCTTTACGATGGCAAGACGGGTCTCAAAGTCCGGCGGCGTAACGTCCGCCAGCAGGCCCCATTCAAACCGGGTCCGCAGCCGGTCATCCAGCAGCGTCATCTCAGAGGGGGGACGGTCCGAGGTCAGAACGATCTGCTTACCGGATTCGTACAGGTTATTGAAGGTATGGAAGAATTCATTCTGGACCTGTTCCTTGCCGGCCACGAACTGCACGTCGTCCACCAGCAGAAGGTCTGCCTCCCGGTACTTGGCCCGGAAGTCGCTGCCACGGCCTGCCCGGATCAGCTCAATGAACTCATTGATGAAGTCATCGCCCTTGATGTAAGACAATTTTGGGCCGGGGATCATTCTGCCGGATCACGTTGGCGATGGCATACAGCAGATGAGTCTTGCCCAGACCGGAATCGCCGTAGATCAGCAAGGGGTTGTAGTTCTGGGCGGGATGCTCCGCCACCGCCATAGAGGCGGCGTAGGCCAGCTTATTGCTGGGACCTACCACGAAGGTCTCAAACGTGAAATCCTCGTAGGTGAACCGCTCGCTTTGGCGGTGCGGGCGCCGCCCTGAAATTCTGCGTAATCCAGGCTTCATCCAGGATCTTCACTTCAAACTCCGTGGAGAAGATGTCGTGAAGGGCGGCCTTGATGTTTTTCATGAACAGGGATTCGATGTAGCCGTTTTTTAAAGTCGTTGGGACAGTGCAGATAGAACGTATTTTCCTGGATGTCCACAGCCTCCAATTCATCGAACCAGGTGGCGATGGTCGTCTCCGAGAGATCCTTCTTGAGCTGCTGGAGTACATTGGTCCCACACATCAGCGACGGAATTCAAAAGGAAACACCTCTCTCTAGTAAAAAATAGACATGGCAGTACGCTTTATTATACCAAAGACAGCCGGAAATTACAACACTTATTCTAATAATAAGAACCAAGGAGATCCGCCTGCACAGGCAACAAGATATAGCGGCTTTGGACATCATGGGACACCAGATTTTGAAATTTTCGAGAATCGCAACTGAAAAAAGAAAAAAATACGGAAATTTCGCAAAACTTTTAAGTTTTAGTTGACATATTTTCAAACAGTCTGTATAATATCGGTTGCGCCGCGATCATGCGGTCTTGATCTGTTTACTGCGCCGCCCTTTAGGCGGTGTCGAGTAAGTGCCGCCCTCAAAAGGGCCGCAATTCTGACAGGAGGTGTCTCAACATGGCAACGAAACGTACCTATCAGCCCAAGAAGCTGCACGGCCAGAAGGTCCACGGTTTCCGCAAGAGAATGGCAACCGCCAACGGCCGCAAGGTCCTGGCCCGTCGCCGCGCCAAGGGCCGCGCCCGTCTGTCCTACTGAGAAACGGACCGTGCGGGAGACACTTGAACAACGTCTTCAGGGACGGCGGGAATTCTGTGATTCCTCCGTCCCTCGTTGAGTTTGTGTCAGATGTGTCAAATGGGAGAAGGCAGGTGGCAGCATGAAGCGGGCAGTGACCCTGAAAGAGAATTATGAGTTCCGCCGGCTGTACCAGAAGGGCGCCTCCGCCGTGGGCGGAGGGATGGTGCTTTACTGCCGGAAAAACCGGCTGGGGCACAACCGCCTGGGCGTGACGGTATCCGTCAAGCTGGGTCATGCGGTGGTCCGCAACCGGGCCCGCCGCCGCCTGCGGGAGGTCTACCGGCTCAATTCCGGACGGCTCCGCCAGGGGTACGACATGATTCTAGTAGCCAGGGGACGGACCCTGACTGCCTCCTGGAAGGAGCTGAACGATACCTTCCTGCGTCTTTGCAGGAAGCTGGAGCTGCTGGAGGACCGGTCATGATGAAAAAGGTCCTGCTGGCCCTGGTGAAATTTTACCGGGTGGCCATCTCCCCGTACCGGCCGCCTTGCTGCCGCTATATCCCCACCTGTTCCCAATATGCGCTGGAGGCGATTGAGAAGTACGGCGCCCTCAAGGGCGGCTGGCTGGCGTTCCGGCGTATCCTGCGCTGCAATCCGTTTCACAAGGGAGGATATGATCCGGTCCCATGAGAGGAGGGGACAAGCCCCTCTGCCGGACCCTGTGCTGCTGTCCGGCCGTCTGTCAGCCGGCACTGCGGAATGCGGACAGGCCGAAAGCGGAAATGCTCCGCTCTGCGGGCGCTGAAAGCCCGGGTCCCATTACAATTTGGAGGAAGCATCTATGTTTTCAACCATCGGATACGCAATTTGTATCCCGTTTGCGGCCCTGCTGCGGCTGTTTTACAACCTGACAGGGTCCTACGGCGTGTCCCTGATCCTGTTTACTCTGGTCATCAAGCTCATCATGCTGCCCTTCCAGATGAAGTCCAAGAAGAGCATGATGCGCATGAGCCGCATGTCCGGCAAGATGCAGGAGATCCAGAAGAAATACGCCAACAACCAGCTGAAGATGCAGGAGGAGATGCAGAAGTTCTACCAGGAAGAGGGCTTCAATCCCATGAGCGGCTGCCTGTGGAGCTTTCTGCCCCTGCCCATTCTGATGGCCCTGTACTATATCATCCGGGAGCCCATTGTCTACTTCATGAACTTCGGCGGCAAGGACGCCGGTCTGGCGGTAGTGAATGCGGCCAGAAGTCTGATTGAAGGCGCCGGTATTGAGATCGTGGCCAGCCCCGGCTATGAGCAGATCGCCATTTCCAACATCATTAACAGCCAGTTCCCCGACTTCATTGCAGAGCATCCCGGCTGGGTGAACATCGACTACCACTTCCTGGGGATTGACCTGATCCAGACGCCCTGGAGCGCTGTCAGCAGCCTCTCCACGGGCATCACGCTGGCCGCGGTGGGACTGATTCTGATTCCCATCATTTCCGGTGTGTTCAGCTTCCTGCTGAGCAAGGTCAGCATGAGCCAGTCCGCCCAGACTGCGGCTGCCAACGGCTCCACCAAGATGATGATGTGGATGATGCCTCTGATGTCTATCTACATCGCCTTCATCGTGCCCGCCGCCCTGGGCGTGTATTGGGCTGCCCAGAGCGCGTTCTCCATTATCCAGGAGATGGTCCTGGGCAAGTTCTACACCAAGAAGCTGCAGGAAGAGGAGGACGCCCGGCAGGAGATGATCCAGGCGGACCGCCAGAAGCGGATGGAGGAGGCCAAGCTGCTTCAGGAGCAGCAGCGTCAGCAGGCCGCACAGAAGAAGAGCCTGAAGGAAAAGCGGCAGGCGGCGCAGGAGGCCAAGGCCCTGAAGGCCAAAAAGGCGGCCACCAGCACCACGGAAGCGGGCCGTGTGGGAGACCGGCCCTATGCCCGCGGCCGGTCCTACAAGGAGGACCGCTATGATGATCAGTAAGGAGCTTGTTACGCCATGAGACAGTTTATTGATGTAACGGGCAAGACCGAGGATGAGGCCATCCAGAATGCCCTGCGGCAGCTTGGCCTGGACCGGGACGATGTGTCCGTTGAGATTTTGGAGCGAGCAAAGTCCGGTTTCCTGGGTCTGGGCAGCTGCCCGGCCAAGGTCCGGGTGAGCTACGGCCCGGAGGAGGAAGAGGAGGTTCTCGCCCCCGCGCCTGCCCCCAAGGAGAAGCCGCAGGAAGAGCGGCCTAAGCCCCCCAAAGCGGAAAAGCCGCCCAGACAGGAGCGCAAGTCGGCGGAGACGCCGGCGCCCGCCCCGGAGGAGAAGACCCGGCAGTCCGCTCCCGTGCAGACACTGGGCGAAGAAGTGGATGACGAGAAGGCCCAGGCCATCCGTAAGTTCCTCTCCGGCCTGCTGGAGCAGATGGAGAGTGCTGCGGAGATCCACATCTATCTGCTGGAGAAGGGCCGCTACAAGGTGATCCTGGAGGGCAAGAATCTGGGCGCACTGATCGGCCGCCGGGGCGAGACTCTGGACGCCATCCAGCAGCTGACCAGCTATGCGGTGAACCGCAGCGGCAGCGGCCGGGTGAGGGTGCAGCTGGACGCGGAGAATTACCGGGAAAAGCGGGAGCAGAGTCTTCAGCATCTGGCCCGGAAGGTGGCCGCCAAGGTCACCAAGTACCGCCGCAGCGTGACACTGGAACCTATGAATGCCTATGAGCGGCATGTGATCCATACGGCGCTGCAGGATGTGCCCAATGTGACGACCTACTCCACCGGAACGGAGCCCAACCGCCGGGTGATCGTGGCCTACGATCGGGAGAAAAAGTAAATTGGGAAAGGCCGCCCTATGGGGCGGCCTTTTTCTGCGCTTCGGATAAGGGATCAGACCAGGGTCCGGGTGAGAGAGTGCCCTGCCTGGTGCGGCTTCTGTGGGACTCGGCCTTGACATTCTGATGAAAACGTGATACAGTTCTCACGATATCCAAAAGGCAGTGACAGGGAGAAGTATCCCCCATACCCCGGCAAAGAGAGAGGGCGGCTGGTGTGAGCCCTTGCGGGGAGGCGGAAGAACAGGCACCCTGGAGCCGCGGGGCGGAAATGCCCTGCCGGTCCCCGCCGTTACCGGGTGAAGAGTGCGCGTCAGCCAGGCGCGAATTCAGGTGGAACCACGGACATTATGTTCGCCCTGAGCCGAAAACCGGCTCGGGGCGTTTTTTCTGTCCGGGCCGCCGTAAAGGAGAATGGAACATGAAAAACACCGAGAAGACCATGGACAAGATCGTGGCCCTGTGCAAGAACCGGGGATTGTGTTCCCCGGCAGCGAGATCTATGGCGGCCTTGCCAACACTTGGGACTACGGCCCTCTGGGCGTGGAGCTGAAGAACAACATCAAGAAGGCTTGGTGGAAGAAGTTCGTTCAGGAGAATCCCTACAACGTGGGGCAGGATTCCGCCATTTTCATGAATCCCCAGGTGTGGGTGGCCAGCGGCCATCTCAGTCCGGCTTCTCCGATCCCCTGATGGACTGCAAGGCCTGCAAGATGCGCCACCGGGCGGACAAGCTGGTGGAGGACTGGTGCGGAGCACGGCATGGACTGAAGCCGTGGAGGCCATGACCCAGCAGGAGATGAAGGACTTCATCGAGGAGCACAACATCCCCTGCCCCTCCTGCGGCAAGCACAATTTCACCGACATCCGGCAGTTCAACCTGATGTTCAAAACCTTCCAAGGCGTCACCGAGGACGCCAAGAACACTGTCTACCTCCGTCCCGAGACCGCTCAGGGCATTTTCGTCAACTTCAACGCCACCCAGCGGACCACCCGCGCAAGTTGCCCTTCGGCGTGTGCCAGATCGGTAAGTCCTTCCGCAACGAGATCACCCCCGGTAACTTCATCTTCCGTATCCGGGAGTTCGAGCAGATGGAGCTGGAATTTTTCTGCAAGCCCGGCACTGATCTGGAGTGGTTCCAGTACTGGCGCACCTTCTGCCACAACTGGCTGCTGGGCATCGGCCTGAAGGACGAGAATCTGCGGCTGCGGGATCATGACCCGGAGGAGCTGTGCTTCTACTCCAAGGCCACCACGGACTTCGAGTTCCTGTTCCCCTTCGGCTGGGGCGAGCTGTGGGGCGTGGCGGACCGTACCGACTATGACCTGACCCAGCATCAGAATACCAGCGGTCAGAAGATGGTCTACCGCGAGGGCGAGGGCAAGGACATGGTGGAATATATCCCCTATGTCATCGAGCCCTCTCTGGGCGTGGAGCGCAGTGTTCTGGCCGTTTTGTGCGACGTTCATGACGATGGCCTACATCATCGCCCTGAACCCCAATCTGCTCACCGGCTTCCAGACCGGGACGCCCCTGTGGAACGGCGTGTTCCTTGCAACCTGCATCGCCTCCGCCATCGGCACCGCCTGCATGGCCTTTCCTGGCCAACAAGCCCTTTGCCATGGCCCCCGGCATGGGTCTCAACAGCTTCTTCGCCGTGGTGGCGGGCAACGTGGCCGCCCTGCTGAACACCGACTACACCAGCGCCTTCCAGGCGGTACTGTGCATCATTCTGGTGGAGGGCATCGTGTTCCTGCTGCTGAGCGTGTTCAACATCCGTGATAAGATCGTTCACGCCATCCCTCTGGGCGTGCGGCTGGGCATCGGCCCCGCCATCGGCCTGATGCTGATGAACATCGGCGTTGGCTCCAACGTGGGCGTTTATGCCGAGGGCAACGGCTACACCGATCCCTTCTATGTCATGCGTGACTTCTTCGGCGCCATGACCCCCAGCGTCATCAAGGATCACATGGGCGCCGAGTACAGCACCATGGTCCTGACCGTCATCACCATGTTCGTGGGTCTGTTCGTCATCATCCTGCTGGCCAAGAAGGGCATCAAGGCCGCCGTGCTGCTTGGTATGCTGGCTTCCTCCGTGATCTACTGGGCCGGTGAGGCCATCTTCCTGCACGTGAATCCCTTCGCTCCCTGAGGGCGCAAGCTTCGTGCCTCCCTTCCACGACATGGCTCTACCACGCTCTTCAAGTTTGACTTTGCGGGCTTTATGAACATCGGCTGGTTCACCGCCATCACTCTGGTCATCACCTTCTGCATGATCGATATGTTCGACACCATCGGCACGCTGGTGGGTACCGCCTCCCGTGCCGGCATGGTGAATGAGAAGGGCGAGATGCCCAACATGAAGGAGGCCCTGCTCTCCGACGCCATCGGTACGGTCGCGGGCGCCTGCTGCGGCACCTCCACCGTTACCACCTTTATCGAGTCCGCCTCCGGCGTGGAGGCCGGCGGCCGCACCGGTCTGACGGCTCTCACCACCGCCGTGATGTTCCTGGCCTGCATCTTCATCGCTCCCGTTGCCGCCATCATTCCCGGTGCCGCGACCTCCGCTGCGCTGATCTATGTCGGTGTGCTGATGCTTCAGGGCCTCAAAAATGTCAACTTTGACGATATGGACCAGATGCTGCCGGTGTCCATTATGCTCATCGGTATGCCGATCTCCGGCTCTATCGGCCACGCCATCGGCCTCGGCCTGATCTCCTACACGGTGGTCAAGCTCCTCTCCGGCAAGGCCAAGGACGTCAGCGTGCTGACCTATGTGATCTCTGCCCTGTTCCTCATTAAGTTCTTCGCGGTGGTGTGATCCGCCACCCCGCAGACAACAGGCAACCGCAAATTGTAAAATAGCAGAATAGCAACCCCGGCCCCGGACAAAAGTCCGGGGCCGGGGTTTTACTATGAAAAACAAATTTTCCGCAGCGGTAAAGAAGTCAATAGAACATCCCCATAAAGCCGTCGGGCCGCTCCTGTGCCTGATTCCACACCTCGATGAACAACTGCCGGGGGATGGCCCGGACCTCCACCTCACCGGGGCGGTTCAGTGTCCGCAGATCCTCCGGGAAAGGCGTGGGGTCCAGTACCTCGTCCTGTCCCATATCCCCGCCGTAGGCAAAGCACATACCGGATGGATAAAACTCCACCCGCCGGGTCTCCCGGCGTTGGCTGTCCAGCTCCGAGTAGATGAAATTGGCCTCGTCATCCTCCTCCGGGTGAAGCAATTCCTTAATCACATATTCCATATCCATTCTCCTTGAAAAACGATTCAATGGCGCTCCGCTCCGTCTCCACGCTGCCTTGAGCGAAGCCGTTCCGTCCGCCGCCCCGCCCGTGGAGGGCCGTATTCATGGCCTTGACCAGAGGGCTGATGTCCTGTCCGTCCGCCCGGCCCAGGGCGTAGGCGTAATGGCCCTCCTCTCCGGAGAAAACTGCCGCCAGACCGCTGCAGGTCTTGGACACGGCATCCATCAGCCGCCGGACGCTGTCCGGCCGCATGGAGGGCTGGAACAGCATCACATCGCCCTTTCCCGCCAGCTCCTTGGCTATGGATTCAAATACAGACTCCTCCAACTGGGTGCAGCGAAGCTTGAGGCTGGTCAACTCGCCCTCCAGCCGTTCCACGGCCGCCTCGCTGTCTACAGGCTTTACACTGAGCCGCTGGCCAATGGCCTTGGCCTGCTCCCATGTTTTGGACAGGTATTCCAGCGCCCGTTTGCCGCACAGCAGCTCAATCCGCACGCCCTCCCGGAATTTCTGCACCGACAGGAACTTCACCAGTCCCACCTGCCCGCTCCGCAGCACATGGGTGCCGCAGCAGGCGCAGCAGTCCGCGCCGGGGAAGGCCACGATCCGCACATCCCCCTCCAGCGCCTTTTTACTCCGATAGTCGATGGCCTCCAGCTCCGCTCCCCGGTGGAACTGAATGTCGATGGGGTGGTTTTCATAAAGATACTGATTGGCCTTAGCCTCGATCTCCAACAGCTCCTCCCAGGAAATATCGGCGTTGAAGTCGATGGTCACGATGTCCGCGCCCATGTGAAATCCCACATTGTCGCAGTGAAACCGCTGGCAGATCAGCCCGGAACAGATATGCTCTCCGGAGTGCTGCTGCATGTGGTCGAACCGCCGCTCCCAGTCGATGGCGCCGGTGACAGTTTTCCCAATTTCCACGGCTCTGTCCACATTGTGGAGAATCACGCCGTTTTTTTCATGGACGTCCGTCACAGCCGCTCTGTCCAGAACGCCGTGATCGGCAGGCAGGCGGGTAGAAGGCTGTGCTCCCCCAAATAGCCGTTTTTCACGGCAGCTCCGCGCCGAAGGCAAACGGAGCAGTAGCCCCTCGATCAGCAGGGTGGCGGCAAGGGAGGGAGGCTCGGGGTGCACAGGAATTGCAGCGCATAGGCCATGGCCGGACTGGGCGCGTTGGCGATCCTTGCCGCCCAATCCACCGTTGCGCTGGATTGCAGCGTTGCCCGGTGCAGGACTCCGGATACCCAGCTTTCGCCGCTTTTTGTTACGAGAATGATCCGATACGTATCCGGTACGCCATGGTAACGGAAGGAATGGAGCCGCACCCCGCCTGCGTCGCTGCCGATCAGGTCGCCCCACATGGGCGCACCGTTGGTGCCCTGCGCGGTGCAGGCGTGCCAGCCTTCCGGCACCGCCGCCCGCAGCGCGTCCAGCAGCTCGCTGTCCAGTGCAGCGATCTCCTCCTCGGAGTAGCTCCAATCCAGCCCGCTGTATGTGTCATCCCCGTCTCCGGAGCCATAGGTGTGCCCCTGATAATCCCCCTTTTCCAAAAGATCGAGGTAGTATGGCTCCTCCGGGGCATTTTTCACCAGCACCTTTAACTGCGCCTTCGGCCCCGTGTCCGCAAAGGCGGAGACCGTCAGCAATGCGGCGGCTAAAGCCAGCAAAACGCAAAAACGCAGAGACTTTTTCATAGAAATGCTCCTTTCCCATAGACCGGTCTTTCTAATAGCTGTTCACAAAGAAAGACGAAAAAGGGACGTTTTGGTTGCACAACCTCAAAAAATTGTAGCAAATCAGGCTGTTTTCATGGAATATCCAATCAGGGATTGTTTTCGGGAATTCCCCAAAAGGTGTCCTTGCACCGCAGTACCCGGAGACAGGCGTCATCGATGACGCTTTCATCCAATGTGCCTTCCTGCACCGCCGCAATGACGGCGGGGATCTGGGTCCGGTAGTCCGTGGTAACAACCATATCGTTCCCCGCCTGCAAGGCCAGCACCGCCACAGCGCCGTCCTTGGCGTAGGCCTTCACGGCGTCCATCGCCAGATCGTCGGTGATGGCGATGCCGTCAAAGCTGCATTCTTCCCGCAGAATTTTGTGAACGGCAGGGGACAGGGACGCCGGCAGCTCCGGGTCCATGCAGTTGACGATGTTGTGGCTCACCAGCACGAACGGAGCTCCAGCCTCGATCCCCGCCTTGAAGGGCAGCAGGTCTGCAGTCTCAAAGGTCTCCATAGGCCGCTGATCTACGGCGATGCCGGTGTGGGTGTCTGCGTTGCTGCCATAGCCGGGGAAGTGCTTCAGCACAGGCAGCGTGCCGCCCTCCGTCATGGCCGGCACCACCAGCTTCACATAATCCGCCGTCATGTTCGCGTCCTGCCCCAGCGTCCGGTCATAGATGAAATCCTTAGGGTCAGTGGACACGTCGCACACCGGCGCGAAATTCACGTTGATCCCCAGCGCCCGCAGTTCCCGGCTTCGGGTGTCCGTATCCCGGAGAATTTCCTCAATGCCGCCGATGTAGTTCAGCTTCTGAGGAGATTTGAAGGGTTCGGAGAAGAGGTTAGGGTTCCGGCTGGCCCGGGTGACGGTGCCGCCCTCCTCGTCGCTTCCAATAAACAAGGGGATAGCGGCCGCATTCTGGTAGCTCTCGATTTTCTGGATGAACTGCTCCCATGTCAGCCAGCTGTCGCCGTCCTTGTAGTCCCGGCCAAACAGCAGATAGCCTCCTAAATGGTAGGTGGAAATATCCTCCACGGCGTTGGTCTCCGGGCACCGGACGAAGAAAAGCTGTCCCACCTTTTCCTCTAAGGTCATGGAGTTCAGCAGTCCCTGCAGCCGTTCATCACGGGCCTTTTCTGCCGCCAGACGCTCCTGTTCCGCGATTTCCTCCGGTGTCGGTTCCGGTTCCGTGGGCGCGGCGGGTTCCTCTGCCTGTCCCGGCGTCACCGGTTCAGCGGGATTCTCTGTTTTTCCGCAGCCTGTAAGGGTAAATAAAGTCAATGCCGCCAAAAGCGCGGCCAAAAAGCGTTTCATAGGCGCCTCCCCTCAAAGTAGCTTCAGTCTAACATAAACCGGGAAAAAAAGAAAGAAAAAAGGAGGGCCTCGCCCTCCTTACTATTTATTGATCTGGTCCCTTATATTGAAGCAGATCTTCAACCTTGCAATCCAATACATAGCAGACCTTCGCCAAGAAATCCAGATCCACCAAAGCGATGTCCTGTCCTTTATAATAACGGTCGATCACATCATATTTTACACCCGTCAGGGTTCTCAGACGGTTACGGGTGATTCCCCGTGCGTCCATCACGTTCGCAAGGGTGACTTTCACATGACCGTATTCCGTTGTCTGATAGCTGACAATGCTTTTTGGCTCACGCATATGACCCCTCCTTGCTCTATCTATTTTAGCAAGGATAACCCTGATTGACATTTACCTGATTTTTAGTATATCCTTATATCAGGTAAATAAAGGAGGGAGTTTTATGCAGAATGAGCAGGAGTTTTATCGCTGCCTGGTGTCTGATCGCCTGCCAGCAGCATCACCATGCGATCCACGCCCGGAGCGATACCGGCATGGGGAGGTGCGCCGTAGCAGAAGGCGTTGTACATGGCGGGGAACTTCTTCTTCACGTCCTCCTCGCCCAGCCGCACCAGCTCGAAAGCCTTCACCATGATCTCCGGATCGTGGTTCCGCACAGCGCCGGAGCTGAGCTCCACGCCGTTGCACACCAGATCGTACTGGTCAGCGGTGATGGTCAGGGGATCGATCTCGCCCCGCTCGGCCTTCAGCAGCACCTCCAGCCCGCCGCTGGGCATGGAGAAGGGGTTGTGGCAGAACTCCAGCTCACCGCTCTCGTCGCCGATCTCGTACATGGGGAAATCCACGATCCAGCAGAACTCGTAGCGCTCCTGATCCATGTGACCGGCGCAGGCGGCGCCGAAGGTCTTGATGAGTACACCTGCGGACTTGGTGGCTGCTGCGCCGGCCGCCACCACCACCAGCGTATTGGGTGCCAACGTCAGAACCTGCTCCAGCTGGGGCCGCAGGTCGGTGACGAACTTGGCGATACCGCCGGCCAGCTCGCCCTTCTCATCCACCTTGAACCAATAGGCCTTGCTGCCGGACTGCACCTCGCAGTCGGACAGG
>VOFI01001646.1_pt1 | contig 18000 bp, 23 predicted proteins | sample 5384131 | NCBI WGS metagenome assembly VOFI01 (sample SAMN12384728, study PRJNA508395) | human gut metagenome | isolation source: healthy gut H | host: Homo sapiens
ACATTGATCACCGGTGAGGCTTGCAGAAGAGCCTGTGAGAAACTGATGGAGGATAAAAAGCAGGATTAAGCGTAGAAGATATGATCGGTAAGGTTTATTATGCAGAATATCTTGCGAAGACCGATCCTCTTGGTGCAAATGTGCCCAATCCGGTATCCCATGTTGCTTATGGATATGCTACCCAGGTTTGTATTTTGGATTCCAAGACAGGTAAAATTGAAGAGATAGTTGCTGCTCATGATGTGGGAAAAGCGGTAAATCCTTTGTCCTGTGAGGGGCAGATCGAGGGTGGTGTGGTAATGTCCATAGGATTTGCCCTGCGGAAAAATATCCCATTGATGAGAACTGTAAACCTATTTCCAAGTATGGTTCTTTAGGTCTTTTCCGTGCACATTAGATTCCGAAAATCGATGCCATTGTTATCGACAAGCCAGGCCTTAAGGTTGCCTGCGGTGCTATTGGAGAAATTACATCCATTCCCACCGCACCCGCAATAGCAGATGCCTATTTCCGAAGAGATGGTGTAAGGCCAGCCTTCCTCTTAGGAAACACCATATGAAAAGAAATTTCCGTATCGGTCAGCTGTTGTGGCATGTAATGGGGGTGCAGGGTTACAGCAGGGGACAATGGATGCAAAGATGGATGTATTGGCTGTGGAGCCTGTGTGGAGAAATGTAAATTTGGCGCCATTTCCCTAAATGAGTATGGAGTGGCGGAAATAGATGAAGAAAAATGCATCGGCTGCGGAGCATGTGGGAAGGTATGTCCCCAGAAGATCATTCATGTCCATGAATGTGCCAATTGGATCGTAGTAAAATGCTCAAATAAGAGTAAAGGGGCAGAGGCAAAAAACAGTGTGCGGTCAGCTGTATCGGCTGTGGAATCTGCGAGAAGACCTGTACGGCCGGGGGCAATCCGGGTTACAGATAACTGTGCAGTGATAGAAGAGTCTGTCTGCCTGAGCTGTGGAATGTGCGCAGTGAAGTGTCCAAGACATGCGATTTACGATCTGCGGGGGATTTATACGGCGAAAAATTAGAGAAGCGATTATGGCAGTTACGCAATATTCCATGGTGAAATATACCGCAAAGCAGGGCATGAAGATTGCGGGAATGATTTTCCAGACATGCCCCAGGCTGATAGAGCTTCGAATTTGCAGAAATTTCAAAATTATATAGATAAAACAACTAAATTATTTATAAAATTATTGCAAAACATCGGTGAAATATGATACAATAATTTTGCATTGAAAAGAATATTTTGTACAATATTTTTTTAGGTTGAGACGGAAAAGAAGAAGCATAAGGGGCCGACGATCAGTTCAAAGAAGAACCGTAAACTTGTTTTTTGAACGGCGTCGGCCATTCCTTTATGAGGGGGGTAAAGGGCGGATTGGAGGCATCCGCTGCAAAAAATATAAAGAAGGTGAAGCATATGATTGGAAAGAGTGTTCCAAGAGTAGACGCTTATGAGAAAGTGACAGGACGTGCGAAATTTACAGATGACCTGATCCTGAATAAGTGTCTGGTAGCCAGGGTTTATCATGCAAAGATCGGAAACGGCGTGGTAAAATCCATTGATACCAGAGAGGCAGAGGCTCTGGACGGCGTAGTAAAGGTAGTTACCTTTAAAGACGTGCCGGATCACTGCTATCCCACACCGGGACATCCCTGGTCTGTGGAGCCTGCTCATCAGGATGTGGCAGACCGTAATCTGCTCACCGGACGAGTACGGTATTATGGCGATGATATTGCAGCTGTAGTAGCTGAGGACGAAGTGACAGCTTCCAGGGCATTGAAGCTGATCAAAGTAGAATATGAGGAATATCCGGTGGTCGTGAGCCCGAAGATTTCCATGCGTGGAACGGAGCATCCCATTCATCTTGACAAGAAGGATAACATTCTGGCAAGATCCAGCTTTGCGATCGGAGATGTGGACAGCGCAATGGAGAAGGCTGCCGTGAAGCTGAAAAGAAGTTATAAGACACCTATTGTCCAGCACTGCCATATTGAGAATAATATTTCTTACGCCTATATGGAAAAGGGAAGGATCGTGGTGGTTTCTTCCACACAGATTCCACATATTGTACGCCGTATTGTTGGCCAGGCACTTGGAATCCCCTGGGGGCAGGTACGTGTGATCAAGCCTTATGTAGGCGGTGGTTTTGGCAACAAGCAGGAGGTGCTTTATGAACCTCTGAATGCATTTCTCACCATGCAGGTGGGCGGTCGCCCTGTGAAGATCGAGCTTACACGTGAGGAGACTCTTTACCAATACCAGAACCCGTCACTCCATTGAATATGACATGGAAGCAGGCGTAGATGCAGAAGGACATCTTCTTGCAAAAGAGATGACTACCTATTCCAATCAGGGAGCTTATGCATCCCACGGACATGCCATAGCAGCCAATGGTCTGACAGCCAGCAGACTTCAGTATGCATGTCCAAATATCCGAGGAGAAGCTTATACCGTCTATACCAACTGTCCTACAGCAGGGGCGATGAGAGGATATGGTATACCTCAGGTTTGCTTTTTGCTACGGAGAGCTTTTATGGATGATATTGCTTATGAAATCGGTATGGATCCGCTGGAATTCCGCAGAAAAAATCTGATCCATGGCTATTATGAAGATGCCTATCTGAAGCCAATCGCAGCGAATACCAACGGTATTTTTGAGTGCCTGGAAAAAGGAGCAGAGTATATTCACTGGGATGAGAAACGGAAAGCATATCAGAACCAGACTGGCGATATCCGGCGTGGAGTTGGTATGGCACTGTTTTCCTATAAGACTGGTGTATGGCCAATTTCTCTGGAGATTGCAGGTGCAAGGCTGTCTCTGAATCAGGATGGAAGTGTACAGCTGCAGGTTGGTGCTACAGAGATTGGACAAGGCGCGGATACTGTATTTTCCCAGATGGCAGCAGAGACCTTACATATGGATATTTCAGGGTGCATATTGTAACCCAGCAGGATACAGATGTGACGCCTTTTTGATACAGGTGCGTATGCTTCCAGACAGTCCTTTGTCACCGGTACAGCCGTGAAGGAATGTGCGCAGCAGCTGAAGCAGAAGATCTTAGAATATGCCAGAACACTGGTCCCAGGTAATGTGGACCGGCTGGAACTGGAGGATGGTTATATTCTGGCAGATGGCAAGCCTGCGATTTCCCTTGAGGATCTGGCTATGGAGAGCTATTACAGTCTGAGTAATTCTTCTGTCCTTACAGCAGAGGTTTCCAGACAGGTGAAGAAGAATACAGTTGCCAGCGGCTGTTGTTTTGCGGAAGTAGAAGTAGATATGAAACTTGGTAAGATCAAGGTTCTGGATATTGTGAATGTTCATGACAGTGGAACCCTTTTGAACCCGCAGCTTGCAGCAATGCAGGTTCATGGCGGTATGTTCATGGGAATCGGTTATGGAGTTTCTGAGCAGCTTCTTATCGATGAGAAAACAGGAAGACCATTAAATGGGACTTTGCTGGATTATAAAATGATGACAATGATGGATACTCCGGATCTGACTGCTGAGTTTGTAGAACTGAACGATCCAATGGGACCATATGGAAATAAAGCCCTAGGCGAGCCTCCTGCAATTCCAAGTGCACCGGCCATCCGGAATGCTGTGCTTCATGCAACTGGCATCGGCTTTTCCGAGATTCCTCTGACACCGCAAAGACTGATAGACGGTTTTACAAAGACCGGACTGATCTGAGAAAAGGGGGCATGAGGAATGTACGATATTGAAAATTATTATAATGCAGAGACCATTAAGGAAGCGGTAACTCTTCTGAAGGAGCATCCGGATGCAAGGGTGATTTCCGGGGAAGTGATGTGCTGATCAAGATCCGTGAGGGGCAAAATGGCCGGTACATCTTTAGTGAGCATTCGTGATATTAAGGAAATCAAGGGAGTCCGGCAGATGGAGTCTGGTGATATTTATATTGGAGCAGGAACTACTTTTTCCCATGTGACCAATGATCCGGTGATTCAGAAGCTGATTCCGGTTTTGGGGAAGCAGTAGATCAGGGTTGGCGGACCTCAGGTACGCAATATTGGTACTATCGGTGGAAACATCTGCAACGGAGCAGTCAGTGCGGACAGTGCACCTACGGTTTTTTTCGCTGAATGCCATGCTGCGGATCGCAGATGGAACTGGTGGACGGATGGTTCCCATCAGGGATTTTTATCTGGGACCTGGTAAGGTGGATCTGCATCAGGGAGATGTGCTCACCCACATTGTGATCCCTGGGAAGGATTATCAGAGATATCATGGATTTTATATTAAGTATTCCATGCGAAATGCCATGGATATTGCGACCCTGAGCTGTAGTGTAGTCAGCAGAATCGATCCTCTGAAAAAGGTTCTGGAGGATGTAAGGATCACCTTTGGTGTAGCTGCACCTGTGCCGTATCGGTGTGCGAAGACGGAAGAGGCGCTGAGGGGCATGGAAATTGGCGAAGAGCTTTACCAGAAGGTGGAAGAGCTGGTAAGGGAAGAAATCAATCCCAGAGATTCCTGGCGTGCTTCTAAGGCGTTCCGACTGCAGATTGGCGGAGAAATCGCGAAACGCGCGCTGAAGGAGAGTGTTCGCAGGGGAATGGTGACGGGAGTTGTAGTGCCGGATGTCCGGACAACTTCAGGCGAAAATATAAGTGCAAATGGAAAAATTTATCCTTCATCTGATGCTGAGAATGTAACAGGAGGTGAGCAGTCATGAAAAAGGATATGCGGCTGGTACAGTGTACTGTAAATGGAAAAGAGGTAGCTGAGTATGTGGACGTGAGAGAATCTCTTCTTGACATGCTGCGAAATCACCTTGGGCTTACCTCTCTGTGAAGAAAGGCTGTGAAGTAGGAGAATGTGGTGCCTGTACAGTAATCATAGACGGAGAGACTATTGACTCCTGTATTTATCTGGCAGTCTGGGCGGAGGGTAAAAATATCCGTACACTGGAAGGTCTGGAGAAAAACGGAGAACTTACCAGGATTCAGGAAGCTTTTTATTGAGGAAGGAGCCATCCAGTGCGGATTCTGCACACCAGGCTTTGTTATGTCTGCCACAGTGCTTCTTGAGCGGGGCGAGAAGCTTACGAGAGATGCCATCCGCAAGCATATGGCAGGAAACCTTTGTCGCTGTACAGGGTATGAGAATATTGTGAATGCAGTGGAAAAGGTGAATAAGGAGAATATGGCAGCTGAGGGTAAATAATTTAAGTGCTACTGTTCACTGGTAACGTTCCGCGAGGTGTTTTGCGTGAACAAAGTTCACGGAAAAACCGAGAATTAAGTTTGCGCAGCAAACGCTACTTTTTGTTCTTGTCACAAGAAGGTTCGTCTTTTCTGTGCAACGCGAAGCGCGTTATTTGAACGGAGCGAACAGTAACCTGTTCGCGGGTTCTATATTAAAAAGTGTATTTTATACTATACTGTAAATGGAAAAAAGTGTTATAATATTAATTGTGAAACAATATTGTTATGAAATTGATTAAATTGAATAAAAAAATGATTAACATGTATCAATATTGTTATAACACAAAAAACATCAGAGGGCGGGGACTTCCCGCCTTTTCTAAAATATTAAAAATGGGCAGGAAAAAGTATGAGTGACAAGTGTATAATAGTCCGCGGCGGCGGAGACCTGGCAAGCGGCGTGATCCACAGACTGCATCGCTGTGGCTATCGTGTACTGATCTTAGAATGTGAAAAACCAAGTGCGATCCGCAGAAAAGTTGCATTTTGCGAAGCTGTGTATGATGGGACAGCAGCAGTAGAAGGGATTCTTTGCAGAAGAATAGATTCTCTGGAAGAATGTGAGCAAGTCTGGCAAGCAGGGAGAAATTCCACTTATGGTCGATCCGGCAGGTATTGTATTATTGAAGTTTCTGCGCAGGGCAAGATAGCTGCTCTGGTAGATGCAATTCTTGCAAAGAGAAATCTTGGAACTTCAAGAAATATGGCACCCTTACCATTGGTCTGGGACCAGGCTTTTTTGCCGGGGAAGACGTGGATTACGTTGTGGAAACCATGCGAGGTCACGATCTTGCCAGAATCATCACTGAGGGCCCGGCTATTCCAAATACGGGTGTCCCCGGAATGGTAGGCGGTGTCAGCAAAGAACGTGTGATCCACTCCCCGGGGACCGGCAGAATCCATAATATGGTCCATATTGCCGATATTGTAGAGAAAGGACAGATTCTCGCCTACGTGGGAGAAACCCCTGTAGAAGCCTCTATAACAGGCGTATTAAGGGAATTATAAAAGGAAGGCTACAATGTTCCTGTTGGAATGAAAATCGCCGATATCGACCCCAGAAAAAGAAGAGAAGAAGAACTGTTTTTACCATTTCGGATAAGGCCAGATGTATTGCTGGAAGTGTGGTGGAGATTTTGCTCAGTGAGGGTGTATTGCCAGACTAGAGCGTGTTTTAAAAAAGGCTTTCTGCAAGATGTGCGTCCCACAAAGTGGGACGCAGATTGCGGGAATGATTTTTCAAACATGCTCTAGATTCTATTTGGTCGCATTGCATTTATTAACATGTTTTCGCTTGGGAAATGTTATGAAGCCTATGTACTTTTTATAGAATTGTTTTTATGGTTACGAAGTCAGGCAATGAATCATTGCATGAAAATAATTGGCGTGAAGGAGGTCAGGATGAAAAGATACGGTTATTTTCTGGACTTATTAAAACTTGATATAGAGAAATACCCAGTGATCGCTGTAGTCGGTGGTGGTGGAAAGACAAGTCTGATTTACCGCCTGAATGAAGAATTACAGGCTTTGGGTAAAAAAAGTGATTATTTCCACAACCACCCATATGGCATATGATCCCATGCTGCCTCTGGTAAAGAGTACTGATCTTGAGCAAGTCTCGGAAATGTTGAAAGAACACGGTTTTGCAGCAGTTGCCGATATTGAAGAAACTTCTGGAAAAATGTGTGCCATAGAGGAAACAGCATTGAAGAAACTGGTTCCATTTTGTGATGTTATGCTAATCGAAGCAGACGGAGCGAAACGAAAACCCTTGAAGGTTCCAGCTGACTGGGAACCGGCAATTCCTGATTTTGCAGACGTAGTAGTAAGTGTGATCGGTCTGGACTGTCGTGGCAAACCCATCTGTGAGACCGCCCACCGCGCCGAATACACCAGCTCTTTTCTTGAAAAAAAATCTGGAAGCACCTGTTACCGCAGAAGACATAGAAAAATAGCAACTTCTGTTCACGGTTTGTATAAAAATGTAGACCATAAAGTTTACCGTGTATATTTAAATAAAGCAGACGTATTGCACGATTCTTCTCCGGCAGAGCATATAGTAGAAGACCTGACGAAGCAAGGCACAATAGCTGCATATGGCAGTTTAAGAGAGGCAGAAAAATTATGAAGATTGCACTGATCATGCTGGCAGCTGGAAACAGCCGTCGGTTTGGAAGCAACAAACTTTTTATATGAAATTGACGGGAAGCCCATGTACCGGCATATGCTGGAGAAGCTGATGGTGGTGGCAGAACAGCTTGAAGAAACAGAGTGTATTGAAAAAGTGGAATGCGGTGAACATTTGGAAAAGCAGAATGAGGAAGGCTATAAAGAAGAACATATAGAATGCAATAAAAGCAATTGCACCTCTTGGTGAAATAAAGGGGGAATTATTTAAAAGAGAGATTGCTATAAAAGAATAACAGTAGTCACCCAGTACGAAGAAATAGAGCAGGCCGCAAGATCCCTGGGTGTAAACGTATACATCAATCCCCATCCTGACGAGGGAATCTCCTCCTCCCTGAAAATCGGCTTAAAAGCCAACTTAGACGTTGATGCTTGCCTTTTCACCGTCTCCGACCAGCCCCTGGCTCACCACCGCCACAATTCGCCAGCTCATCACCCTTCTAAAAACATCAGGCAAAGGAATCGCCTGTGTCTCCTGCGAAGGAAAACTTGGAAACCCTTGCATTTTTACAAAAAATACTACGACTCCCTGCTCTCCATCAACGGAGATAAAGGTGGTAAAGCTGTGATAACTGCACATAGAGATGATACAGCTGTTTTGAAAGTGAATGATGTGAAGGAACTTACCGATATGGATGTTAAATTGTAAAGAACGCTCTCTTTAAGTTATATTGTCTATATATGGCATTTCCGAAAAATGCGCAAAAGCATGAAAGTATTTATACACGGAAGCAGTTGGAAACGACATTTAAATATAAAATGTGGGATTTTGTTGTATTTTTGTGAATTTATGTGAGATTTCAGCTAGAAATTACTTGTAATTATGATAGAAACAAGGTATACTAATGGAAAAGAAAGCAGTCGGGAGAAGTATTTTTATTTCTGCTCACAAGAAGAGTTCCGTGGGACATTTTACGTGAACAAAGAGAGCAGTACCCCATTTTCCCGTCTTACAAGGAGGATAAAATGGCAGATAACTATGATGGCATGGCAGTTGGGGTGTTTGAACTGGATAACCTGGTAGCCTGCTTCGTTGTCTTGATGCAGCATCCAAGGCTGCAAATGTAAAGATCCAGAGCGTAGAGAGAAACCGACTGAAAAGTGGAGCCTGTGTAAAAATGCGCGGCAGTGTTTCCGATGTAAATGCAGCTATGGAAGTGGCATTGAGACTGCGAAGCCCCTTGGTAAAATCGTTTCCCATACGGTAATTGCATCCCCCCCACAGCAGACACGGAAACAGCACTTAAGATGACCATTAACAAATAGAACATGTCAGGAGGAAATAGAAGATGTCTTATGGAGCATTAGGATTGGTAGAGGTTCTGGGAAGCTGCAATGCAGTAGTTGTCCTTGACCAGATGCTGAAAACATCAGATGTAGAATTCCGTACCTGGCATACCAAGTGCGGAGGTCATGCAACTGTATTTTTAAGCGGTGATGTAGCGGCAGTGAAAGCTGCTGTAGATGCGGTGAAAGAGAATCCGCCTTGCGAAATCGTGGCAGCAGCCGTGATTTCAGCACCATCAGAAGAAACATCGCGGCTGGTGGAAGAAGAGGAAGAGAAACATCATAAATGATTTTTCAAATATGCTCTGGCGTATAAAAAGGGTATGGTGTAAACCATACCCCTGCTGGGTAATCTAAGTGACCTTTGAGGTCAAATTTCTATTATTGGTGACTCTATCAGTCCCAGACACTTCTTACAAATGAATCTGTGTCCCTGTCTTTCCCATAATACCATCTTTTGCCTTTTCCAACAGGGTGATCATAGCTGTGCGGCCGGTGCCGGAGCTTGCGAAGTCTACGCAGGCCTGAACCTTTGGCAGCATAGATCCAGCGGCAAACTGACCTTCTTCAATGTATTTTCTGGCTTGGGAAACCGTAAGATCGTCCAGCCATTTCTCATTTTCCTTACCGAAGTTTACGGCAACTTTTTCAACGGCAGTCAGGATGATCAGCATATCTGCATCCAGCTGCTTTGCGAGCAGACAGCTTGCGAAGTCTTTGTCAATGACAGCAGAGGCACCTTTTAGATGGTGGCTTTCTAAGGTGACCGGGATTCCACCTCCGCCACAGCAGATGACGATCTTGTTGGCATCTACAAGACTGTTGATCGCATCCTGTTCTACGATTTCAACTGGTTTCGGGGAAGCAACGACACGGCGGTATCCGCGACCGGCGTCTTCCTTCATAACATGCCCGTAGGCTTTGCCTGAAATCAGCTTCTTCCTTTGGTAAGGAATTTACCAATTGGTTTGCTTGGATTTTCAAATGCAGGATCCTCAGGATCGACACGAACCTGTGTGACAACGGTGACAACCGGTGTACGCATGAAGCCACGTTTGCGAAGCTCTTCACGGAGTGCGTTCTGCAGGTCATAGCCAATGTAAGCCTGGCTCATAGCTACACAGACAGAAAGCGGAGTGTTTGGCTGTGCCTGATCTTCGTGGGTAAGCGCAGTCATAGCGTTGTTGATCATACCTACCTGTGGTCCGTTTCCGTGAACCACAACTACCTGGTGACCTTCCTCAATAAGGTCGCAGAGCGCCTTTGCAGTAGATTTTACTGCTATCATCTGTTCTGAAAGTGTATTTCCAAGTGCGTTGCCGCCAAGGGCAACCACGATACGTTTTCTTTTATATATCATAGAAACCTCCCTAGAGAAAGAATTTATGAAAGTAATAAAAACGATTTAAAGTATTATAAGTAAACAGAGCAAAAACTCCCACAAATTGAGACGTACATTTTACGGAAAGCACTTTTCAAATATGCTCTGGTTTTGAATAGTTCACCTTCATAAATTATATCATTAAAAATATGCAATATAACAATTTATTATACGAAAAACATATATAATATAAGAAATACCATCAAAAATGAGAACAAAAAAGGGCTGTATTCCTACAGCCCCCCTGAAAAGCATTATTCCATAATTCTCGGAGCAGCCTTTACTTCCAGTTTTTTCAGGATATCCTGTGGGTTTTCAAATTTGGAGAGCATGATCATTGCTGCAATTACATATGGTTTGAAGCTTGCTTCTTTATAAAGCGGGATACGGTAACGGTCAAATACGCTTGCATCAACCTCACCGGTCTCACAGCTTACGCCTGTAATATCAGCTGGCAGACAGTGCAGGTAAAGCGCTTTGCCGTCCTTGGTAGTCTTCATGAGTTCTTCTGTGCATGCCCAGTCTTTGTGCTGTGCGTTTTGTGCAAGAAGTTCTTTCTCTAATTTATCGATTCCGTCGAAATCACCATCTGCATAAAGATCTGTACGTTTTTCCATAGCTGCGAATGGAGCCCAGCTCTTCGGATATACGATATCAGCATCTTTGAATGCTTCTTCCATGCTGTTTGTCTTTGTGAAGGATCCGCCGTTTTTCTCAGCATTCTTTTTAGCGATCTCTTCAACTTCCGGCATTACATCATATCCTTCCGGATGAGCAAGAACAACGTCCATGCCCATACGTGTCATCAGACCGATAACGCCCTGCGGAACGGAGAGTGGTTTACCATAGGATGGAGAGTAAGCCCATGTCATAGCGATCTTTTTGCCTTTCAGATTCTCAACACCGCCGAATTCATGGATGATGTGGAGCATATCTGCCATACACTGTGTCGGATGGTCAACGTCGCACTGAAGGTTTACAAGAGTAGGTCTCTGCTCAAGGATACCGTCTTTGTTTCCTTCTGTAACAGCTTCCATGAATTCTTTCTGGTAAGCATGTCCTTTTCCGATGTACATATCATCACGGATACCGATCACATCAGCCATGAAAGATACCATGTTAGCTGTTTCGCGAACAGTTTCACCATGAGCGATCTGAGATTTCTTTTCGTCCAGATCCTGTACCTCAAGTCCAAGAAGGTTGCAGGCAGAAGCGAAGGAGAAACGGGTACGTGTGGAGTTGTCACGGAAAATAGAGATTCCAAGACCGCTCTCGAATACTTTTGTGGAAATGTTGTTCTCTCTCATGAAACGGAGAGCATCTGCAACTGTGAAAACAGCCTCCAGTTCATCGTCTGTTTTATCCCATGTCCAGAAGAAGTCGTTGTTGTACATTTCTTTGAAGTTAAGGCTGTTAAGCTTGTCGATGTAATCCTGTAATGTTTTCATGAATTTTCTCCTTATATAATTAAAATTTATCTGGTACAGAGAATATTAAGAAACCGTCATATTGATTTATATAATTTTTCAATATTGCGTCAATATCGCAGATACTTAATTTTCGCTGTGCTGGTTATTTGTTAAAAGTACTATGTATAAAGTGGAGGTATGGAGCAGACACATTGTAACAGCTGTCTGCTTCCAAGGGCGTGCAGATTGAGGAACAGTTATTTTTTCTGTACTTCTGGTAAATAGATATTTCCGGATTATTTACAGTAAACAGTTGGAAGAGCTGCGTAAACAGCTGCACAGGTTACCAGATCCTGTTTCCAGGTCTTTTCGTTCGGAGCATGAGCCTGAGCCTCAGCGCCTGGTCCAAATCCGATACATGGGATTCCGTTACGTCCCATAATGGAAACACCGTTGGTAGAGAATGTCCACTTGTCGGTAAGAGGACGGGCTTTTCTCATGCCTTCTGTCTCAGCATTGCCCATACGCTCTGTGCCATACAGATTGTGGTAAGCTTCCTCAAGAGCAGAAGTAACCTTGTGATCCTTCGGGATTACCCATGTTGGGAAATAGCATTCGATTGGATATACCAGCTCTGTCCAGGATGGACGGGGAGTACTCATACATGGAAACCTTAACATCGTCACCATACTTTTTGACAGATGGAAGTGCGCGGATCTCATCCAGGCAGCTTTCCCATGTTTCGCCTGCTGTCATACGACGGTCTAAGGATACGGAACAGGAGTCAGCAACTGCACAACGGCTTGGGGATGTGAAGAAAATCTCAGAAGTAGTAACCGTACCTCTTCCAAGGAAGTTTGCTTCTTCCCATTCCGGGTTATATTTCTTATCCAGCATTTTTACAAGACCTTTGATCTCGGTCTCATCTGCAGCATCATTTTCATTTAATGCACGAACATCCTGAAGGATGTCAGCCATCTTATAGATTGCGTTGTCGCCACGCTCAGGAGCGGAACCGTGGCAGGATACGCCTCTTACGTCGACACGGATTTCCATACGTCCTCTCTGGCCTCTGTAGATACCGCCGTCAGTGGGCTCTGTGGATACAACGAACTCCGGACGAACCTTGTCTTCGTTGATGATGTACTGCCAGCAGAGACCGTCACAGTCTTCTTCCTGTACAGTACCTGTCACAAGTACCTGATATTTATCGTTTAAAAGACCAAGATCTTTCATAATCTTAGCACCGTAAACAGCAGATACAATACCACCCATCTGATCAGAAGTTCCACGTCCGCCGATCTCAGTCTCAGTCTCAAATCCTTCATAGGGATCGAATTCCCAGTTGTTTCTGTTTCCGATACCTACAGTATCAATATGTCCGTCGAAACCGATGAGAGTGCTTCCGGTTCCCATATAGCCAAGGATATTTCCCATTGGGTCAATCTCAACTTTATCAAAGCCAAGCTTCTCCATCTCTTCTTTAATACGCATTACATGATCCTTCTCACCGCAGCTCTCGCCTGGAAAGTGAACCAGATCACGAAGAAATTTGGTCATATCTGCTTCATAATTCTGTGCAGCTTCTTTGATTTTGTTATAATCCATAACTTTTTACCTCCGTTTTTTGTAAAAAAAGTATCATATTGTTATAAATAAATTATTTGCTTAATGATTCGGTTGTTCCGTATAAGCCATCCCATACGATCTCACGGTAACGAACTGGATCTGTATCACCTTCTGTGGAGATTACCAGAATGTTGGAATTCTCATCCAGCTTCAGGGCCTCTTTCAGATCTTTGGCATCTTCGTCATGAAGTGCTGTATATGCAAGCCCCAGCGGAACAGAACCAGATTCACCAGATATGATGTGTGGATCGTTCTCAAGAGGATTTGCATAAATACGTGTTGCCTTGGCACTCATCCAGTCTGGGCAGGATGCGAAGACGGTTACATGGTTCTTCAGGATGTCCCATCCGATGGTGTTTCCCTCGCCACATGCAAGACCTGCCATAATGGTCTGAAGATCACCGGTTACATTTACCAGATTGCCGTCGGCCTGAACAGCAGAACGGTACAGGCAATCAGCAGCACTTGCTTCGCAGACAACCATTACTGGTGGATTTTCTTTATATTTATGTGCGAAGTAACCAACGACAGCGCCTGCAAGAGAACCAACACCTGCCTGTACAAATACGTGTGTCGGGCGGTCAACACCGTTCTCCTTAAGCTGTTTATCGGCTTCCAGTACCAGAGTGCCGTATCCCTGCATGATCCAGGATGGAATCTCCTCATAGCCGGCCCATGCAGTATCCTGAACAATGATGCCATGCTCTGTCTTAGCTGCTTCTGCGGCAGCCATTCTTACGCAGTCATCGTAATTTACTTCTTCGATGGTTACTTCGGCGCCTTCTTTAGCGATGTTGTCAAAACGTGTTTTAGTGGTTCCTTTTGGCATTCTGACTACGGCTTTCTGTCCAAGGCGTTTAGCAGCCCATGCAACGCCGCGGCCGTGGTTGCCATCTGTAGCAGTAAAGAAAGTAGCCTGTCCGAATTCTTCTCTTAATTTATCAGAGGAGAGAACATTGTAAGGAAGTTCGCTGATGTCGCGTCCAAGCTCCTGTGCTATATAACGTCCCATAGCGTAAGAGCCGCCGAGAACCTTAAATGCATTCAGCCCGAAACGGTAGGATTCGTCCTTACAGTAAATACCTTTTACCCCAAGATAATCAGCAAGAGCAGAAAGTTTCTGCAGTGGTGTTACGGAGTACTGTGGGAAGCTTTTGTGGAATTCATTTGCTTTGGTTACGTTTTCTTCGGACATCAGATCCAGGAATTTATCATCAGATCCTGAAACATGATTGACCGTCCATTTCAGTCCGTCTGTCATGGTGAAAACCTCCTTCGTGGTTTTAGTTATTAGAGTACGTCTTAACTACATTTTTGTTTTCCTTATAAGTATAATAACATAAATAAATCAATTTGCAATAGAAAAATACAAAAAATTTAGCTTTCTCAAAAATATTTAGTCTAATTGCAAGAGCCTTTTGATTGTGGTAAAATATAGGGTATGGCATTTGAAAAAAGCCGAAGAAAAATAATGAAAATACGTTTTTGAACCGGATGTATGGAGCGTGCAGATTGCTGGAATGATTTTTCAAACACGCTACGGGAAAGGAGCAAGATTTTATGGCAGTATTTCGTGCATTTAAAGCACTTAGACCTACAGAGGAGCAGTAGCTGCCCTTCCATATGATGTAGTGAATAGAGAAGAGGCAGCAGCCATTGGGAAAGAGAATCCGGATTCTTTTCTCCATGTAGACAGAGCAGAGATGGATCTGCCGGCAGAGACGGACCTTTATGATGCGAAGGTTTATCAGAAAGCGAAAGAGAACCTGCATAAGATGGAGGAGACTGGCGTTCTGGTTCAGGACCATAAGCCATGCTACTACATATATGAACTGGTACGCAAGGGGAAGGTTCAGACTGGAATTGCAGGCTGCGCTTCTATTGATGATTATCTGAATAATGTGGTGAAAAAAGCATGAACTTACCCGATCAGAATTAAAGAGCTGGACCGAATCAATCATGTGGATGTATGTGATGCTAATACAGGCCCCATTTATCTTGCCTGCCGTTATACAGATGCGCTGAATGCTCTTCTTGAGCAGTGGAAAAAAAGAGCACAAAGCTGCCTATGATTTTTACAGAAGAGGACGAGATCACACACCGTGTGTGGGTGATCGATGGGGATGAGGCGATTAGCCAGATTCAGGATGAGATGGAGAAGATCCCTGCACTTTATATTGCAGACGGACATCACAGAGCTGCCTCTGCTGTGAAAGTGGGGCTGAAGCGACGCCAGGAGAATCCGGATTATACAGGGGAAGAAGCGTTTAACTATTTTCTTTCCGTTGTTTTTCCATATGACCAGCTTACCATTCTGGCATATAATCGTGTGGTGAGGGACCTGAATGGGCAGAGCGTGGAAGATGTCCTTGAGAAAATTAAAGAAAACTTTGACATGACGATTGTTCCAGGTTTTCCTGCAAAGCCAGTGGAGAATGATACCTCTAAAGTAGACAGATTAAATATAAAAAATCTGTTACTTTGGAGGTATTTTTCATGCCAAAATCAAAACATTCACCTGAGTTTAGAGCTAAAGTATCGCAGGAATATCTGGATGGTATAGGTTCTATTCAGTTCCTTGCTGATAAATACAGTATAGGATATTCAACACTAAAAGGATGGATTAATGAATATCAAATTCATGGGATAGCTGCATTTTGTCATCCATCGAATAGAAATAGAACTTATTCAAAGGAGTTTAAACTCCGATGCGTAGAAGCAGTTCTAAATGGAGAAGGGACTGTTGACGATATCATCGCTAAATATGCAATATCTAGTCGTTCTGTTTTGCGAAGTTGGATTAAGGTGTATAATGCCAATAGAGAGTTCAAGGATTATAATCCAAAACGGGAGGTCTATATGGCAGAGGCACGAAGAAAAACAACACTTGAGGAACGAAAAGAAATCGTTAATTATTGCATCAACCATAATCGTGACTATAAGAATACAGCTACAAAATTCAATGTTTCTTACGGTCAGGTCTATTCTTGGGTAAAAGAAATATGATAGTGATGGGGAATCGGATTAACTGACAGACGCGGTCAACGTAAAACAGATGATGAAGTAGATGAATTAGAACGTTTGAGACGTGAAAACTTACGACTAAAGCGTCAGCTGGAAGAAAAGGATATGGTTGTTGAATTGTTAAAAAAGTGAAAGACTTCGAAAGGATGTGAGGCTGGGTAAGGTTCGTCATGAATCAAAATATCTTGCGATAGAATATTTTCATACAGAGAAAAACTGGAGTATTGGATGGATGTGTAAACATTTGGAGGTCGCAAGAGCTGCTTATTATAAATGGCTACACCGTGAAACACCTGAGGATGAAATGGAAAACATCAAACTTGCAGAGCTCATTAAGGAGTATGATGAACGCTTTAGTCATATCTTAGGGTATCGGAGAATGACTTCTTGGATCAATCATTTTAATCAAACAAAGTACAGCAAAAATAGAGTTCACAGAATTATGAAAAAACTGGGAATCCATTCCGTTATACGAAAAAAAGAAGAAAAAATATAGGAATGCCAATGCATATGAAACAACACAAAATATATTACAAAGAGATTTTACGCAACTGCACCCAATCAAAAATGGGCTACTGATGTGACTGAATTTAAAGTGCCAGGTAAAAAAAAGAAGTTGTATTTAAGTGCCATTATAGATCTGTATGATAGATATCCTGTGTCATATGCTGTTAGTGCCAGAAATGATAATAAATTAGTATTTAAAACTTTTGATAAGGCAATTGCGTTGAACCCCTGTGCAAAGCCGATTTTTCATTCAGATCGGGGATTCCAGTATACCAGCAAAATGTTTAAAAAGAAACTTGTAAAACAAGAAATGAGACAATCCATGTCTCGGGTTGGACATTGTATTGATAATGGACCAACAGAAGGTTTCTGGGGAATTATCAAAGCAGAAATGTATCAGATGTACGAAATAACTGATGAATCCTCATTAAGATTTGCAATAAAGGATTATATAAGATTTTATAGTGAAGAACGTCCACAGGATAGGTATTGCTGCAAAACACCCCTAGAAGTACGTCAAGAAGCACTGAAATCTGACATACCAGTAGAATATCCTATTCCAGAAAACAAACGAATTAAAAAAATATAAAGAGAAATGGTGTGCATAAAAATACCTACACTCCAAAATGAAATGTAGGTATTTTTGTCGCTTACCTTTTTAGATATTTCACCTGTCTACTTGACAGAGGTGTTTTTTTTGTGAACAGAGTTCACAGAAAACCCGAGAATGTCGGCGCGAAATCATGCAAGGCATGATTTCTGTGCATCGCGAAGCGGGTTGCTGTGAACGTAGTGAACAGTAACCTGTATTCGTATGTTGCAGATAGTAACGAATGACTTGACTATATTTATAATAGCATGTCAGAAAAAAAAATAAAAAGACAATTTTACAAAAAATTATTGAAGGCTCAAAAAATTCGTATTTATTTTGTTGAAGATGGAAATTACATGTGGTATATTTACATTAAAATAAGATATAAGGTAAATAAAATTGGTTATTTTGTATAAATGCAAGTCAATGTGGAAGAAAAATAAATACAGGACTGGCTTGGGAATGGCAGATAACTACAGAAATGTGAAGGGAGGATCTGTTGTATGAAATATCTTTTGAAAAACGGAACCGTAATATCAGGTGCAGGCACAAGGAAACAGGATGTGTTGGTGGAAGGCGAAAAAATCATAAAAGTAGGAAAGGAGCTTTCACAGCCAGATGCCAAAGTGGTGGATGTATCCGGCAAGCTTCTTTTCCGGGATTTATTGACGGACATACCCATTTTGACCTGGAGGTTGCTGGTACTGTAACAGCAGATGATTTCGAGACAGGAA
>VOFI01002498.1_pt1 | contig 17991 bp, 28 predicted proteins | sample 5384131 | NCBI WGS metagenome assembly VOFI01 (sample SAMN12384728, study PRJNA508395) | human gut metagenome | isolation source: healthy gut H | host: Homo sapiens
GCCTGAGCCAGCTGGAAAAGGCCGCGCAGGGGCGATATCCCGCCCACTGCCGCACAGATCGCCCGCCCGGCAGCGGAAATAAAAAGATTTCTTTGAAAAAAAAAGAGGAGACAGGCTTCCCGGGTCGCCTGTCTCTTTTTTTGTTGTCGGCTGCGGCACACGGCTCACTGCTTTTTATTGCAATACATCCGGCATCGGCCGCGGATGGGTTCATTGGCCGCATATTCCCGCTGGTATCATACATCGGGGCCCTGCCGCTCCTGTAAAGGAGTCATATTCCGTGATAACAGGCTCTTTCTCTTCCACAGCCCTGACTTTAATGAAGTTTAAGACCGGATCCTGCTTGCTGCTGTTTCTTCTCGGGCTTCCGACTTCGACATTCCAGCACACCGTCTGTCACTTCTGCCGTAAATGTCTTGCAGACCCACTCGCCATATCCGAGTTCAATGTCTGTGGCGACCGTCTTTTTTCCTTCCAGGGAAATGTTGACCCATCTTTCATCCCACCAGTGCTTAAATGCAACGGTGACCTCATAAGTATTGGAGTCAATTCCTTCCAGATCATTCTGGGGCAGTTCAAAAAGAATATCCAAGCCTGCTCTTATCCTTATCAAAAACCGCCTCCTCAGACATATAGATATAGCTGTTTCCCATGTCATACGCATCATCTCCGTGACTTTGCGCTTTTTGCGTATTCATGATCGGGATTACGGCCCCAGGCAACGCCTGTTTCGCGTCTTTTTCCGTATTCCTGATCCACATTGGACCGCAGCAGCCCCATCTTTTTCCGTATTATCATTCGGCAGCACGGCCGGATCAGGAGTGCCGCAGTTTACCGTATACAGAACGTAATTATTAGCCAGCAGTTCTTCTTTTTGTGTACAGTTCACTGCTGCCGCCCAGCGTAAAGTCTGCCTCCGTCACATCGGCGGCCTCAACCGTCACCCTCTTTATAATCTCCTTATAATCACCTGCGGCCGAAAGAACCACGCTGTAAGCGCCTTCCTCCAGACCTTTAAAGGCATAAGCTCCCCGCCTCACGTCCGTTCTGGACGGTATCAGCCGGTTCCCCACTGGTATCATTTCCTTGTACAGCCTTACTTCAAGATCTACTGCCGGATCACCGAGGCTGGATTTCACGGTCCCCGAAATATCATATCGCCCTCCAGCGCCCGTACCTTTGATGTAATTTAAGATCGGATCCTGGCCGCTGCCGTTTTCTGCGGGTTCTTAACCTGGACGTTCAGCACGCCGTCGGTGACTTCTGTCTGATACGTTCTGGCCACCCATGCATTCTTGTCTAATCCGATACCGGCTTCAACTACATTTTCCTCCAGAGAAACATCGACCGATCTCCAATCCCACGGGTGCTTAAATGCTACTGTAACCTCAAACGTATCAGAGTCAATTCCCCGCCAGCTTTTTCCTCCGGTATCTCGAAGGAGTACCCGAGACAGCTCTTATCCATATCAAAGACCGCACTTTCTGACATATAGATAAACTGTTTCCAATGTCCGTCGCGTCGCCTTCATAGTTCACTGCAATGGAATGCCCGTATCCCCGTCGCGTCCCCAGGTTCTGCCCGTCCTGGCATCTTTCCATAAGCCTGGTCTACACTCGACTGAAGAAGTCCCATCCGTTCCGATTCGGGATTTGGAATAACAGACGGATCAGGGGTTCCGCAGTTTACTGTATACAGAACGTAATCATTGGCGGCCAGTGCCTCCTTCGTATATCCGACGCCGCTGTCCGACACTTTGCCCCGTGTATTTCCGCGTATTCCAGCACAATCTCCGGCTTACTGGCTGTCTGTTCCTCCGCCATGCGTATGGTTACGGTATGTTCTCCATCTTCCAGCACCGGAGTTTGTATACAGATGGCTTCGCCTCGTCTCTGACTGGGCCCCCGCATTCACCGGAACCGATTCTTCTCCATCCACTGAGATCAGCATTTTCGCGCCGTTCCTGGACTTTTTACCGTAAATGGAGGCCTGACGCCGCTGAACCGAAAGACCGCTTCGGCCCCTTTTCGGTAGTGTACTTCTCCTGCGTGCCCCAATCCCAGCCTTCGCCCCAGGAACCGGTATAAGCAAACTTATTTAAATCTACAGCACCTGCCGCACGGGTATCCTCCGTAGCCTCGACATTGCTGTCCACGATCTTCTTATAACTGCTCTCCTCGTAAAGAGGTCCGTCCTCCCCCGTAATGACATAGGTCGATACGGAATAGCTTGCCGGCATCGATACGCTTAACACGCCATCCGGATATGGACGCCTCTGCCTCTTCGCAGTTCTCCGAATCGCTGGTGCGGAACAGCCTGACTCCAGAAGCATTTGGAAATGCGCTCAAGTCAATGGTGGTATCTCTCTCGTGTCTCCGCTGAAATTCTGAACCACAATTACCAGCTCACTGCGGTCCGGAGAGACTGCCGCGCACATATCCCCGTCTCCAATCTCAACCATGGTGTAGCCGGCCTTTAAATACTTGCTGTACTGCATCATGGTATAGAACTGTTTCGTCACCGCCCAGTATCCGGCCCCCGGTACACTGTCCTTCACGCTCCCGTCCCCGTTAAACAAATTGGTGTGGTAGCCTTCTACCGGTCCATCTTCTTCGAAAACGTAATGAATCAGACCCCAGTTCTGATTGGTCTGGATGCACTCGTACTCGCTGTCTGCAACCAGCCATACGATCCACGCGGAAGACTGCATGTTCTTTAAATCAGACATGATTCTTTCGCTCTGCGACTTCGTCTGGCACTGGCCCATATTTCCATGAGACCACTCATTATGTACGTCTCCGCCGCCTTTAGTCACCTCCGATTATCCAGAGTCCCTTATCATAGGAAGCTGCTATATCCCGCAGCCTGGCCCGCTCACTGTCGCTGCCGCTGTAGGTATGGGCGCTGATGACCTCTAAATCGCCCCGTGTCTGCATATCCAGTTCGTTAAAGGACTTGATCGCATTCCACAGGCTGGTTTCATCTGTGCCGGTCAGCCTGACATTCGTCATTCTCTGCTTCCAGCGCCTTCTTAGTCTCCTGATACGCCTTTATCTGGCTTGCTCCAGGATAGAAAATACAGCCTTCCTGCTTGGTACTGCCATTCAGCCAGTAGTTTGTATCCGGTTCGTTGAGCGGTTCCACGTAATCGACGCCGGTGCCGAACTTGCTCTCTAAATTTCCGTCCAGCCACTTCACGGCACGTGCAAGATATAAGCCGAAATCATCGTAACAGTCGTCCTTCAAGTTCTCTTTGTCCCAGCTGTTTCCTCCCGTAGAACTGCCGGATTTCGTCATGTAATACGGCGGAGAAAAAAACCTCGTTGATGATATCATTGCTTTCAAACCGCCACTTGTTGGCCTGCTCCATCATCCAGATCTGCCCGGCATCATTCATCTGCGCAGGGTCCTTTTGGTAGAAGTCATTCCCAAGAAATGTTCCGCTTCCGTCATCCGTGCCGAACATGTCCTTACTCCACCCCGGAACACGTCCCTCCACCCGTTTAATGGAAGAATCCGGCTTATCACCGCCGCCTACATTATAGCGGACGATGTTTAAGTTTAAGTAATCCGGTGAAAATGCCAGCTCTGCGATTTCTTCACGATCCGGCCGGTCATTTCCATTGGTATCCCGCTCCCCCGCGGAACCGATTACATTTCCCCACCAGCATAGAGAAGTCCCCCACCCCTCCAAGGTCTGATACTGAATCTGCGGATCCACCGTAATTTCTCCCACAGCCCCCCCAGCCGCTGTCTGCGGCTGTGCAGCGGAAGGAAACGGTACGCCGGACAGTGTCATCGGTATGGCCAGCAGTGCCGCCGCGCCCCCTTCGAAGCCCATTAGACTTTTTCATAAAATACCTCCTGATTCACAATTTTTATGACATATTAATGATAACAACTGACGAATCAGAAAAAATATGATAAAAAGTCATATTTTTGATAATTAGTTAGAAATTCAGCTATCTAAAAATAAACCGCCATCCGGTAGCTTCATCTCCCGGACAGCGGCTCTGTTCTTTCATCTTCCATATGAATCGCGTAATTAATCATGGTCTCGTAAAAGTTTAAGCTTCTTTATTCTATCAATCGTTCCACATCAAGCATTCCCCATCCCTGCTGGTTCATGGGCAGCCCCAAATCCACCGCCCGCTCTCTCAGCCTGAGTTTTTACATCCCGGTTGCTCATATAGGGATATTTCTGGAGTAAAAGCGCAATCGCCCCTGAGACCAGGGGCGTGGACATGGACGTTCCGCTTTTTGACTGGTAGCCCCCTGTTTCCGGGGCACAGCTGATGATTCCGGCTCCGGGAGCGATGATTTCCGGCTTACAGATACGGGCCCCGGTAGGCCCTCTGCCGGAATAGTCAATCATGCGGTTTCCCATCACATTCACTTCTTTATAGTCATCGGAGCATCCCACCGTAATCACCTTCCGGCTGATGCCCGGCGTAGTTATGGTGTTCTTTCCGGGGCCCATGTTGCCGGCAGCCACACAGACCACCAGACCGTCGTCCCAGGCGGCATTGACGCCGCGCACCAGGACGGAGTTTTCAGTCATGCCTTTCTTACTGAAAGAACCGACCGATATATTTACAATCCGGATTCCCAGCCGTTCCCGGTTCTCCCGGATCCATTTAATACCGGCCAGAACATCGGAGGCATATCCGTTTCCCTTTCTGGTCCAGCACCTTGACCATAATTATATGGCACTCCGGCGCTACCCCCTGATACCTTCCATCGGAAGAATTTCCGCTTCCGCCAATGATTCCTGAAATATGCGTTCCATGACCGTTGTCATCATATGGCTCCCGTCTCCGGTGCACCATATCCGTAAACGCAGCTACTCTATGTTCAAAATCTTCATGAAGATAAATTCCCGTATCCAGCACGGCCACACCGATACCGCGGCCAGTCAGGCCCATACGGTAGGCCGCTTCACATCGGATTACTTCTCTCGCATGGTTCACAGTCCACTTACCTGATTCCTTTTTTATTAGCATATTCCATTTACATTCCCATGTTTCACCCCTATAATGGAAATAACTGAAAAAAAGGAGAATCGTATTATGGATAACCACAATTCAGACGCCATGGAGCTGACCATGAACCTGGTTCGCATCGACAGCACCGATCCCGGCGCCTATGAAGGAGAAATCGGAGAATTCATTTTCCAATATCTGAAAGGCCTGGACGTTCCCGTCATCAAAAAGGAGGTCCTCCCGGGCCGTTTTAACGTCATGGCGAGGCTGGAGGGGGGAGGAACAGGCTCCCGCGCTCGTCTATATATCTGCCACATGGACACTGTCACCACCGGGGAGGGCTGGACTGTATCCCCCTTCGGCGCCGAAGTCATCAGGGGCCGCATCTACGGCCGGGGCGCGTGCGACATGAAATCCGGCCTTGCCTGTGCACTGTCCGCCTTTACCTCCATGGCCCTCAAAGCCCGGGACGGCCAAAAACCGAAGCGTACTCTTGTCTTCATCGGAACGGTGGATGAGGAAGACTTCATGCGCGGAGCCGAGGCCGCCATCGCGGATGGCTGGGTCACGAAGGACTGCTGGGTCCTGGATACCGAGCCCACGAACGGCCGGATTGAGGTGGCCCACAAGGGCCGCACCTGGTTTGAGATTACAGTGAAGGGCATCACGGCTCACGCCAGCACGCCGTGGAAGGGGGCGCGGATGCCATCGCGGCCATGGCGGAGCTCATCTCCTTTATACGCCGCCGGATCGCCTCCCTGCCCGGTCCATCCGGATCTGGGCGCTTCCACCGTGACCTTCGGACAGATTGAGGGGGGCTACCGTCCCTACGTGGTACCCGGATTCCTGCCGTGTCTGGATCGACATGCGCCTCGTACCGCCGACGGACACGACAAGCGCCGTGACGATCGTGGAAGACGCCATCGCTGCCGCCACAAAGGAGATTCCGGGCATCACCGCAGCGTATCAGATCACCGGCAACCGCCCTATGTCGAAAAAAAGACGAGCAGTCGCCGCTCTTAAAGGCACTGGGGAAGCCTGCCAGAAGGTCACCGGAGAGCCGGCGGCCGTAAGCTTTTTCCCCGGTTACACAGACACCGCCGTCATCGCCGGGACACTCGGCAGCCACAACTGCATGTCCTACGGCCCCGGCGACCTGGAGCTGGCCCACAAACCGGATGAATACGTACCGTGTGAGGATATTCTGCGCTGTGAAGAGGTGCTGACTCAGCTGGCAAAAGATTTGCTGTTCTGATTTTCCTCCGAAGAAAACGACTGCATAAAAAACGGCTGCATAAAAAATACGCCCGTCCGGGATCCCATTCTCTATGGTATCCCGGCGGGCGTATTCCTTATTCCATAACTAAAACCCCACTCCTGCCATTCTTCTTAATCTGATACAGCGCCTGGTCCGCCTTCCGGTAAAGCACGTCATAATCCGTCTCACCGCCCGCCATGGCCGCGCCGATGCTCAGCGTCACTTCTTTTCCGTGTTTCTCCATTGTCACATCCTTCACGCGGTCCAGCACCTCGCAGCAGCGCTGCTTCACAATCTCCGGATCGCCCACCGCCTTCATGAAGACCACAAACTCGTCGCCGCCCAGTCTGCCGACTATATCATCCGTGCGGAAACACGCCTGCAGAATCTCAGCCGTCTCTTCCAGCACCTGATCGCCCGTATAATGGCCCAGGTAGTCATTGATCTGCTTGAAATAATCGATATCCATGATAATCATGGCTCCCGTGCCGTTCCGGTCTTCCTCCGCCAGCACCTGCCTTATGAGCTGATGGCTGGTAGCCGAATTGTAGACCCCTGGTCAGGCTGTCCCGCTGGGCTTTCGCTTCCAGCTGGGTTTTAATCTCGCGTTCCATCTGGATATCAATCAGCTTCCCAACCGCATACCACGGTCTGCCCGTAGTATCCAGAACCATCTTGGAGATGACCTTAAGCCACCGCACATTGCCTCCTGAAGCAGACATTCGGGTTCCGTATTGTTCTCTTTCTGCGAAATCATATAGCCAAACACCGGATACTTCTGTTCCATGGTCTCCGGGTTTTGTATCTTCCTTTCGCACCCCAGAAATCCGGCTGTCTGTTCCGTCAGATTTAAGGTGCCTTCCTGATATTATACTCATACAGGAACTCGTTGGACAGCTCACTGCGCTGTTCATACCGCTGGTTCTCCCGCGCTTTCCCTTGCCATATTCCGCCTTCTTGCGATCTCTACGGTAATAAACACAGCAGTGACCACGACCAGAAGAAAAGGGCCAGATAGAGCACGCTCTGTTCCGATTCCGCATCACATATTCGGAAAAGTCGTTCACCGGCGTCGTACGCGTTCTCAGAGAAAACGGTTGATCCTCTCTTCCGGAAGTACCCGGATCACCTTGTTCATAATGGAGAGCAGCATAATATCCACCGGCCGCCTGATTCCAAAAACAGTATTTCTGAGACCAGTTCTCCGATTGTGCAAATGTGAGCAGATTTTTATAATCATGGCCGGCCATATAATACTGGACCGCGTAGCTGTTGCCGTAGCAGTAGTCCGCATCCCCTCATGAACCGCCTCCATGCATCCTTCTATATTGTCGTAATAGAGTACTTCTCCCCCGTATTCTGCTCCTTCAGCAATGATTTCTGCAGCGCAAGCCTTTTTCCCCGACATGTCGGCAAGCTTTCTACTTTATCATTCATAATCAGCTGCAGAGGGACAGACAGATAGGGAGTGTCCAGCGCACAGCTGTCAGATCCGGTCCCTTCATAGTCATCCACGATCCCAATTACCATGTCGACGGTGCCTTCTTCCACCGCTCTGGAATACTCTTCCCAGTTATGAAAGGGGGACGATCTCATACGTCAATCCCGTCTGTTCCTCTATGTACTTAAGAACCTCGATGGAAATTCCCCTGATCTCTCCGTTCTTTGCCTGGTACTGCAGCGGCGCCACCGCCCCAGCATGACTCCGGCCCTGATGGTCTTCTTCCGGCCGATGTATTCCAGTTCCGAATTCGAGCACCAGACCTTCGTTCCGGTAAATACTTCTTGTTCAGTTCCGCGGACAAGTAAGGATTGGTGGTGGTGATGATCTCCATCGCCTTATTGAGCGCTCCCGCCACCTCCTGATTCCCCTTCGTCACTCCGAAATAAAGCGACATCCATCCCCCAGCATCGCATCCACGTTTCCGGCTTGCAGCTGTTCCAACGATTCTTCGTCCCGTACTGCACAGAACCTGATTCACATGAAATCCGTTCATCTTCGCAAACGAATTTAATTTCGTCGTCTTCCCTGCCGTCAAAGCTGACCACCGCAACCCGGATATTATCAAACGATTCGTAATCAAACTCCGTATACTCCAGATTATCCTTCAATACGGAGAGCGTCTTATGCGCGGTTCCGTAGCTGTATTCGGGGTAATCCAGGATCGCTGCAAGCCCATCTGTGTAATTCATGGCTCCCATCAAATCAAGGTCGCCGTTGATCAGCATGGTGAGCATCTCCGACAGCTGCCTCATCCAGCGTCCCTTCCATGGTAAAAAGAATTCGTATTCCCAATTGGTATATCTCCTGTAAGTAATCATACGTATATCCGCTGTAATTTCCATTTTCATCGATCTCTGTAAAGCCCTGCTGGATCGGATATCCCACCCGACCACCCGTACCGCCTCCGCCGCCCAGCTGTAAACGAAACAAAAGCAGACAGAACAGTACCACAAACGGGCTCACCATCTTATACCGCCGTTTTCTGTCACTCATGTTTTTGCAAGTAAATCTTTCACCTTATATCCAATCATAATCCAGAATCTTCAGATCAACAACATTTGGTAGATTATAGCCACCCATGTCGAAAATTCGCCCTTTTAAGCGATTTTTTTCATTTTTTTCACCAATGACAGGACATTTTCAACACATTTTCATGTTATGACAGGCAGAGTAATGGCTGGAAACAATCTACTGCCCTCGGCTCACAATTTGATGATATACAGTCACCACAAAAACTCCAGGTATAACTGAAGTGCGGAAAAGATGGATGCCTTCGCCGCCATATCCGATCCTGTGCGTAATACTGTGGTGCTCTGATCTTCTGTGTGTCCGCGGTAAATCCAAGGAAAAATGAAGATACCGATGTAACATACGATCAGTTCAAACTCGTCCCAGGTTTATAAACATGGATAATACCCAGAATACAACCAGGAAGATCAGTCCGCCCATTAAGAAGTTGCGGATACGGCTGAAATCCGCATTGGTTACGTATCCGATCACGGCCATAACGCCAAAGAAGATGGAAGTGGCGCCAAAGACCAGAATCAGGTCAACCATGTCGTACATTAAGAAGTATGCGGAAAAGACAATACCATTTAAACCGCATACGTGAAGAACAGCGCTCTCGCCGTGCCGACAGACATCTCTGCTGATCCGCGCGGATAAGAAGATAACCACTGCGATCTCCGCCACACCTAAAACCAGATAGGCATAAGGAATCGCAAATACGTAGATAATCGTTCCGGTCGATAACGCCAAACATGGCTACCAGGAATGTGATAAGAAGTCCGGCAAACATCCAGCCGAAAGTTTTTGCAGTGTATTTGCCCATGGTTCTGGGTGCCTGGTGTTGTCGGATTTAATCGAATTTTGTTGAATCCAACCATATAAATCCCCTTTTTTTTTTTTACATTTCCATATATTTCATAGGAAAAGTCTATGAATTATTTCAAAAAATAAGGCCCCAAAAAGCGAATATGTCACCAATTGTCGCTTCCTGTCACCAATTGTAAAAAACCGTTATCTTTTTTTTAACTTTTCATTTTAGAGCAAAGGGAAGCCCCTGCCCTCACTGGCCTCCCCGATTTATGGAAACAGACATGATGAATTAAGAAAATCTTCATAATCTATTCAAACAATATACAAACATTTCCAAAGGGCAGTATGCTATACTAAGTACATAAGAAATGCACAAAGTAACAAAAATTATCCTTTCACTTTTTGAAAACCGAAAATCCTAAAGAATCAACCCTGTGTCGAAAGACACAGGGATTTTTTCTTTTCTATGACCAAAACACCTTCATTCACACTGCCCTTCAGGCAAAGAGTCCCAGCAGAGGTCGGTGGGACTTAGGGCGAACAGCCGTCGGAGCAGGGGCAAAATCGCGTTTTCAGGACGCGATTTTGCGGGCACTGAGAGCGAACGCATCAGGCGTTCGGTCGTCTGGCCTTCCACCAGGGTAACCTTCTTCCGTCCTTTAAAACGCCGGTACGGATCTCCGGTCCCTTTGTATCTAAAAGAGCGGCGATCGGTAAATCCAGCTCCTCTCTGACACTCTTTAACATATCGAGACGCGTTTTCTGCTCCCTCGTAATCTCCATGGGAAAATTAAATCTTGCAACATCCATGCCGTTCTCGGCAAGTGCCTTCATTAAATTGCGCTCATTCGTGTTCGGACCCATGGTGCAGATAATTTTAGTTCTCTTCATTGATTTCCTCCAAGCTGGTTATTTCGTGGTTTTCCGGGCTTCGTCTTCCCTCCCGGGTAACGTGTTTATGTGTATATAAATGCTCGGAACAGTACTCATAACTGCCTTCGCATTTGGAGCAATAGCGGAATTCCAAGTTCGATCATCCTTCTCCGTCCTGCCGCAGACCGCGCATTTGTGATGGGTGCTTCCCTGGGGCATGATCTTCGTCTGCCTCTGGAAATCCGTTTGCGCTTGATCTCTTTCTGGATTCACCCGGTTAAAGTTCCTCGTCATGAAGAAGAACAGGATGAAGTTTAACAGAGACAACACGATGGTGACGCGAACACTCGTTCCCCTTTGACAAAGCCGTACAGGAAGTAGATACCATTAAACAGAGCCAGCCATTTCGCTTTGATCGGAATAACGAAAAACAGCAGAAATTCCAGATCGGGAAATCCGTTGCAGCAAAGGCAAAAACAGGGAAAAAGTTTAAGAATTCGGTTGTCGATACACCGGCGTGCCAAAGAACACATACAGAATCAAAGCGACGCCGCCACACGGCCGATAAATCCCATGAAGAAATACACATTAAACCGGAATCGCCCCCCATACAGCGTTCCAGCGTATTCCTACCATATAGTATAAATACATGGAAATCAGGCTTCCAAAGATACTTCCGCCTCCCGGCGGGTAAATCATAAATGTCACGATTCTCCAGATCTGACCGTGCAGAATCGCCTGCGCGTCCAGCGATAAAACCGCCAGTAAAATCCCGGGGCGAACATCTCCATTAAGAGTCCGACGCCGTACATCAGGATAATATAATACATCAGGTTCGGAATCGCATACCGTTTAAACTTGCGTTCCAGATTGTAAAAAAATTTCATTCTTCCATCCTTCACATATACATTGATAACAGATCAGAACAGATCTTTTTTTGAAAAGATCCAGGCTACGATCAGCGTCAGCACCAGCGTAAATCCCAGGACAATCAAAAATCCGTAAGGGCTGTCTGCAAACGGCATTCCACTTGAATTCACGTTCATTCCGTAGAAGCTGGCCACCATGGTCGGTATGGACATGACGATGGTGATGGTCGCCAGAAACTTCATGACGATATTTAAGTTATTGGAAATAACGGAAGCAAATGCATCCATGGTGCCGCCTTAAAAGCTGTTAAATGTTGGCCATCTCGATGGCCTGCTTGTTCTCGATGATAACGTCCTCCAGAAGATCCGTGTCCTCCGGATCAGATAATCCTTCACTCTGCTTCCATGCGCAGCTTTTTCCAGCACGACTTCGTTGGACCGTAAGGAGGTCGAAGTATACAAGGTTTCTCTCCAGCTCCAGGAGCTCGATGAGTTCCCGGTTCTTCGTGGACTTCAGAAGTTTTCCTCGATAACGCCGCTCTTCTTGTCGATGATTCTCAGATACTGAAGGAAAAAAGCGATGCGTTTTTTATAAAGCACCTGCAGAATGAACCTGGTCCTCATATACGTGTGGAAATCCCTCACACGGCCGTCCATAAACGCCCCCAGTACCGGTGTCTCTTCCAGGCAGACCGTGATGATACCTCTTCCGTCGTGATGATGCCCATAGGGATCGTCACATACCAGTCCTGTCGTTTCGTTCCTCGATACTGGGATATCCACCAGGATTAAGGTGTAATTATCCTCGGTTTCAATACGGGAACGCTCTTCTTCATCCAGAGGCGCCCTTAAATCATCGGGATCAATCCCGTAAGTGTTGGCAATCTCCAGAATCTCCCGTTGCCGTAGGGTTTGTAAGCGCGATCCAGGATCCCTGGTGACAGCTCATCCTTCTGGTGAATCAGACCGTTCTCTGTTTTAAAAATGCGAATCATGCAGATACTTCCCCCTTTACTTGGCATACTTAGACTTATACATTATAGAGTCCCATACCTTTTTTGTCAAACGAACTTTAAACAGATTTGGCGATCTTACACAAATTTTACTATTTTTTAACACTTTTTAACACGGCACGGCGATTGTATTATTTCTTATTTTATGGTAAACTGGGTGCGGTGAGCCCGACAACTTACTTATACAGAAGTTGAGGCAGGGGAGTATCCCCGCGCATATGACTACATATAACACGTTAGGAATCGATATCGGTTCTACCACCGTTAAGATTGCAATATTAGACGATCATCACATATTGTTCAGGCTGATTACGAACGGCATTTTGCCAATATACAGGAAACGCTTTTGGCGAGCCTCTTTGAATTATTGACCAGATGGCTTCCCTGCTCCAGACGGACGCTTCCGGCCTCAATGATTGATTATGCAGAACATTATAAGGCCATATACCCGATTGCGGCCCGCTGCGGCGTTTTCGCTAAATCTGATATCCAGCCTCTCATCAACGAGGGCGCTACGAGAGAAGACCTGGCGGCCTCCATCTTTCAGGCGGTGGTCAACCAGACCATCAGCGGCCTGGCCTGCGGCAAGCCCATCCGCGGCCACGTAGCACTTCCTGGGAGGTCCCGCTTCACTTCCTTCCGAGCTCCGTGAGGCATTTATCCGCACGCTGCATCTGAAAGGGCGACGCCATCATCGCCCCGGACCACTCCCACCTGTTCGCAGCCGTAGGAGCGGCCATGAATCCCCAGGATAACCAGGGCTCCTTCCTGGAGACACTGATTCCCGACTTGTCCTCCGGCATTAAGATGGAATTTGAGGTAAAGCGCATGGATCCCCTTTTTAAGGACCAGGCGGACTACGAGGAATTCCTGGACGCCATAACCAGAACCAAGTGACAAAAAGCGGGACCTGTCCTCCTACCCGGGAAATGCTACCTGGGCATCGATGCCGGCTCCACCACCACCAAAGGTAGCTCTGGTGGGCGAGGACGGTTCTCTGCTTACCATTTTACAGCAGCAACAACGGAAGCCCCCTGGCCACAGCCATCGGGCTATCCATAAAAGAGATCAAAGCCCTGCTGCCGGAAACGGCAAAGATCGTCTACTCCTGCTCCACCGGATACGGAGAAGCCCTTTAAAGGCAGCCCTTCTCCTGGATGAGGGAGAGGTGGAGACCATCTCCCACTACTATGCCACAGCCTTCTTTCGATCCGGATGTGGACTGCATTCTGGATATCGGCGGACAGGATATGAAGTGCATCCGCATCAAAGACGGAACTGTGGACAGCGTTCAGCTAAACGAGGCCTGCTCCTCCGGCTGCGGTTCCTTTCATCGAGACATTTGCCAGATCCTTAAATTACAGCGTGGTGGATTTTGCAAAGGGAGGCGCTGTTTGCCCAAAATCCCACGGATCTTGGAACCCGGTGCACGGTGTTTATGAACTCCAATGTAAAGCAGGCGCAGAAGGAAGGGCGCCACGGTGGCGGACATTTCCGCGGGTCTCGCCTACTCCGTCATCAAAAATGCCTTATTTAAGGTCATCAAGATCACCAGCGCCTCAGACCTGGGAAAAAATGTGGTGGTACAGGGTGGGACCTTTTACAACGATGCCGTACTGCGGAGCTTTGAAAAGATCTCCGGCTGGCAACGCCATCCGGCCGGATATTGCCGGAATCATGGGCGCTTTCGGAGCCGCGCTGATCGCCAGGGAACGGTATAACCTCCACCCGAAGGAGACCTCCATGCTTTCTCTGGACCGGATCATCGGCCTTTAACCTACACCACCACCATGAGCCGGTGCCGCGGCTGCGTCAACCACTGTGTCTGACCATCAACCGCTTTGACGGGAGGAAGACAGTATATCTCCGGCAACCGCTGCGAGCGGGGCCTGGGAAAGGAAAAGCCAAACGGGATATCCCGAATCTTTATACCTATAAATATCACCGGATCTTCGATTACGAGCCTCTGGCAGCCGACAAGGCCTTCCGCGGCCCTGTGGGGATTCCCGCGGGTGCTGAACATGTACGAGGACTTCCCCTTCTGGGCTGTGTTCTTTAAGGAACTGGGCTTCCAGGTGATCCTGTCCCCCAGTCCAGCCGCCAGATCTATGAGCTGGGCATCGAGATCCATTCCCCAGCGAGTCCGAATGCTATCCGGCGAAGCTGTCCCATGGCCACGTGGAATGGCTCATAAAAAAGGGCGTCCCCTTTATTTTCTATCCCTGCATCCCTTATGAAAGGAATGAGGTGGCCGGGGCCGGGAACCACTACAACTGCCCCATCGTCACCTCCTACGCGGAAAATATCAAAAACAATATGGAGGGCCTGGGTAGGAAAACCACATCCGGTTCATGAACCCCTTCATGGCCTTCACGGACGAAAAGACCCTTACAAAGCAGCTGGTGCAGGAATTTAAACATGAATTCCAGATCCCGAGCATGAGGTCCGGTCTGCCTGCCCATAAGGCCTGGGAAGAGCTTTCCTGGGCCCGCGGACATGGAGAAAAAAGGCGAGGAGGACTTTCCTGGATTGAAGGAGACGGAAAGCCACGGCATCGTGCTGGCAGGCCGGCCCTACCACGTCGATCCGGAGATCAACCACGAATTCCGGATCTGATCACCTCCTACGGATTTCGCGGTGCTGACCGAGGATTCCATTTCCCATCTGGCAGAGGTGGAGCGGCCGCTGATCGTCACTGACCAGTGGATGTACCATTCCAGGCTTTATGCCGCAGCCTCCTTTGTAAAGACCACGGGATAACCTGGATCTGATCCAGCTGAACTCCTTTGGCTGCGGCCTGGACGCCGTGACCACGGACCAGGTAATGATATTCTCACCGGCTCCGGGAAGATTTATACGGTTCTAAAGATCGATGAGGTCAATAACCTGGGCGCTGCCAGGATCCGGATCCGTTCCCCGATCTCCGCCCTGCGGGTAAAGGAAGGGACTACAGAGAAACATCGTTTCCAGCGCCTATAACCGGGTGTACTTTACCAAGGAGATGAAGAAGACATATACCCTCCTCTGCCCACAGATGTCGCCGATCCATTTCGACTTAATCGAACCGGCGATCCGCTCCTTCGGCTACAAGGTGGAGGTCCTGCAGAATGACAACCGCTGCCATCGACACGAGGCTTAAAGTACGTCAACAACGACGCCTGCTACCCCTCCCTGATCGTCATAGGACAGATCATGGACGCCCTGCTTTCAGGCAGGTATGATTTAGACCACACGGGCTGTCCTCATGAGCCAGACCGGAGGCGGCTGCCGTGCTTCCAACTACGTGGGTTTCATCCGCCGCGCGCTGGAAAGGCGGGGCTGTCCCATATTCCGGTCATCTCCTTCAACGCCAACGGCATGGAGACGAACCCCGGCTTTTCCATCACGCTGCCGCTGCTTCCAAAGCCATGCAGGCTGTGGTCTACGGCGACATTTTCATGAGGGTCCTCTACGCCACAAGGCCCTACGAGAAGGAGCCCGGCTCGCCAATGCGCTCCACCAGAAATGGAAAAGCGGTGCATTAACGTCCCTGTCCGGCGGATCCCGAACATGATGGAGTTTTAAGAAAAACATCCGCGGAATCATCCGGGATTTCGATGACTTCCCAGAACCGGGACATCCAGAAGCCAAAGGTCGGAATCGTGGGAGAAATTCTCGTCAAATTCTCACCTCTGGCAAACAACCACATTGTGGAACTGCTGGAATCCGAGGGCGCCGAGGCCGTAATGCCGGATCTGCTGGACTTCCTGCTCTACTGCTTCTACAACAGCAACTTTAAGGCCGCCAACTTAGGAGGCAAAAAAATCGAGCGCTAATCTCTGCAACATGGGAATCTCGCTCTCGAGTATTTCCGCAGGGTAGCCCGCAGGGAACTGATAAAGAGCAAACACTTTACCGCCCCGGCCCGCATCGCTAATTTGGCAGACATGGCCAAGGACTTCGTCTCCATCGGCAACCAGACCGGCGAGGGCTGGTTCCTGACCGGTGAGATGCTGGACCTCATCCACAGCGGCGTCGGCAACATCGTCTGCACGCAGCCGTTCGGATGCCTCCCGAACCACATCGTGGGTAAGGGCGTCATCAAAGGAGTTGCGGAGGGCATATCCGAATTTCCAACATCATCGCCGTGGACTACGATCCGGGCGCAAGCGAGGTAAACCAGTTAAACCGAATTAAGCTGATGCTGTCTACCGCGCAGAAGAATATGCGTGTGCAGGATACTTCCTAAAAAGAAGGCCGCCGCAGGGTTTTAAGCCCTGCAGCGGCCTTTTTCGATGCTGCGCATCTTATTCTTTATTGCCTGGTAATCAGATCCGCGGCATTCGCGGCGAACTCCTCAAACATGCGGTCCCCTTATCTTTGGCCGCGGCCGTGGGATCGCCGTATGTACCGGACACGCTCAAGTCGCCGATGGAGGTATTGTCCATCCCGTAAAGGGGCGGCCTGTCCGGATACTCCCCGGCCTGGGCTAAGTCCATGTGGACCAGCTCCTCCCTGGCAGACAGCATGAGTGATGTCTCAAACTCGCAGGCGTGGAACATGCCTCCCCAGGTAGGACTCTCCATATATTTGTCGTAAATGGGCTGAAGGCCGGATAAAACATTCCCAGAACCTTCACAGAGGTGGTGTCCTGGATATCGCGGATCGCATATTTCATGGAGGCGCCGTTGGCCTCGTGGCCGTTTAAAAGACGAGCTTCGTCACGCCGTACCGCTCACGGATTTTTACAATGTCCTTTAATATAAGCTGCAAATGGTCCTGAGGGAGGGATATGGTGCCGATCCGGTCGCGCCATACCCAGGAATAGCCGAAATTGAGTGTTGGAAGATACCAGCGCCCGGTACGGTCGGATATGATGCCAGATGTTCCGCCAGGAAAACGTCGGTTCCCAGAGGGAGGTGATAGCCGTGCTGTTCCGTGGAGCCTATGGGTACGATGGCGGTGGAACACACCTCCAGCCGTTCTTTCACCATGGGCCAGGTCATATTCTGGACGATAAAATGCCATCGCTTTATGCCTCCCTTTCCATTGCCTGGACGTACAGCCGGGCTTTCTGCCGGATCAGCTCCAGATTCCCGTCCGTGGACTTACGGGGCACCAGATTGCTGCCGGCCGCGCCGGCAAACCTGCCTTCAGAAACTGGGACACATTAGTCTCATTCACGCCTCCCACAGCCACAAACTCCGCCTGCGGAAAAGGCCCCCTTCAGACTTTTAATATAAGACATTCCAAAGGCATCGGCGGGAACAGCTTGAGACGCCTGACGCCTCTGTTAAGCGCCTTCTGGACGTCTCCAGGTGTCAGACACCGGGCAGAACCTCCATACCCTTTGAAAGGCCGTAAGCCACCAGATCGTCATCGTAGCCCGGCGTTAAAAAGAAACGGGATCTTCATGGCCGCCAGCCGGTCCATATGACAAGAACCGTCCCGGCTCCCCCAAACAGATTCCATCCGGCGAAAACTGGTCCTTCTGAATGCCGTAGGCGGCGCCAAATCCTTTTTCGGGAACTTAAGGGACATACTTCAAACCGGTTATTCCTTGTAGAACTCACCAGCGTCTGCAATGAAGGCGTAAACTATTAGAAAATCCCGAAAAATTGATATGAGCAGGGAATCGATTCAATCATGTGCGTCCTCCTAAAATACGGCCAGCAATACGTAACTGGAACGAAGT
>VOFI01003896.1_pt1 | contig 17918 bp, 17 predicted proteins | sample 5384131 | NCBI WGS metagenome assembly VOFI01 (sample SAMN12384728, study PRJNA508395) | human gut metagenome | isolation source: healthy gut H | host: Homo sapiens
TTGAATAGTACGGATATTGCCTAACGTCAGATCAACTGAAGTATTAGGATTCGGGCCGGATATACCTGCGTAGATTTTCGCAAATTCACGACGTACCGCATTATTAGCCTCACGAACAGTCATTCCACTTAGGTAAATAGGACCAAGATTATCGACTAAAATACTACCCTCCGGAGAAATGGTTTGTCTGATTGTAGTCTGAGAAGCTCCCCACACATCTATAATCACCTCGTCTCCAGGCCCCAAACGATAGCTTACAGGAGTTGCTATATTCAGATTGGGTTCAAATGTAAGGTTCTCGTTCGTAAAAATATTATGTCCGAAAATTTGTTGAGTCGGATCCTCTTCCGGCTTCACGGTGTACTCGTCAAACCAGTCTTCTTCATTCATCATGTTCATCTGTCATTTCCAGGTTCTCATCTCCCATTCCACGCTTGTTTTTCTGGTTGTTCGACTGACGAAGCCCTTTTATATTCTTCTGGTTCTTCTGGTTCTTTTGATTTTTCTGATCTTTCAGATTTTTTGAGAGCGATTAGAGTAATCACTTTCATCATTTTGCTGAGTACGCGTACGCGACCTTGTTGAGTTCTGGTTGTTCTGTGTACCGGTACTGCCACTTCCATTTTCATATTTTTCCTGAATGCGTTCGACTTGTTCTTTCGTAACGCCCCTTCTCATCAACTCTGTTGTAATCTGCTTCTGAGTTTTACCCATCTTTTGAGCATCTTTTACATACTGCACGACCTGATCATCGGACATTTGCTGAGCTACAGCCACTCGGACAAGGTAAAATCAAGAAGAATAGTGTAATAAATCTACGCATAAGATATTCTGATTAATCTTTAGTGTTCCTCTAATAAATTATAAATCGGCCACAAAGGTAATATATTATTTTCATAATATACATTTATTTCATTCCTAAGTTTTCGAAAATAGATTAAAAAGAGGCTTTATCTAATATCTCAAACTCCGAATTCTTGCTTACAAATTCAGGAACTATCTTTTTCATAGAAGCGACAATTCCCATGGTGTCAGAAGTATAGCTCAAATCTATTAACTTTTGAATTTCTTGCTTAACCTCTTCATAATCATATTCACGAACTTTGGCTATCATTATTTTTTCATGGTAGGTAGGACAAGTGAACTCTTTCACATTCAATAACTCTTCATATAGCTTCTCACCATGCCGCAAGCCGGTAAACTCTATTTTTATATTTTTCTGCCCACTCAAATAGATCATTCTTCTGGCTAGATCAACAATCTTCACAGGATTGCCCATATCAAAAATATAGATTTCACCCCCATTACCCATACTTCCCGCTTCCAATACCAATTGGCACGCTTCCGGAATAGTCATAAAATAACGTATAACCTGAGGATGCGTTACAGTAACCGGCCCTCCTTTCTCTATCTGTTGTTTAAATCTAGGTATCACAGATCCGTTCGAGCCAAGCACATTCCCAAAACGAGTTGTGATAAATTTCACTAATGCCCCATCATTGGCATATTTAGATAATTGATGTGCGAGACTGAACATAAATCTCAGCAAGTCTTTTACTACATCCCATTACGTTAGTCGGATTGACAGCCTTATCCGTAGAGACCATCACAAACTTTTCCACACCATATTTTACAGCTAAGTCAGCCATAATACGAGTACCCAACACATTCACCTGTATGGCTTCAGATACATTATCTTCCATCATGGGCACATGTTTATAGGCAGCAGCATGGAAAACATACTGCGGACGATAGTCTTTAAAGATTGATTCCATGCGCGTTTGGTTAGTCACATCGGCAACCAGCATTTTAGCATCAATATCCCGCCAATTATCCAACAGTTCCAATTGTACATTATGCAAAGGTGATTCTGCCTGATCAACCAAAAATTAATTTATATGGATTCAATCCGGCTATCTGCCTCACCATTTCACGCCCAATTGAACCGGCAGCTCCGTAATCATTATTCTCTTTCCTTCTATATGGGAAGATATTTTTCGAATATCTACATGAATAGGTCTCTCTGTAACAAATCTTCTATCTGAATATCCTTTATTTGCATACCTTCCTTTCCCAGATCATTGAATGGAGGAACTGTAAGAATACGAATATCCTCGGCTATCAACCGGTCAATCATACCGGAGGTTTCAAGTCGGTGCACTTTCTCAGAAGAAACAATAATAGCTTCAATTCTCTCTTCTTCTAAAATATCAAACAGAGATTCATTATTCGCATATACCCTACACCCCATCGTCTGCTTCCCTATAAAGCCTGTATCGTCTGAAATAAATCCTTTTAATCTAAAATGATTACTTCTACTAACTCGTAATGATTTGGCAATATTAATACCAGATCCCTTCGAACCATAAACAAACACCCGAATACTATGTCTACGATCGAAAGTCATCAACTCATGGATCATTTTCACCAAAATACGCAAACAGACCATCAAGGAGAAATTGACGATATAAGCTGTAAGAATAACACTAATCGGCAATATTCTCGTCCACTCCACCCCATCAAGCAAATTGCCTACACAGGTAACCAAATATCCCAAGGTTAAGGAAATGAAAATACGAGAAATATCAATAAAGGAAGAATATCGAATGACCCCTACATAAGTACGATTCAGATGAAAAGAAGCACACATTGAATATTACACAAAACAGTGTTGTCCACACCCACAACGAAAACTCAAAGACTAATGCCGACAGACCTATTTGCAAAAGGCTTGCCAGAAACATTGAAAAGATCACTAAAAGAACATCGACAGCAAGTATCAGCCATTTTGAAGCAACTCGCGATGAAAGATACTTATAATAAAATCGTATATTCATAGTAATATAAAAGTAGATTTATCAGTAAATATGCAAATATGAGTTTAAATATTTGAATCTACAACTATTTTCTAATTTAATCCCTAACCTTTTTATTTTATAAACATTTCAGAGAAATTATCACGAAAAAAGTATAGATTCATTTTGTTTTTAAAAATAAAGCTGTAATTTTGCACGCCGTAAACGGTAAAGTGTCACGCCGCTATAGCTCAGTCGGTAGAGCAACGCATTCGTAACGCGTAGGTCGCCAGTTCAAGTCTGGCTAGCGGCTCTTTTATAAGAGATATGAAAGGGTCATCATATATAGGGCAGTTTACAAAGCTATAAAAAAGTGAAACCGAACTACATCTAAATCATTGGAAGTGTCTGATGGGGTGTCACAAAAGTATAGCTTATGGCAATATTATCCTTTACTATTCTAAAGGCAAAACCAACAGCAGGAAATATTTTCCTATCTTGTTGTGTATCTCAACAAAAAAACATCCATCCTATGTATTCATTTTTAATAACTTTATATGCAATCGTATAGAGTAACTTCCAGTAGAAGAAAAACTCACTGGTAACCAAAACATTACCAATATTACTATTACATAAAAACATTTTGTGCTCAATGGCATCAAGAACATTTCCTCCCTTGTTCTTGTTCTTTAGTTTAAGGATAATTATGTCCGCATTAAAAAAAATAGAAAAAGATGAAGCAAAAGCAGTTTTACTTTATTTATATTTTCCTTCTGTCAATGTGTTTCTTGGGTGCATGTTCCAAAGACTCTCCAAACGAATTAATTCCTAATACAATAGTAAAAATCGAGATTGATGAACTACCTGGAAAAAGAATATATTTCATAGGAGAAGAATTGGATGTATCCGATATGACATTGAAAGTATTTTATTCAAACGAAACGTCTGAAATAGTTCCTGTAAAAAAAGACGAAATCACTGGATTCAACAATACGGTACCCGAAAACGATCAGATTTTAGAGGTACACAAAGGCAGTTTTACCGTTACTTTTAAAATACAAGTGCTGATTAATGATATTCAAGCGATTTCAATTAAGACTTTACCTTCAAAAACCGTATATACATTGGGAGAGCCTCTCTCCCTCAGTAATATGGTACTTGAAATAAACTATGCCGATGGTACGATAAAAGAAAATTCAGCTCCATCTGCTGATTGGGTACAAGGTTTCAATTCTTCCGTACCGGCACAACTTCAAATAGTGACACTTGAATTGGATGGTAAACAAGTATCTTTTGATGTGCAAATATTACCTGTAAAAGTAGACGGAGATAAAGTTGTAAGTGTCATTGATTCCGACTTTACATCAATAACCTTCCCGGATGGTATTCGCACAATAGGATCAAAGGCCTTCGAAAATAAGAATATCAAAGCGAGTGAACTTCTGTTCCCTGCCTCTTTGAGTACGATTGAGCAGGCAGCATTTGCTTATTGCAGAAATCTGAAAATCGTCGATTTAAGCCACACATCGATTAAGGAATTGCCGGAAGAGGCCTTTTTATTTTCCGGAATAAAAAAAATAGCACTGCCTGCTTCTTTGGAAATTGTTGGAAAGGAGGCATTTTACGGGTGTACTGATCTGAATGTTATCGACATAAGCCATACTTCCGTCAAAGAGCTACAGAACGGAGCTTTCGGGAAATCCGGTATATCTTCTATATCTTTGCCTTCCACTTTTAAGATTGTAGGTACATCGGCTTTCATAGAGACAAAGAACTTGAAAGAATTGACTCTGCCCGAAGGAAGTGAAGTGATTGACCTAGAGGCTTTTTCCGGCAGTTCCATTCAGAAAGTAACCCTTCCGAATACTATTTACCACATTGACCGCTCTTTCTACAACTGTCCCGAACTTACTACCATCGAAACTTACGGAACCCGGACAACACCTTCGCCTGTTGACAGGACGGCAGCAATAGTGAGCGAATGTTTTAACCATTCTCCTAAACTCACTGTTCTTAAAATTCCCGCAAGCATAGCTAAAATAGGAATAAGTGCTCTGAACAAGTGTCAAGTAAAAACTCTTATTTTGCCCGTAAGTGTGAAGGCATTAGACTTCAATGCTTTCGGAAATGCTGTTTCACTGGACGAAATTTCATTAATGTCGCCTACGATGGTTACTGCCGACTATTACCCCGTACCGCCAGGAATTCAAAAGATAAGAGTTCCCCAAAACCTTGTCGAAACATACAAGCAGAACAAAGCCTGGAAGCCATTCGCTGAAAAAATCGTTGCCCTTTGAGGTCTGTTTAAATTTCGCTCGAAACTGTTTTGAGATTTGTTTTCGAAGATATTTTTCCGTTTTGTGAGCTGCATAGCGGGTTATGTGACGAATAAAAACGAGGGAATAAATCGAAAAGGAACTCAAAACAGATCGATAAAACCTATATAAAAGTTTATTCAAAAAAAGTTCAAACAGAGTCATAATATCCGCTAATGCATAAACCGTCTGCGTAAAAGTTTTACAAAGGCGGTATCATTTGCAGGCATATTCTATTAGTTCCTCGTTTTATGCTATACTTCCATATAATCAAATTCATTCATATATCTTCCGGCTCCTTTCATGAGCTTGAATATTCTTATTTGAAATAACTGTCGCTACAATATAGCTCAATATACTCTCGAATGTGTCAACCCCGGTTAGTTCACTATTTGCTTTTTTGTAATCAATGGCCGCTTTCATAATTCTACCTGTTTAATTTGTTACTTCTTGATCGATTTATTAATTTTGATGCGACAAAAATCATCCCCAATAGTTATTCTGAGAGTGTCAACAATGACTCGCTCAATATATTATTCGAAACGCCCGGCTTTAAATTTTCAATATCATGAAAAATAAGCGAAAAAGACCATCTAAAAAACAACACCACAATTCGTTTAAGAGCTTTTGGATAATAGCTCTATTTGCGATTTTACCTTTAATCTACGGAGTCTATCTCTGTACACCGGAAATTCAAGCTGTATTCTTTCAGGCAACCAAAGTATCAAGACCGAATGTTGCACGTCCCAATTATTCTCACGATGAAAATCTGAAGATTCCGGTTTCCCAATTCCCATTAACAGAGCAGATAATTCATCACAAAGGTTATACTGTGTCTTATAATAAGGATAAAAAGATCCCCAATTGGGTAGCTTACGAACTCACCAAGCAAAAGACACAAGGGAATATAAAAAGAAACGAACGATTCATCGCCGATCCTGTCGTGAAAGGAGGTATGGCAAACAATTCTGATTATTCCCGTTCCGGATTTGACAAAGGTCATATGGCACCTGCTGCCGACATGAAATGGAGTAATGAAGCCATGAAAGAATCCTTTTATTTCAGCAATGTATGTCCGCAACATCCCGAACTTAACCGTCGGAAATGGAAAACACTGGAGGACAAGGTCCGCGAATGGGCTGTAGCCGATAGTGCAATCCTTATTATTTGCGGCCCGGTCACGAATAAAAAATCTCCGGTAATCGGCAAAAGCCGGGTGACTGTTCCATCAAAGTTCTTTAAGGTCATTCTTTCTCTTCACGGTTCCACTCCCAAAGCTATCGGATTTATTTTTAAGAATGAACGCGCAATAGCACCTTTACGAAATTATGCCGTCTCTATTGACAGCATTGAACAACTCACCGGACTGGATTTCTTTCTTCACTCCCCGATTCTTTAGAAAATGAAATAGAAAGTCGGATAGATACCACCTTATGGAGCATCTAAACCCAAACACATCAATTGAAAGATAAGACTTGAAAAAAACAACAGTCCCCAAAAAGCAAATAATAACTAAACAGATAGAAAACATTTATTATCCAAGAGCAATCATCATTGAAATCTTCTTAACTTTGGCACGATTTTATAACCATTAGATATTCTATATGAATAAGAAAAGAAAGAAAATATTTCTCAGCATACTGGCTACTTTTTTCTTCATTTGTATCGCCGGTGCAGGAACAGTCTATTACTACCTATTTTACCCCCAGTTTCATCCAAGTAAGACAACTTATATCTATATAGACCGCGATGATACTACAGACTCCATCTTCAATAAAATAAGAAAGCAAAGGAAACCCTCATAAAGCTTTAATGGCTTCAAATGGATGTCCCATTTCCGTGAATATAGTAAAAATATCCATACCGGACGTTACGCCATCAAACCCGGAGATAACACTTATCAATTATACAGTAGATTATCAAGAGGCTATCAAACTCCTGTCAACCTGACAATTGGAAGTGTCCGAACACTTGACAGATTAGTCCGCAGCGTAGGGAAACAGTTAATGATAGATTCCGCTGAAATTGCCATGGCACTATACGACTCTATTTTTCTGGAAAAAATGGGATACACAGAAGCCACCATCCCCTGCTTATTTATTCCCGAAACATATCAGGTATATTGGGATGTCAGTGCAGCAGACTTTTTAGCCCGAATGAAGAAAGAGCATGATAAATTTTGGAACAAAGACCGACTCTCAAAGGCCCAAGCAATAGGGATGACTCCTGAAGAAGTTTGCACGCTGGCCTCCATCGTAGAAGAAGAAACCAACAACAATGCAGAAAAGCCTATGGTTGCAGGATTGTACATCAACCGATTACATGCCGGCATGCCCCTGCAAGCCGACCCGACTATCAAATTCGCACTACAAGATTTCGGGTTACGCAGAATCACCAATCAACACTTAGACGTACAGTCTCCCTATAACACTTACCTGAATGCGGGACTGCCTCCGGGTCCTATCCGGATACCATCACCCAAGGGGCTGGACAGTGTCTTGAATTATGTAAAGCATAACTATATCTATATGTGCGCAAAGAAGATTTCTCCGGTACGCATAATTTTGCCTCCAACTATGCAGATCACATGGTTAATGCAAGAAAATACTGGAAAGCGCTGAATGAAAGAAAGATTTTTAAGTAATCCCGTGATAAAATGATCTTAAAAATGTATCTTTGCCCGATATTATAACAAAATACGTGATTAACACCAAAAGAAAATAAGATATGAGCAAACAACTCTTACTTGGCGACGAAGCCATTGCGCAAGCAGCATTGGATGCCGGACTTTCAGGCGTTTACGCTTATCCCGGCACTCCATCTACTGAAATTACCGAATATATTCAAATGGCTCCTATTACGAGCGAGCGTAACATACACAACCGTTGGTGTGCCAACGAAAAGACGGCAATGGAAGCTGCCTTAGGTATGTCTTTTGTTGGCAAACGTGCATTAGTCTGCATGAAACATGTAGGAATGAACGTAGCCGCCGACTGTTTTATCAATTCGGCCATCACAGGTGTAAAAGGCGGACTAATTGTAGTAGCAGCAGATGACCCCAGCATGCATTCATCGCAAAACGAACAGGATAGCCGTTTTTATGGCGATTTCTCTTTGATCCCGATGTACGAACCGAGCAACCAGCAGGAAGCTTATGACATGGTGTACAACGGTTTTGAGTTTTCTGAAAAGATAGGTGAACCGATACTAATGCGTATGGTGACACGTCTGGCTCACTCTCGTTCAGGTGTAGAAAACAAAGCACAAAAGCCACAAAACGAAATTTCGTTCAGCGAAGACCCGCGCCAATTTATCCTGCTCCCGGGCAACGCACGCAAACGTTATAAAGTACTACTCACACGCCAGGAAGAATTCATCAAAGCATCAGAAGAGTCACCATATAACAGATATATCGATGGCCCCAATAAGAAAACTGGTATTGTAGCTTGTGGAATCGGTTACAATTATCTAATGGAGAATTATCCGGAAGGTTGCGAATATCCGGTATTAAAAGTTGGACAATATCCGCTTCCCAAGAAACAATTGATGCAATTAATCGACGCTTGCGACGAAATCCTTGTTTTTAGAAGACGGACAACCATTTGTTGAAAAACAATTGAAAGGATATCTGGGTATCGGATTAAAAGTAAAGGCCGTCTTGACGGTACATTATCCAAGACGGTGAATTGAATCCGGACACGGTTGCACGTGCGCTCGGCAAAGAGAACAGCTCGGAATTCAATGTTCGAATATTGTAGAAATGCGTCCGCCGGCATTGTGTGAAGGGTGCGGGCACAGAGACATGTATATTACACTGACTCAAGTGCTAAAGAAGAATACCCCACTCACAAAAGTTTTCAGCGATATCGGTTGCTATACTTTAGGAGCAAACGCCCCATTCAACGCAATCAATTCATGTGTGGACATGGGAGCCTCTATTACCATGGCCAAGGGTGCCTCCGATGGAGGACTCCATCCTGCTGTTGCCGTAATCGGAGACTCAACTTTTACTCATTCGGGCATGACCGGACTATTGGACTGTGTCAACGAAAATGCCAATGTTACCATCGTCATTTCGGACAACGAAACAACAGCAATGACCGGTGGACAAGATTCTGCCGGCACAGGTCGCCTTGAAGCCATTTGCGCCGGATTAGGTGTAGATCCGGCTCACATTCGCGTAGTAGTTCCATTGAAAAAGAACTATGAAGAAATGAAGCAAATCATACGCGAAGAAATTAATTATAAAGGAGTATCCGTTATCATCCCGCGCAGAGAGTGTATACAAACATTAGCACGTAAAAAAAAAGTAAGTAAGCCATGAAAAAAGATATCATATTATCAGGTGTAGGCGGACAAGGCATCCTGTCTATCGCCACAGTAATCGGAAAGGCCGCTCTTAAAGATGGTCTGTATATGAAACAGGCAGAAGTACACGGCATGAGCCAGAGAGGTGGAGATGTACAGTCAAATCTCCGAATAAGCGATCAGCCCATTGCTTCCGACTTGATTCCTTCGGGTAAATGCGATTTAATCATTTCACTCGAACCCATGGAAGGACTCAGATATCTGCCCTACCTCGGTCATGAGGGTTGGTTGGTCACGAATGAAACTCCGTTCGTCAATATCCCCAATTATCCGGCTGAATCAGATGTTATGGCAGAAATTAATAAACTGCCACACAAAGTCGTATTGAACGTAGATAAAGTAGCTAAAGAATTAGGGTCTACACGAGTTGCCAACATCGTTCTATTGGGTGCCACTATCCCGTTTTTAGGCATTGATTATGAAAAGATACAAGATAGTATCCGTGAAATATTCCAGCGGAAAGGCGATGCAATAGTCGAATTGAATTTAAAAGCTTTGGCTGCCGGAAAAGAGATCGCAGAAAAAACGATGAAATAACCAGAGATAATTGAATATGGGAAAAGGTGATAATGTGATTGAAACAATCGTCGCATTATCACCTTGATATATTATCCCCCCTATCTAAATAAATATCAGAAGCCATGAATACAAAATATTGGGAAGAAGAGATAGAGACAATGAGTCGCAAGAAGCTACAGGAATTACAACTCCAACGGCTTAAAAAACAATAAATATAGCAGCCAATGCCCCTTATTATAAGAAAGTATTTCAAAGAGCATGGCATTACTCCGGAGAGTATCCAGTCTCTAGACGACATCCGTAAATTGCCTTTTACCACAAAGGCGGATATGCGGGCAAATTATCCTTTCGGACTTGTTGCAGGACATATGAAAGAAGACGGAGTACGCATCCACTCTTCAAGCGGCACAACGGGAACACCGACAGTCATTGTCCATTCACAGCATGACTTAGATTCATGGGCCAATCTGGTTGCGCGATGCTTATATTGTGTAGGTATACGTAATACGGATGTTTTTCAAAACAGTTCAGGTTATGGTATGTTTACCGGCGGACTGGGATTCCAATACGGAGCCGAACGACTGGGAGCATTGACCGTACCCGCTGCTGCAGGCAACAGTAAGCGTCAGATCAAGTTTATCACCGACTTTAAGACAACAGCTCTGCATGCGATCCCCAGCTACGCCATTCGCCTGGCCGAAGTTTTCAGGAGGAAGGTATCGATCCGCGCAGTACCACCCCTTAAAACGCTCGTAATCGGTGCTGAACCGCATACAGACGAACAGCGGAAAAAGATCGAACGCATGCTTGGCGTGAAAGCATACAATAGCTTTGGCATGACTGAGATGAATGGTCCGGGTGTTGCATTTGAATGTACCGAGCAGAATGGCATGCATTTTTGGGAAGATTGCTATTATGTGGAAATCATTAATCCCGAGACAGGTGAACCTGTACCCGAAGGAGAAATCGGTGAACTTGTACTCACTACTCTTGATCGTGAAATGATGCCACTGATACGCTATCGCACACGTGACCTTACCCGCATTTTACCGGGAAACTGTCCTTGTGGCCGTACCCATATCCGGATAGACCGTATTAAAGGCCGTAGTGATGATATGTTCATTATCAAGGGAGTAAATATATTCCCCATGCAAGTAGAAAAGATATTGGTACAATTCCCCGAACTAGGAAGCAATTATCTCATTACGCTCGAAACTGTGAACAATCAAGACGAGATGATTGTAGAAGTAGAACTGAGTGATCTTTCTACCGACAATTATATCGAACTGGAAAAGATACGCAAAGACATTACCCGCCAGCTAAAAGACGAGATACTTGTTACGCCTAAACTCAAGTTGGTAAAAAAAGGCTCTTTACCTCAGAGCGAAGGCAAAGCTGTCAGAGTAAAAGATCTGAGAAACAATAAATAATCATTCAATGAACCTAAATATACCAATGTACACCATTCATAAATACATTGGTATATTAGGCACATTAAATTATCATTATAAATCATGCAATTATTAAAAAAAAAGAATCCTACAGGACGGAAAATGTTATGAGGGGGGAATTCTCAAAGTAGACAGTTTCATCAACCACCAGATGGACCCAGTGCTAATGAAGTCAATTGGCGTAGAATTCGTACGTCTCTTTGCAGGGACAAACGTCAATAAGATCATGACCATTGAAGCCAGCGGAATAGCTCCGGCCATAATGACGGGATATTTAATGGACTTGCCGGTCGTTTTGCCAAAAAAAATCGCCCAGAACAATTCAGAATGCGCTAAGTACCACAGTACACTCTTTCACCAAAGACCGTGATTATGAAGTAGTCATCAGTTCCGACTTCCTCACTCCGAAAGATAACGTATTATTCGTCGATGATTTTTTAGCTTATGGAAACGCCGCTTTAGGTGTCATTGATTTGATCAAACAGTCCGGTGCGAATCTGGTTGGAATGGGATTCATCATTGAAAAAGCATTTCAAAATGGGCGTAAAAACACTTGAAGAAAGAGGGAGTAAGAGTAGAGTCTCTTGCCATCATCGAAGATTTATCCAATTGCCGGATTACAATAAAAGATTAACTATCCAAAGAAACCTTTGTATTTTCTCTAAACAGATCATACAAAGGTTTTTTCACTATCAATACGCTTATTACTATTGGGCGGCCGCCTCATGTGAAATACTCACATTGGGATTTAAATACTGTCCTTTACGTTTAGTCCTCCTTCCGTACTGCACAGCATGCTTCGGACAAACATGATAGCAAGCCAGGCAGGATGTACAATCCATTCCCCACACAGGCCTCCACCCTATCATCACCACGTTCCCAACCGGACATATCCTTTCACAACGTTTACACCCGATACAATCATCAGTGGCGTAAAATGGTTTTGCCGAGGTCATAAAACGATTAAAGAGCGGATTGAGTACTTTGGTTTTAAACCATGGAAAACTTCCCTCATTACAATGAAAACCTATTTTCTTTCCGGTTATCGAATCATTAATCTCTTCTACCCTGCCAACTGCTTCATCCAACTTCTTTTTCTCCAGTTCCTTCTTATCCACATCAAATCCGGGAAGCAAAACATAATTATTAGGCATAGCCACTGAAAAACCGGCATTACACTCCATTCCTTTACGAGACAATGCCCGGCGAAAGAGTTCTTCCGTCAGCCCTGTATCATCTCCGCAGGAACAGACAAAAAAGACGTATTGAGAATGATAATTAGATAAAGTAATCCAATCCAAGAACCGCAATACGCTCAACGGAGGTCCCCATGAATAAACAGGGAAAACAAAACCTACTTTTTCATCATCCGCCAACACAAACTCTTCTATTCCGTCTCTGATGGCATTCGGCATAAAAACAAGCACTTCGTTTTGTGCCTTAGCGATCTCTCCGCAATCCATTTAGAATTTCCAGTTCCTGAAAAATAGAATATCATAACTATAATGTATATGTATTAAAGAAAACAGCATAAAAAAAGGACGGTAGTCTTTAGATGATTACCGCCCTCTTCCTTTTATTTAAAAAGCCGCACCGATGATGTGATGAAACTCCGAATGACATGATTTGAGTGCCCGTCCTCTTTGTAATCCACCGACTATAAAAGTTATCCCGAAGGATGTGGCCCGCCATTGAGAAGCGAAGCTTGTCTCGGTTTTCAGTTTAATTGATGAGTTTCCCGATCCAATCAATGCGGCTAATATTTTACTACAACAAATATAGATAGTTTTTGTGAGATAAACAAGGAAAAGCGAAATTTTGTTTCTTTCTTAGACTATTTTTTGAAATGTAAACTTAGTCTTTAAGACGAAAAATGCCGGATACATTATTGTACCCGGCATTTTCTAAATCTTAAAACTGTTGAAACTTAAGCAACTTTAGCCTTAGCAACCACAGCCTTGAAAGCCTCCGGATGGTTAACAGCTAAGTCAGCCAAAACCTTACGATTAATTTCAATACCGGCTTTGTGCAGACCACCCATCAGTTTAGAATATGACATTCCTTCCAGACGTGCAGCAGCGTTGATACGCTGTATCCAAAAGCACGGAAGTTTCTCTTCTTGTTTCTACGGTCACGGAACGCATAAGTCAAACCCTTTTCCCAAGTGTTTTTTAGCTACGGTCCATACATTTTTTTCTTGCACCAAAGTAACCTCTGGTCAATTTCAAAATTTTCTTTCTTCTTGCTTTTGAAGCAACATGATTTACTGATCTTGGCATAGTTTTCTCTTTTTTGAATGTTAGCGCCGTTACTTCACGTAACGAACTTAAAGCTAAAGCATTCGGTTAATAACTTTAATAATACTTTGTACGCTTTTGATTACTTCATAGCTAAGAGTTCCTTAACCTGGCTTACATTTGTTGTATCAACAGTTGTAGAGTAGCACAGGTTTCTTTTTCTTTTCTTAGACTTTTTAGTCAAAATGTGACTGTGAAAAGCGTGCTTTCTTTTGATTTTACCTGTTCCGGTAAGGGCAAACCTTTTTTAGAACCGGAGTTAGTCTTCATCTTTGGCATCTTAATTGTTTTTAAATTATTAAATGATATGGCAACGCACTATACCTGCGCGTTACGCATTTTTCTTACTCTTCATTATCTCCAGCCGGTTTTTCAGCTTTTACTGCAGCCGGAGTAGCTGGTTTGGGAGTTGCAGGCTTTTTCGTTGCACTTTCTTTCTTTTTCGGAGAAAGTTGAATGGTCATACGTTTGCCTTCCAACACCGGCAACTGGTCTACTTTTGCATAATCTTCCAGATCATTGGCAAAGCGTAACAAAAGCACCTCACCCTGTTCTTTAAAAAGAATGGAACGACCTTTAAAGAAAACATAAGCTTTCACCTTGTCACCATCTTCCAAAAATCCTTTGGCATGTTTCAACTTAAAGTTATAGTCATGGTCATCTGTTTGCGGACCAAAACGTATCTCTTTTACATTTACTTTTACCTGCTTAGCCTTTTGTTCTTTTTGACGCTTCTTTAACTGATACAGAAACTTAGAGTAGTCAATAATACGACAAACAGGTGGTTGGGCATTGGGAGAAATCTCCACGAGATCCAGTTCTTTTTCTTCAGCCAATTTTAAAGCCTGAAAAATGGGATATACTTTAGGTTCTACATCATCACCTACAATGCGGACTTCTTTCGCACGGATCTGTTCATTGATCCGGTATTGCGATTTCATGCTGTCATTCTTCATTAAATAACGTTTACTTCCAGTTTGTTTTTTATTGTCTACCAAATTTAATTATGTATTAAAGTAAAAGCTGTCTTTAGAACATTACCAAAATGCTGTGCTTTTTACAATTGGGCGCAAAGTTACCATTTATTTATCATATTCTGAACTTCTTCGTTCAAAATTTCACCAAATTCTTCAAATTTCATGGTTCCTTTGTCCCCTTCGCCCTGTCGACGAACAGAAACTTCCCCATTTTCGGCTTCTTTCTCACCGACAATCAGCATATACGGAATACGTTTCATCTCATTGTCGCGTATCTTACGCCCGATTTTTTTCATTACAATCATCTACAATAGCACGAATTTCCTTCATCTTCAGATAAGTTTTCACTTTCTCTGCATATTCGTTGAATTTTTCACTAATCGGGAGAATAACTACCTGTTCCGGAGTCAACCACAACGGGAATTTACCGGCAGTATGCTCAATCAATACAGCGACAAAGCGTTCCATAGATCCAAACGGAGCACGGTGAATCATTACCGGACGGTGTTTCTGATTATCCGATCCCATATATTCCAGTTCGAAGCGCTCCGGCAAATTATAGTCAACCTGGATAGTACCTAACTGCCAGCGGCGACCGATGGCATCTTTCACCATAAAATCCAATTTAGGGCCATAGAAAGCAGCTTCACCATATTCTATCTTTGCCTTCAATCCTTTTTTCCTCACATGCTTCAATAATGGCCTGCTCTGCTTTTTCCCAGTTTTCATCACTACCGATATATTTTTCACGATTCACTTTATCGCGTAAAGAAATCTGTGCTTCGAAGTTATCGAAATCCATAGAACGGAAGACAATCGAAATAATGTCCATTACACGGAGGAATTCTCCCTTCACCTGATCCGGACGACAGAAAATATGTGCATCATCCTGAGTAAAACTACGCACACGAGTCAACCCGTGAAGCTCACCACTCTGCTCGTACCGACAAACAGTTCCGAATTCGGCAATACGTAAAGGCAAATCCTTATACGAACGCGGGAAATTCTTATAAATTTCACAATGATGAGGACAGTTCATCGGCTTCAGGAAGTATTCTTCACCCTCTTCCGGTGTATGAATGGGCTGGAATGCATCTTTACCATATTTCGCATAATGTCCCGAAGTCACATACAGCAGCTTATTACCGATTGGCGGAGTAATCACCTCCTGATAGTCATAACGAGTCTGTATACGGCGCAAGAAGTCCTGTAAGCGCAAACGCAAAGCAGTACCTTTCGGCAACCACATAGGCAATCCTTTACCCACCGTATCAGAGAACATGAACAACTGCATCTCCTTACCAATTTTACGATGGTCGCGTTTTTTAGCTTCTTCCATTAAAGCCAGATACTCATCCAGCATCTTCTTTTTCGGGAAAGTGATACCATATATACGGGTCAGCATCTTACGATCTTCATGGCCACGCCAGTAAGCTCCTGCCACAGAAGTCAGCTTTATCGCCTTAATAGGAGCAGTTGTCATCAAGTGAGGACCACGGCAAAGATCCGTAAAATCACCTTGTGTATATGTAGTTATATGTCCGTCTTCCAATTCGGAAATCAGCTCACATTTATATGTTTCTCCACGGTCGCCAAACATCTTTAAAGCATCGCCTTTTGCAATATCCCGACGCACGACAGCCTCTTTCTTTGCAACCAACTCAGCCATCTTCGCTTCAATGGCAGGCAGATCAGCCTCTTTGATGACAGCCTCTCCCGGATCAACATCATAGTAGAAACCGTTTTCGATAGCCGGACCGATACCAAACTGGATGCCCGGATAGAGTTCCTGTAAAGCTTCAGCCAGCAAGTGGGCACTCGTGTGCCAGAAAGCATGCTTTCCCTGTTCATCTTCCCACTTATAGAGTACTACCGAAGCATCTTCATTGATGGGACGTCCTAAATCATAAATCTCACCGTTCACTCCGCACGCCAGTACGTCTTGCGCCAAACGCGAACTGATACTTTCTGCAATTTGCAGTCCGTTTACTCCTTCGTTATACTCACGAACAGAGCCATCAGGAAATGTTATTTTTATCATAATGTTATGTTATATTTTTCGTGTTGCAGACGAAGGATAGCACGGCGCTGGCCCATGTATCTGCATCATAACGGTCTATTTCAATCGTCTTGCCAAAGTCTTTTCGGCAGCCAAAGTATCTTTCTATTCCTCTCAATAGCTTCCGAACAATCACTCTCGCCCCCTGAAAATCATCCAAATTTATCTTCGCCAGACCTCTATAGAAATATGACTGTAGACAAATAAAAGCCTTTGCATTAATCACCTGTGCATGACCCTTGCCAAATAGCCTTCCCACCCACTCGTCATGTTCGTTCAGCTCCTCATCCAAATAAGTCACATGAATACGGTCCGGACGTTTCACCGTTTCATGGATACCGGGCAACTCAAACAACCTTCTTCCATGCTGACTTTCCACCCACTTCTAAAATATGAGGATTTATATATAGGCACGGCGGAAATCCTTGAATTCGGGCAAGTCATCAGACATCACATCCAAATCAATAGTTACAACACGAATAGGCAGACCTATTTGCGGAGCAACCAAGCCCACACCATCTGCACGATTCATGGTTTCAAAACATATTTGCTATCAACTCTTTCAAATTAGGGTAATCCGGGTAATATCCTCTGCTTATATTTCTTCGACTCCAAATAAGACTGTAAGATTATCGTAGCACTGATTTCATCAACCAAGGCTTGTTCTGCCTGTCTTTTTTTTCTTCAAGCCTCCATCCAACATGGCTTGGTGGGCCAGCATCTGGACGTAAACCGCTCGTCAACAAACTCTACCGGTATATCCGGTATCTTAGTTGATTGACAAAAGGGACAATATTACGCATATTTTCCGACTCCTGATTATTCATTTTGCTTAGGATGCCCCACAATGATGCGTTCCACAGGCTCTTTTTCCACATATTTCAGAATAAAGTCCAGTAGTTGGTGTGTAGGAACAGTCTGTCAACCCGTTTGCACTAATCTGCAAAACATCCGTCACAGCCACACCTGTGCGCTTTTTACCGTAATCTATCGCTAATAATTCTACTCACATATAGTTTGCAAAAATACAAATTTATCTCCATACTCTATTTTATATATATAAAAGATTAAAATATGCTTTTCAACTGTCTAAAGAAACGATTCATTTCGTTTAATTTGTTGCTATTTATAGTACTT
>VOFI01003099.1_pt1 | contig 17894 bp, 39 predicted proteins | sample 5384131 | NCBI WGS metagenome assembly VOFI01 (sample SAMN12384728, study PRJNA508395) | human gut metagenome | isolation source: healthy gut H | host: Homo sapiens
ACGGACTGTCCTCATTCTCGTCAAAAGCAAACTGCAATACCTTCATTCCGGGAATCCGGATTCTTCCACCATCTCAATCACACTGTCTGTAAGGAGACCAAGATCCTCTGCGATCACATCCAGCTTTCAAGATTCTTTTCAAGCGCACGGAACAGATCCATTCCCGGTCCCTTTTCCCAGTGACCGAACTCCTGCAGTTTTATCTCCGTACGGAATGGAATAATATTCATCAAAAAGCCTCTGAAATGGTCGATCCTTACCACATCATAAAAAGCTTCCACAATTTGCCATTCGGCGTATCCACCATGCATAGCCTGTTTTTTTGTGATATTCCCAGTCATAAAGCGGATTTCCCCAGAGCTGCCCTGTGGCGGAAAAAGCATCCGGCGGGCATCCGGCAACGCCGATCGGAATATTTTCCTTATCAAACTGGAACAATTCCGGCTGTGCCCAGGCATCCGCACTGTCAAACGCAACGTAGATCGGGATGTCTCCGATCATCTCCACTCCCTTAGCATTTGCATAAGCTTTCAGTGCTGTCCACTGTTTAAAAAAGCAGAACTGCTGGAAGCAGTAAAATCCCACTTCTTTTTGCAAGCTTCTCTCTTTCTTTCAGCCAATGTAGCTTTTCTCTGTTTTTGAGTTCCGTAGGCCATTCGATCCAGCTGATCCCATTCAGGCTGTCCTTGATTGCCATATACAGGCTGTAATCTTCCAGCCAGGCAGCATTTTCTTTTACAAACTTCCGGTACTCACTGATCTGTCTCACAGTCATAATTTTCAAAGGCTTTTCTCAAAAGCCGAAATCTGGAATTATAAATCTTCTCATAATCCACATAGCTCTCGTTTGTACCCCAGTCACAGTCCTCGCAATCACTTTTTATCCAGATATCCCTCTTTTACAAAAGCCTCCAGATCAATAAAATACGGATTTCCCGCAAAGGTAGAAAAAGACTGGTATGGTGAATCTCCATATCCTGTAGGTCCGAGAGGAAGAATCTGCCAAAGTATTTCTGTCCTGCTCTTGCCAGCTGGTCTACAAACTCATATGCTTCCTCAGAAAAGCATCCGATCCCATATTTCGATGGCAGACTGGACACTGGAAGTAAAATCCCACTTGCTCTCATAATTTACGAATCCTCCTGTTTTCTCAGTAGTTGCGCCCTCTCACAGATGTCTGCAGGAGCACTCAGATTTTTATTATATCACTCTGTCACAGAGCGTTCAAAGTCCTTTTTGCAGATATATGTAAATATATCATGATAAACCTTTTCCCTGTCTTTTTTCTCATTCAGGATCTCGTGGCGCATTCCGGATATAATTTTCCCCGGACATCCCGGTATCCTGCACAACGCATGGCACGGACAGACTTCGCAAACTGTCTCCCACATTTCCCATGCAGGATCCTCCGCCCCACTGATAAACAGCACCGGCATTTCCGGCTTTGTACACTTCCAGTGCTTCACATCATAGGCTCTTTTCATCAGGTCAAAAAGTGCCAGATATGCATCATCCGTAAAGGTAAATCCACAGTATTCTGAATCCGAATAATCCTGTACAACCTGCGGATCAGAGCAAATCCAGGAAAAACGGTTTTTTCTTTTTAAAGTGCATTGCATAGCTTCCAAAAGACATCATCTCGATCAGACGCACTGTGTTTAGGCCCGAAAACAGTCTTTCCCGCTTTTGCCAGAGCTACTCCGACCGGACGCAAATACATTATAGCTAGGTGAGCCGCAGACGATCAGCATATCCATACAGCTGTCATGATGCGCTGCATAGGCACGAACTGCCAGAGAGCCCATGCTGTGTCCGAAAAGGATCAGCGGGATAGGGAAATGATCCTTGATCAAGCAGTTCACCGTATGGATATCCTGCAGCATGGCATCCGCCCCACCACCGTACATAACCCAAGATCCTCTTTACTGCGTACGCTTTTCCCCATGGCCACGGTGATCATGGATCACACTTATATATTTTCGCTCTGCCATATATTCCATAAAAGGAATGTAGCGTTCCTTGTACTCACTCATTCCGTGAACGATCTGTATGATCCCACGGTATTTCTCATTACGTTCCAACTCCGGCACTACTGCCAGGCAGGAAATTTCCAATCCGTCTGCTTTTTGAAGGAAATGAATACTGAATTGTCCGTAACATATATTTCACCTCACCTTTTCTGCTGCATAAAGCGGGCATTCGCATTCCGCTTTGTCACCTGTACTCAACCACTTTTTCTGTGTCTTCCAGTATATCATAACACAGGGGGTTTCTCAAACAGTAAACCTATGATATAATCGTTACGGTAACACAGGGTGATGCTGTTTGCCCGCAAATGCAAACAGATATCCTCTGACTTACCCACCCGAAAACCAGAATGACTTATTGTAAGGAGGAATAATGAATACAGAAGACAATAATGATTTTTATGACGATGAGCTCTCCAGATCATTGATCTCCAATGATTTTGAAGGCGACACCCCCACAGAAAGAAAAAAAGCAAAAAGCCTCTTGTGATCTGTCTGATCATCCTTCTGATCGCTGCCGCAGCCGGCGGAACCGCCTGGTATATGATGCAGCGCCATAAACCGGTAGAAGCCACAGAAAAATTTCTCACAGGAATGCAGAACATGGATTTTACCACAATGGAGAACCTTCTCCAGAGTCATGATCTCAGCGCTCTGGATGATGCAGATATCCGTGATTCTGCTTACACAGATTTCTTCACTACCGTCAACAAAAAAAATGACCTAGAGGATCACCAAAAACAAATTTGACATCCAGAACGGAACTGCCAGGATAACGGTTCACATGAAATATATTGACGGAACCAATATCTATGCAGCAACTATTCAGGAATACACCCGTAAGGTTGCTGTCGCAGCCTATGCCGGAAAGGAAATGACACAGGATGATATCCAGGAAATGCTCGCTGCACTTCTTGCCGAAAAATGCTTCCACAGCTGATGAGAAATACAGTGAGATCGATATTACCTATCCTCTGATCAAAATCGGCAGCGACTGGAAGATCGTTTCTCTGGATGACACCACAGTCAAGGTTATGTGCGCAAACTTCAAAAGCGTAAAGACGAGATATCATCCCAGCTTACGGATGACAGCACAGATAGCAGTTCTGCCGCTGCAGAGGATTCTTCCACCCCAGGCAGCACGGCCTCTGCTGAGGGCACAAGAGCATCCATTGATATTACAACTGACAAAATTCTCCGTCCGTTTCAAACAGTTTGCGATTTCCAAGGACTACGGCGGAAATCCCTGTCTGATGATCTACTACGACTATACAAACTCCGGCGATTCCCAGTCCAGTGCATTTGTAGACTTCACCCTGCAGGCTTCCCAGAACGGAAGTTCTGGAAGGAACTTATCCGGAAGCCAGTGATGATGCTGTAGATAACTACATGAGCACCATTGATCCCGGAAAAACCGTCACTGTATGCCAGGTATTTCTTCTGAAGGATACTACCAGTGATGTAACGCTTCAGGGCAAAGAAACTTTGAATGTAAGCGGCGGACAGACAACCTCTCAGATTCTGAAGCTGAAGTAAGATATCGGAATCGCCTGGCGGATATTTACGAAAATTCGATAAACCAGGAAATTTACATTTTATCTTGCATATGAAAGGAAAACGGAAATTTCTCCTTCATGATTTTTTTTCATGGCTGGCAGAAATTTCCGTTTTTCTTTTTCTCATTCCTGTGTATATTTTTTCGATTCTATGAAAAACTATTTCATGTATAACGAAAGGATGGTGACTTATGTCAAATAAATGTCTGCAGTACTTCACCCTGACCATTGCTGTGGTCGGTGCCATAAACTGGGGGGTCTGATCGGCTTCTTTTAATTTTAATCTGGTAGCATTCCTGTTCGGAAGCATGAGCTGGCTCTCCCGGATCATCTACGGACTTGTAGGCTTATGCGGGCTTTATCTTCTGACCTTCTATACTCTGATCGATCAGGGTGAAACAACTGAATAAGCTACGCAGTAACACATAACGCGAAAAAATCCTCTGCTGCATAAAAATAAAGCAGAGGATTTTTTCTGCAACAAAAAAGAACTCTGATCATCCTCAGAGTTCCGAAGAGCGATAGACGGGGCTCGAACCCGCGGTCTCGACCTTGGCAAGGTCGCGCGTTACCAACTACGCCACTATCGCACAAGCGGGTGATGGGAATCGAACCCACATATCCAGCTTGGAAGGCTGGTGTTCTACCACTGAACTACACCCGCAGTTATGAAATTATAAATCTTCATCCTTCGATGAGAGCGATAGACGGGGGCTCGAACCCGCGGTCTCGACCTTGGCAAGGTCGCGTTACCAACTACGCCACTATCGCATTAAGCGGGTGATGGGAATCGAACCCACGTATCCAGCTTGGAAGGCTGGTGTTCTACCATTGAACTACACCCGCGCATCGTCCGGTGATTACCGATCGCTTGACCGCTGCAACGATGATTAGTATATAGCATACTTTTATTTGTCAACAGGTTTTTTTATTTTTTTTAATTTTTTTATTTATTGGATTTTTATCAATACTCCCATACATTTGTGGCGAAACCTGGGCCTTCGGTTTTTGATCACAAGCTCCGGACTTTTGCACTGACCTTGGTATTTGCAGGAATGGATTCTGTGATAAAGGTATTACCACCTATAATCGTATTCTCTCCTACAACCGTCTCACCACCGAGCACTGTGGAATTAGAATAGATCGTTACATTATCACGGATCGTCGGATGACGTTTTACATTGGCAAGCTGCTGTCCTTTTTCTTGTAGAAAGCGCTCCGAGTGTCACGCCCTGATACAGTTTTACATTATTTCCGATTTCTGTTGTCTCACCAATAACCACACCTGTACCATGATCGATAAAGAAATACTCTCCGATGGTCGCTCCCGGGTTGATATCGATTCCTGTACGGCCATGAGCATATTCCGACATCACGCGCGGGATAAATGGGATTTCTTCTTTATAAAGAACATGTGCCAGACGATACACGTAGATAGCAAATAATCCCGGATATGAGAGAATGATCTCTTCCTTGCTCTTGGCTGCGGGGTCACCATCAAAACCAGCCTGTACATCTGTCAGAAGCAGTCTCTGGATCTCAGGAAGCTGCTCAAAAAAATCCACAGGCAGTTCTGTCTGCATGAGCTGCTGCTTCTTCCGGTTCCTCTCCGTGATAAAGAAGTGCGATCTCGATCTGATTCTTCAATCTGTCATAAAGATCATTCAGTCTGTGTCCCACATAATACTCCGGAAATACGGTAGCACTGGTATCCGTACTGAAATATCCCGGAAAATACAATAGATTTCAGATCTCTTACTATATCAATGATCACCGAACGGTTCGGCAGACGTCTACCGCTCTTCGGCATAAAAAGTTCTTCTGAAGCATAATTCTCAGTAAGACCCTTCGCCACTCTGAGAATCGCTGATTTCTTATCGCTCATAATTCCCTCCATTTCTGCACATCCACTTCTGTCTGTACACTTTATCTCATTATCATATTATAGTCTGGAAGATTCGTCAATAATACAAAAAAGAAAAGTTTTAAAAAGATTGACCTTTCTCCGGATACCTTATATAATAATAAAGGTTTTTGCATCCGGAGATGTACCCAAGTGGCTGAAGGGTCCGCACTCGAAATGCGGTAGGTCGGGCAACCGGCGCGAGGGTTCAAATCCCTCCATCTCCCGCTTTTCTGCCGATTTATGACAGGAAGAATTTTTATTTATATTTTTATTATACAAAAAAGCACTCTCATCTCTTGACAATTGTATATTTTATGTATTTGCAACAGTGATGAAAACACAATTGAATATAGGGGATTGGTCAAATGGTATGATAGGGGTCTCCAAAACCTTTGGTGGGAGTTCGATTCTCATCCTGCTATTAGAGATCGCTGAAAAACCTTAATTAAGGATTTTCAGCGTTTTTTATTCAGTATGGCAAAAAAGTGATCGCCCGGCCTGTCATATCAACATCCGGGCGTCACTTTTTCAATATTTTACTTCTCGCATTCATATCGTGAAAATTTCTGCACATGTCCCATGCGCTTATCACTTCAGTTTCTTCAGATTATCGGTCAAATCAAATGGCAACAGTTCCTTTAACGTAAAGATATCATATTTTTCTCTGCTGACTGCCAGTATGATCTGAAGGTTTCGGATCACAGAACTCCATCATAACCTGTCTGCCATACTCCACAGGGTGCTGCGCCTCTGTAGGAACACCATCGCTTTGCGCCAACGATACAGATTGCCTGAAAGTCTCTCATGCCTTCACTGACCGCTTTGAAAAAAGCAGTTCTTTCCGCACAGTTTGTTGGAGTATAGGCAGCATTTTCTATGTTACACCCGGTATAATAGGTGCCGTTTTTTAAAGTACCGCCCCTACATGAAAATGTGAATATGGCGCATAAGAATAACCCAGCTGTTTTATCGCCAGATCGATCATTTTCTTTGATCTGTTTTTCTTCCATAGTTTTCCCACCTTTCCTGAATCAGGCATGTATACGTTCTTCTTCTTTTTTCTGTGCCTGATCTGCACGGATCAGTTCACGGATCGCTGTACTGCAACCTGGATTGCCTTATCGGTATCATGTACCACAGGATTATCAAACCCAGCTTTTCTCTTTCCTGATTTGCAAGCACCAGGAAGCAGGAGCCCACGTACTTTTTAAATGGCTTGCCACTATAAAAAGAGCAGCGGATTCCATCTCGGAAGCAAGGCAGCCCAGACGTTTCCACGCTTCCCATTTATTCATCAGTTCATAGCTGACCGGCTTGGTTTCCGGCTCATGCTGGCCATAAAAGGAATCCTTACATTGTACCACACCTGTGTGGAATTCACAGCCTTCTTTCTTTGCACCTTCCACAAGAGCGTTGAGCACTTCCAGATTTGCCACTGCCGGGAATTCGATCGGAGCATACTCTTTGCTGGTGCCTTCCATACGGATCGCACCCGTTGCAACAACAATATCACCACTTTTTACCTCGGCTGCATTCCACCACAGGTTTCCGATGCGTACAAATGTGTCTGCCCCGCACCGATAAAGCTCTTCCATTGCGATAGAAGCGGACGGTCCGCCGATTCAGTAGATGTCACACTTACCTTCTCCGTCCAGTGTTCCGGTGTATGTTACGTATTCCCGGTTATCTGCTACCAAAACCGGATCATCAAAATACTGTGCGATCTTTTGCAGCGTTTCGGATCTCCCGGTAAAATAACGTAACGGCCCACTTCACCTTTTGCCACTTGAATATGATACTGTCTGTTTACATCTTCTGAATAATTTTTCATGTTTGTTTCCCCCTTTCTCAGCTAACAGTTTTCCCTATTCATATGAATAAAAGAACTGCATTTTCATACAATCAGTCCTTTATTCTTTTTATTTCTTTTGCTTCCATCGATCCCTGCAAACTGTATTGTCTTACATTACAGTCAGATTTTTCGTATTTGCTCAGTCAATGTCAAACCTCTTTTGTCTTTATCCCATTATAACATAGATTCATTTTTCTTCAAAGCTTAATATAAACATGTTCCACACAAACCACGGTTTGATGATCTCATCAATGCTTCTTCCGGTGAAAACCAGGCTACACCGCTGTTTTCATCTGCTTTTTATGGAAACAGCCTCTTCTGAATCTGCCTCAAGGGAGATATGTTGGGGTTAAAAGTGCAGATGGCTGGATACATATTTTCCTTTTTTTCATTATGACCGTCTACAGTCAGGGATTCCATGGAAAAAATCTCTTCTGACACAGGATGAACATTAAAATCCACCCTCTTCTTTTTACTTTCTCTGACAGCAACGGACAGTAAACCGTCTTCCATCTGCATGTCCTCAAGCCAGGACCAGGGGAATTGTATATGTTGTGATATACCATAAGGACTTTCGTCCGTTCTCTGTTTTACCCAGGCAGAAGCTGTCATATGGGCTACTGCATTTTCCTGAAAAAGCATTCTCATTATTTCTGATCCAGTCCAGGATCAGGATTTTATCTTTTTCTTCCTGCTCATTGTATGGTTTGTATTTTTTCTATCTGATCGATCAGTTTCTGGCGTGTTATCATTATGCACTCTATCTCTTTCTTAAATACCTCATAAATGTATTTTTAGTCAAGCGGATAAAACATCCGCTTCGCTACTTGCTCATAACCGGATAACTGCTTCACAGTTTATCGATCAGAGCTTGTAACTATCTTTTTATTTAATACCCATCCTTTAACCGGACAATATTTTTTAATTTTTTTTCCATTCAGATATCGTTCCATATTTTCCATGCAGATGTTCCAGATCATATCCTGGACTTCAGCGTTTCCACCGAAACTCGGGCCTGCAATGTGGAGGATAAGGACGTTTTCCATATTCCAAAGAGGTGATGTCTCCGGCAATGGTTCTGTTTCAAATACATCCAGGACCGCTCCTTTTAAGTGGCCTTCCTCCAGTACTCTGATCAGGTCCCTCTGTTGGAATGAGGCTTCCTCTTCCTACATTAACCAGAATTGCATCTTTTTTTTCATAGAATACAGCCGTTCGTAATTCAGAAGGCCTTTTTGTTTCCGGTGTTCCCGGGAGACAGCCGATCACAATATCCGCTTTCTGAAGCTGCTGATCCAGCTGTCAGATCATATACCTCATCAAACTCTTTCATCTGCTGCAAATGCTCCGGGACTGCAGTTCTTTTTATTCCAGTCACATGCGTTTCAAACGCTTTCATTCTATGGGCAATATTTCTTCCTATATCCCCGGTTCCCAGGATGAGAATGTTTTTTCCATATATGGTTTCTGATGGTCTATTCTGTACCCCAGAGGTGTTTCTGTTTGTTCTTCCAGTAGTTCGGAAGTTCACGGTACAGCGCAATAATATTCCCGATCACATATTCTGATATGATCTTTCCAAAAGCGCCGGAAGCATTGGTTAATGTAACTCCTGTCGGAAATGCTTTCATTTTTGTATATTTGTCCACACCGGCCCAGGTCAGCTGGAGCCAGCGAAGATTTTTCTGCTTTCAGGATTTTCTTCTTCCTCTGGCTCTCCGATCACTACTTCTGCTGCTGCTGGATCGCATCCTCAGTTTCTTTGCCCTGAAATGTAAATTCGCATTGAGCTCCGAATTTTGTTACAAACTGATTTCGGATCTCTGCATCGCATTGTGGTTTTATTAAAACTTGTATTTTCTTCATGTTTTTCTCCGCAAATCATCTTTATCAGCTATATCCTACCATAATTAACAGCCATCTGCTATTATTTTCTGTTATTTCTGCCGCTGATATCTGGTCACTGCCAGGATCATGCAGACAAAAAACTACCGCGAACATAGCTTCCAGTCCAATACCTTTCCAAACCGATGCAGCTGCCTCACCTGAGAGACGGCTGTAACTTCCAAGAGTCTCATTTACAGTTTCATACCAGTACACAGGAAGAAACTGAGACACCTTCAGGACGTTTCTGTCCATAATGTTCATGGGAACAAACACACCACACAGAAAGCACATTCCAAGAGACAGGATATTTGCGATCCTGCTTAACATGTTGCTGTTTTTTACAAAAGACCGATCAGATAGGAAAGTGAAAGTGCCACTGCCATCATTACCAGAGTGTTCAGTACATAGTATCCGAAATTTTCTGAACTGAGAAATGTTTTTCCATACAAAGGATAGCTCCAGCCATACCGATTCCCCATAAGCCCCCACCCATCACAAACATGGCCAGAAGCCCCTCCAGACTCTGTCGTCTTGCAGAGATCGCAGATGCCTGCATTCTCTTTGGTATATCGTCTTTTTTTGAAAGCCATCAGAACATATCCCATCACATAGCAAAGTAATGCAAGAAACAGATATGGAATATATCGGAAATAATAGAGCCATCCGGACGTACCACTGTTTTTTCATCTGTATCCAGCATGGTGACTTCTCCTCTTTTTTTATCCAGGATCGCTGTTGCCGCTTCCTTCTGGGAAAAACCGGCTTTCAGATATGTCCGCATTGTATTCAGGCAGCTCTCAAGCTGTTGATCCACATACTCGCCGTTTATATGCCGAATAAGATCCGGGCACCTTGGTCACAGAAATACTTTCGCCGTTTACCATACAGCTCTCATAAAAAATCCTCAGGAATCACCACGATGTACTCCCACATTTCTGTAAAAAAGCTCTTCCTGAAGCTTCTCCCTGTTATCCTCCAGCATGGTCACGTGATGCGTACCTTCAAGCCATTTTACCAGTCCTTCTGCAAGTGGTCCGTTGTCTTTATCCACCACTCCGATCTTTATTTTTTCGCTTTCATAGCTGGTATAAGTTTCCTTACCGGCCGCTGCCTGAAGTGCCATTGTCACTCCGAAAAAATGCCCAGATACAGGAGGATCAGACCTGTATGTTTTTTTCATGATCCTCATATAGCCTTTAAATACTGTCATAACGTTCCCTCCTGACCATGAAAAAGGATGCCATCACCAGCACCACGCACATTACCGCCAGTGTGATCAGATTTCTATAGTATCTGGTCATATCATCATATACATTGATACAGTAAAACGCATCTGAGATCAGTGATGCAGGATTGATCCGGTTCACAAACGGAACACTTTTTTCCACGATATCCTTTCATATTTCCGTTCATCAGTCCGGCAAGAAAGCTGCTTACCATAGAGATTCCAAGCATGAGCCCGATTCTGACGCCTTCCTGCATTTTTCCGAAGCTGCCTATAAACATTCCCATAGATACACCAATGAGACTTCCGAAAAAGATACCACCAGCATTTTTCCCATCTGTCCCTGAAAATCCAGATTGAGAATATACCGGAGATACAAGATCAGAATGATCACGTCCACATAGCCCAGAGCAAAAGATGTCAGCTGGTCTGTAAGGATCAGCTTCAGCTTCAGTGGGTCGGCGTTACACACCTTCTGGCTGCCAGAGGTGTGATATTGGCCTGAATCCCGATCGCAGAGCCAAATCCGATAAAGCATCCATACAGGCAGGCCATGGCGATCAGTGCGTAAAAGAACTGCACATTTCCGTCAATGGTCCGGCCGCCAAGAGAGACTTCCCTTACCAGGCTGTCGGAACTTAACAAAGGATTTCATGGTTTCCATATCCATCTGCGGATTTTTTTCATGATATTGGTGATGGTCGTTCTGGTGTTTTCACAGCTGTCGAGAGAACTGTCAAGAAGGATACTTTTCTTCTATTCCGGTTCCTGCTACTGTAAGGGAAGGTTCTTTTCCCACATAATAAATCCCTTCTACTTTTTATCCTGCAGTGCTTCCAGCGCTTCCTTTTCCGACATTTCTTCTGCTTTTAAAAGATCCGGACTGCTTTTTCCACTTCATCCAGATAGGTCATAAAAAACGTATCCGCAGAAGCTTTTCCTTCACCACTGCCACCGGAACCGTCTGAAAATCTGCCTCATTGATATTTCCGAATGCAAAATAGAAAAAAGTTCCCTGCTTCAATTCTTCCTTTGTTCCCTGAGCGATGACTCTTCCGTGATCCATGATGGCGATCCTGGTACAGATCTGCTCCACTTCTTCCATATAATGGGAAGTGTAAATGATGGTGGAAGCCCTGTTCATTCAGCTTCTGAATGCCTTCCAGGATTTTGTTCCGGCTCTGGGGATCAACGGCTACCGTTGGCTCATCCATAATGATCAGACGAGGCTTATGAGCAATTCCGCAGGCAATATTCAGTCGGCGGAGAAGACCGCCTGAGAGCTTCTTTGGACGCATTTTCCGGTAATCGTTAAGATCGGTAAAGGTAATGGCTTCTTCCACCAGTTCTTTTTTTTCTCTTATCCGGGACATAAAGCCCACAGAAATAATCAATGTTTTCATAGACAGTCAGTTCGTCAAAAACAGCCACATTCTGCAGCACGATTCCAATCTGTTGTTTTACTTTGTAATTGTCAGGACGCATTTCTTCTCCGAAAATATGAATGCTGCCTTTGTCGTATTTGAGAAGAGAAAGCATACAATTGATAGCAGTAGTTTTTCCAGAGCCGTTGGGACCAAGAAGACCAAAATCTCACCCTTCCGGAAATACTAGTTCAGGTGATTCAAGTGCCGGTAAGGTCCACCATATCTTTTTTTACCAGATTTTCTATTTGAACAATATTTGTGGATATGATTTTTCCTCCTTCTGGTTTTACCCCGTATAGTATCTGTATCATTTTATGAGCGTTTTGAAAAAACTTCTGTAAAATTTCTTCTATGAGGGCATACAGATCGGAAATGATTTTTCAAACACACTCAGTATAAAGGAATGAAGGAAAATCGCCAAGTGCCAGATGTCACGGCCTTTACATGACAAATGTCATAAAGCACAGAACCTTCTTTACAGCGCAAGGTCAGTTATACTATAATAGAGAGAAATGTCTGTAAGACATATTTGTAAAAAACAGGTTAAACAGGATAATTACTAATTTTAGCCGGTTATCTGCCTGACTTGGGAAAAGGCTGTAATTCTGAGAAAGGAGGGGATATTTTTTGGACGTTATTTTACAGATTTTTATTGCTTTCTGTCTTTTAACATTTTTTTGTGCCGCCAGATCAGGCTTTGTGTTTCCCTCCTTTTTGAGCTGTGTAAGTGTGATCTGTTGCTTATATGCAGGGTATGTAAAACAGAATCCTTTCGGCTAATCCTTTGCCAGTATTGAAACCCTTTCTGGGACATTCCGGTTGCAGGAAGCTTGTGATCTTTGGATTATGTTCCCTGTGGTTTTGATCTTCTTTTTTTTCTGCTGTTTCAGACCTTATCTGCTGGGCTTTTTCCTCTGGCAGTGGCTGCTGCTTTTCTTTGGAAAATTTCTGGTTTTTCAGATCAAACATTTGGGGCAGTTCTTTGTCCTTGGGTTTTTGGTTTTTTTCTGGCGTTTTCTCTGGCTCTATGCCGCGAAAATATCAGGCTCTTTACCAGGATTTTCATCAGGACCCAGGATGAGTGAGGAACATACGCTTCTTCTTTCTGAAAAAAACAAGGCACTTCTGGAAAAACAGGATTACGAGATTTATGCTGCTACATTGCGCGAGCGAAACAGAATTGCCAGAGAGATCCATGATAATGTGGGACATGTACTATCCCGTTCTATCCTTATGACTGCTGCCTGCAAACCCATCAAAAAAATGATTCTCTTGATCCTCTGCTTGGAAATCTGGAAGAATCCCTGAACGGTGCTATGAACAGCATCCGTTCCAGTGTACATGATCTTCATGACGATGCGATAGATCTGGAAGATGCCATAAAAGGACTTGTAAAGTGATTTCACCTTCTGCCCGGTGAATCTTACTTATGATATGTCCAGGCAGATTCCAAGAGAGGTGAAATACAGTCTGATCAGTATTACAAAGGAAGGGCTTTCCAATGTGATGCGGCATAGTAATGCGGATTCTGTGGATATTCTTCTGCGGGAGCATCCTGCACTTTATCAATTGTGTATTGAGGATAATGGGACACCGGAAAATGGAATTCCGGATATTCAAATGGATCAGACCAATAAAGGCCAAAAAAATTTCCGGTGATATGGGACTGTCAAATATCCGTGAAAGTGTAAAGACGCTGGGCGGTACGGTCCAGATTACGCACGGAGAATGGTTTTCGGATCTTTTATTACAATACCCGAAATCTGTTTCTAATTGAATCAGACAGATAGAATCACTTTGCCGGAAACCATCCTGATTTGATCAAAGTATTTTTTTTGATCCGTCTGTTTTTTCCGGATCTGTAAATTTATTTTTATAACTCATAAACAGGAGATTTTTGACATGAAAATTATAATCGTAGACGACGACTGCCTGGTTGCAGGAGCACTAAAACCATTCTGGAGGCAATAATGAGGATATCGAAGTGACTGCCACCGGCTCTGATGGTGAAGAAGCCTGCTTTGTACAGAGAGTATCTTCCGGATATTCTTCTTGATGGATATCCGTATGAAAGGAATGGATGGACTGAAAGCTTCCAGAAAGATCCTGGGTGAATTTCCGGAGGCAAAGATTCTTCTTCTAACTACTTTTCCGATGATGAATATATTGTAAAAGCCCTCCGCCTCGGTGCAAAAGGGTTATCTTCTGAAGCAGGATCATACCAGCATTCTTCCAGCTCTTCAGGCGGTTTACCCGGCCAGACCGTATTCGGCACAGAGATCATATCCAAAATCCCTGAACTCCTGCAGGGAGAAACGGATTTGATTATGTTCCAGAAACATCAGCGAACGGGAGCTGGATATCATCCGGCTGATTGCCAACGGATACAGCAATAAGGAGATTGCCGCAGAACTGTTTTCTCAGTGAGGGAACGGTACGAAATTATCTCAGTTCCATTCTGGATAAGCCTTAAACTGAGGGATCGGACTCAAGTTGCTGTTTTTATTATCAGCATAAGTAAAAAAATCTCCTGCATCCAAATTCCTGTAAATATTTATTAATTTAATAGAATCGGAGGATTCCTCACAATGAACCGCTATCTTACTATCTATATCCCGAAAACAGCTGTTCCGGCACCTGTCTCCCGCTTTCTTCGCACGCAGGCAGGTCTTACAAAAAAGCAGATCAGCCAGGCAAAGTTCCGCCCCGGTGGTATCAAAAAAAACGGCCAGCAATGCCGGGTAACGGAAACAGCTTATCCCGGGGATCAGATCATAGTATGCCTGGAAGCGGACGATGTGGATTCTGCCCAGCTAGAATCTTCATCCTTTACCGTCTATTCGTCCAATCACAATTTCCAGTTCTCCGCAGACGCAATTTCATATTCTGATTCCGCAGCTTCAGAATTTGCAGGTTCTGATGTCAATTCTCACATTATCATTCACCGGCTGCAACGTCACAGTTTCTTCCTGAGTTGGCGATTATATACGAAGACCAGGATATCCTCGCCATAAATAAACCTGCCGGGATTGTCACTCACCCTTCCGGTTCTCACTACAGTGACAGTCTCGCCAACCAGGTGGCTTCCTATTTCCGTTCCAAAGGAGAGCCTACCAAAGTCCGGTCTATCGGACGATTGGATAAAGAAACCTCCGGTATCCTGCTCTTTTGCCAGGAACAGACTGTTGCCGCCAGGATTACAGAACCAGCGTGAAGAAGGGATTTCAGAGAAAACCTATCTGGCTGCAGTTTGGTTTCATGCCTGTGGATGAAGATGGAGCTTTTCACAGGATCTCCGTTCCCCTTGCACCTGACCCGGATAACCGTCTGAAAATGGTCGTATCCACAGATGGCACGCTTCCCGGAAGCAAACATGCAGAAACCCTTTATTCTGTTCTGAAATCTACCGGCCCTGACGCAGTAGCTCCGGCTTCTCTTGTAATGCTCCGTCTGAAAACCGGCCGTACCCATCAGATCCGTGTACACATGGCATCTCGGCATCCTCTTCTGGGTGATTCTCTGTACTGTTTATCGGACATATCGAATCCGTTTTTTGGGTTGCACTCCACGCATGGAAGCTTAAATTTCAACTTCCATTTTCAATTGATGAATCTGCTTCCGACACCCGGGCTTCATGCATCATGACAAAATGCCAAAAAAAAGAAATCTCCTGGAAGCACCCCTCCCGAAAGATTTCAAAAAATTCTATGAAACGATATTCTGAAGCCATACGCTTTTTTTACAAGGATAAACCAATGACACATTTCATCATATCCGCTGCCTGACCATTGCGTAGATCACAAGTACAGGCAGACCTGTAAAAACGGCTTAAGGTAAATGCGATCGTTACACTTACCACCCAGATAAACACACTGTCAAACAGGAACGTAATAATCGTCTTTCCACCGGAACGCAAGTAAAATAGGTTGCATGCAAAAACGCATTCTGCGGCATGAAAAAATGCTGTGAGCATAATAAAATATTTCGCCAGAGTACGTGCCTCAGCATTGGTATTGTAAAAGCCTTGGAAAACAGTGGTGCCATTACAAACATCACAGCTGCCACGCAGGTACAGCAGAACACAGAAAATGCGATCATCTTGTTGTCCGTATCTCTGGCTTCCTTCATCTTACCTGCCCCCAGAAGCTGTCCTACAACAATGGCTACCGAATCTCCAAGTGCGATAAATATGATATTAAATACATTGTTGATGGTATGGAAATATTTAATCCGCAACCACGTTCAGTCCACGGACTGAATAACATTGTGTCAGCATGGCCACTCCGGCTGCCCATAAAGTCTCATTCAGAAGCAGCAGGGGTTCCTTAATAAGTATCTTCTTTGTCAGGTTCGCCGGAACCTTTAATGTTGAATACAGACCCTGTGCAAAAATATTCTTTTCTGTATGCTTATGTGTCCAGCTCAGGACAATGCAGGCTTCCACATATCTGGAGAGCACTGTGGCCAACAGCCGCCTCTTACTCCCGTTTCCGGGAATCCGAATTTTCCATAGATCAGAAGATAATTAAATATCAGATTGATCAGCACTGCCACGATCCCTGCCTTCATGGGAAGTACAGTCTCACCACATTCACGTAAGGTACTTGCGCTACAGACCTGCACCATCATAAAATGGCGGAAGTCCCAGAAGCATGATCCATAAATACTGTTTCCCATAAATAAGAGTATCCCTGATCTCCTGTGCGGTTCCGTCCCTTTTAAATACATGCTGATCAGTGAACCCCTGCTGTCAGAAACAGTATAATGGTGATCGCTGTCCAGAATCACTGCCATCCACAGTTTATAACGAAGTGTCTGGCGGACACCCTTTTCCATTGCTGTCAGAATAGAATGCTTTGATTCCAACATCAATTCCAATCGTTCCTCCAGCATTTGGGCGTGGTTCCGGTTCGAAATCAATATTTAAGACTGCAAAATATTTTCCGGCCGGTGTGTACTCAATGGTTACGTGGTTAATTTTTCCCACTTCCATCGACTGGCGTATTTTGACAAATCCAAGTTTCGGAAGTTTGATATATCTTCCCACAATACGGATATTATCTTTTTGATTGACCGTTCTGTATGACTGGAACCGGTTATGTTTGCTCTTGAAGGTTGGATAGGAAGCACGTTTTTGAAAGAAATTCACAAAGCTCCGGTCGAGATCCCGCAGAGACTGCTGTAAGGCAATGGAATCTGCTGCTTTCAAAAAAGCAAACTCCTCCTGTCTTTTCAGTTCGGTCAGCATGGCGGAAGTCTGGGTATATCCAATCTTCTTCCCTTCTTCATAGCTTTCCTTGCGCATGGCAAGTCCCCGGTTGTAGATCAGCCGGCAGCATCCCAGCGTCTGGTGGATGAAGTTTTTCTGTTCTCTGTTCGGGTAGATCCTGAATTTAATTCCTTTTTGCATTATCCCATCTTATCCTTTTGTCTCTGCGATGTTTTCTGGTTTTCAATATACTGTTTTACTGTTTCCAGCGGAGCACCGCCCACCGTCGATACAAAATAGCTGTTTGTCCAGAGAGTCGGCATTTTCGTTTTAAGATAGGGAAATTCCTGTCTTAAAATTCTGGACGTATAGCCTTTAAATGACTTTACAGCTTTGTGGATGCCAAACTGAGGATCTACTTCCAAAAGCATATGAACATGGTCTGGCATGATCTCCATTTGTAAAACTTGATGTTATAGTACCCTTGTTTGGGTATATTACAAGGGGCAATTTTATGTTTTTTTAGAGGACAGTTTTTATGGGTAATAAAAAAAGTGGCTGTTTAAGCCACTCTTTCATGATTGTATATTCAAAACTACATACATGTTCTGTTGATGATCGTTAATCTTTTTTGAATCAATTCTAACCTGCGTACCGATACTCGCAACGGTGGTCATCTCACGACTCCGTCGTTCGATGTCATTTGCTTCGCAAATGTTCAGTCTGTACCATAAATGGTTCTCCACAAGCAAGCTTGTTCCGCCCCATTTCTGTTACATCCTGCCCGGCTTCCTCGGCTTGTTGG
>VOFI01002820.1_pt1 | contig 17883 bp, 31 predicted proteins | sample 5384131 | NCBI WGS metagenome assembly VOFI01 (sample SAMN12384728, study PRJNA508395) | human gut metagenome | isolation source: healthy gut H | host: Homo sapiens
CGGCTGGCGCAGGCCAACCTGCCCCGCCGCGACCGCGCGTTCGTCACCCAGCTGGTTTACGGCACGCTGGAAAACCGGATGACGCTCGACTGGCGCATCGACCAGTTCCTCGAGGGTAACAAGGAAATCGACCAGACCGTGCGCGAGATCCTGCGCATGGGCGCGTATCAGCTCTTCTACCTCGACCGCGTGCCGGATATGGCGGCGGTGGACGAATCCGTGAGCCTGACCCGCGCGATGGGGATGGAGGCGCTGACCGGGCTGGTCAACGGCGTGCTGCGCAACATGATCCGCGGCAAGAACGACGTGGTCTGGCCGAAACCGCAGGACGACGCGGTGAAGTATCTCTCCGTCATGTTCAGCGCGCCGACGGCGCTTTTGCCAGATGCTGGTCAGCGCTTACGGCGAGCACGACGCGATGGAGATTCTGCGCTACCGCCCGAAGGATCGCAGCGTGACGGTTCGCGTGAACTATCTGCGCTGCGACGACGCGCGCCTGCGCAGTCTCTTTGCCGACGACGAGCTGGAATTTGATCCGGGGATTCTGCCGGGCATGTACAAGGTGCACAGCGCGGGCGACATGACCCGCATGCGCGCCTTCCAGAACGGCCTGTTCACGATTCAGGGCGAAAGCTCCGTGCTGGCCGCGCGCGCATGGTCGCGCCAAGCCAGGGGCAGACCGTGCTGGATGCCTGCGCCGCGCCGGGCGGCAAAACCGCCGTGCTCAGCGAGATGATGGGCGATACGGGCCGCGTATACGCATGGGATACGCGCACCGCGTGGAGCTGATTCGCGGACGATGAACCGCCTCAAGCTGGAAAACGTGCGCCCGGCGGTCAGAGGATGCGTCCGTTCCGCGCGAGGATATGGCCATGACGCTGGATGCGGCGCTGGTGGACGCGCCCTGCTCCGCGCACGGGCGTGATGAACAGAAAAGCCGGACGTGAAATACCGCGTGACGGAGGAGGGGCGTGCAGGCGTGCCGCCCAGAAGGATATCCTCGACGCGATTGCCCCGATGGTGAAGGTGGGCGGCACGCTGGTGTATTCCACCTGCTCGATTCTGCCTGCCGGGAAAACGAGAGCGCAGATTCAGGCGTTCCTTGACGCCATCCGGAATACGAAATTCAGCCGATGGGCGCGGAGCTGCCGGAGAAGCTGGCGGCGCATGAAAACGCCCTCCGGTTTTGCAGATGTTCGCGCACAGGGACGCACGGACGGCTTCTACGTCTCTGCCGCATGCGCAGGGTGAAGGCATAATGGAAATGGAAAAGACGCAGCTCCTGGGCATGACCCCAGACGAGCTGGCGGCGTACTGAAAAACGCTGGGTCAGCCCGCGTTCCGCGCGCAAGCAGGTGTTTTCGTGGCTGCATCAGGGCGCGGCGTTCGAAGCAGATGAGCAACCTGCCCAAGGCGCTGCGGGAAACGCTCGCGGAAACCTGCGCAGCCAACCCGGTCGCGGTGCTGGGAGACGATTGAATCAAGCTCGACGGCACGATTAAGCTGCTCTACCGCCTGCCGGACGGCCACGTCATCGGGCGTGCTGATGCGCTATAAATACGGCAACACGCTCTGCCTGTCCCACGCAGGTGGGCTGCCGGATGGGGTGCGCTTTCTGCGCTTCCACGCTGGACGGGTGCGCGCGCAGCCCTGACCCCGGCGGAGATGCTGGGGCAGATCGTCTGCGCCAACGGCGTGCTCGCGCCGCAGGGGCAGAAGGTCGGCAACATCGTGCTGATGGGCAGCGAGCGAACCGCTGGACAATTACGATAACGTGGTGAAATTCCTGCGGATTCTGCGGATGGAGGGGGGCTGTGCATCGGCATGCGCAGCGGTGTCGCTCGACCTGCGGCCTGGTTGAAAACATGCGGCGGTTTGCGCAGGAGGATCTGCCGGTTACGCTGTCGCTGTCGCTGCACGCGCCCAACGACGAGGTGCGCAAAAAGCTGATGCCCGTCGCCCGCAAATACGGCATGGACGACGTGCTGGACGCCTGCCGCTATTACATCGAAAAGACGGGGCGGCGCGTGATTTTTGAATACGCGCTGGTGCATGGCGTCAACGCCGACCCGGCGCAGGCGGTCGAGCTGGCGGGCAGACTGCGCGGCATGCAGTGCCACGTCAACCTGATTCCGCTCAACAGCGTGCCGGAGCGCGGCCTGACAGGCGTGACCGAGCACGAGGTGGATGCGTTCAGGCATGCGCTCGAACAGAAGGGGATTTCCGTAACCCGCCGCCGCGAGATGGGCGACGACATCGAGGCGCGTGCGGCCAACTCCGCAGGCGCTATATCAAGGACAACAACCTGAACTGCGAAACCTGAAAACGACGGGAGTGAACGGCGTGGCGGCGACGATGCGCACCGATATCGGCAAAACGCAAACAGAATGAGGATGCGGCCTGGTTTGATAGAAAAACGCGGCGTTTTGTCGTCGCGGACGGCATGGGCGAGCCATCTGGCGGGCGAAGTGGCCAGCGGGATGGCGATTGACGCCGGTGCGCAAAATGGCCGCGCGGCACAAGCCTTCCATCGACCAGATCAAAAAAGACGGTGCTCGGCGCGCGAGCGGATTTACCAGCGCGCGCAGGGAACGCCGAATGCGCAGGCATGGGCACGACGCTCTCGATGCTGTGCCGCGGCGCGGCTACATCTATATCGCGCATGTCGGCGACAGCCACATCCTATCGCCTGCGGGGCGGGCGCATGGAGCAGCTCACGCAGGATCATTCCCTCGTCGGCGAGCTGGTTCGAGCGGGCATTTTGACCGCGGAGGAGGCCAGAACGCACCCCGGCGCAACATCATCACGCGCGCGCACTCGGCACGGAGGGGACAACACCCCGATCTGCTGGCGGCGGCGGTTGCAGCCCGGCGACCGCTTTCTGCTCTGCACCGACGGCCTGACGGGCATGACGCGCGACGACGAGATCGAAAAAAACGCTCCTTGACAGCCAAACCGCCGACAAAGCGGCCGACCGCCTGATTCAAATGGCGCTGGACGCGGGCGGCAGCGACAACGTGACGCTGATTCTCTGTACACCGGCGAGGAGGGCAAACCGTGGAAACAAGACTGATCGGCAAAATCATCAGCCGCCGTTTCCGCGTGGAGATATCATCGGCCGGGGCGGCATGGCGTTGTGTATCGCGCGTTCGACCTCAAGACGCCCAGACGGTCGCCGTCAAGGTGCTGCGCGAGGAATACGCGGAGGACCCGGAATACAGGGAGCGCTTCAGGCGCGAGGGCGAGGTCTGCCGAAAGCTCAGCCATCCGAACGTCGTCAATCTGATCGACGCGGGCGAGGTCGGCGACGTATCCTATCTGGCGATGGAATACGTGGACGGGCAGACGCTCAAGAGCTGATTAACCAGACCGGCGGCATTGCGCAGGAGGACGCGATTCGCTTTACGCTGCAAATTCTCGCGGCGCTGGGGCACGCGCATCAGCGCGGCATCATCCACCGGGATGTGAAGCCGCAGAACGTGGTCTCCCGCGCAGGGCAGGTCAAAGATCAGCGATTTCGGCATCGCGGGCATGGCGGACACCAAGACCCTGACCACGGATGGCAACGTGATGGGCTCGGTGCACTATTTTTCCCCAGGAGCAGGCCAAGGGCATGAAGGCGACGGCGGCGAGCGATTATACTCCGTCGGCGTGATTCTCTACGAAATGCTCTGCGGCCATGTGCCGTTTAGGGGAGACGGCGGTTTCCGTCGCGATGATGCACCTGATGGAGCCGCCCCAAGCCCATCGAGGAGCAGGCCAAGGTCAGCCGGCGGTGGCGATGATCGTGGATAAGGCGCTCAAAAGCTGCCGCAGGGCGCTATCAGAATGCGGAGGCGATGGGCGCGATTTGCGGCGGGCGCTCCGCCATCCGGACGGCGAATTTATGGAGCAGCGGCGGCCGGCGATTCTCGAAGAATCGCGCGAGGTGGCTGAAAAAATCCGCAGAAAGAAAGAAAAAGACCGGCAGCCTGCCCGCGCGGTTTTTGACGCTGTTCGTGCTGCTGGTGCTGGTCGCGCTCATCGGCGTGGCGGGGCTCAGGCTGTACCGCACGATGTTCGTGACGGCGCGCATGCCCGATCTCTTCCGGGCTGGACGAGGCGACGGCGCAGCGCATGGTCAGCAACGCGGGCCTGACCCTGAAGACGGAATACGCATACAGCGATCAGGCGGAGGGATGCGTCTTTTGACCAAACCCCGAGGCCAACGCCGAGGTGAGGCGGGGCGGAACGGTTACGGCCATGATCTCCGAGGGAACGGGGCTTCTGCTCGTGCCGAGGCTCACGGTATGGCGGTGGAGGACGCGGAAAACGTTTCTGCTTGCGCAGGGGCTTTCGCTGGGCCTATGTGGAAACCGTGCCGAGCGAAAAGCTGCGCGGCGTGGTGCTTTGAGCAGAGCCCGGAGGCGGGGACGAACGCCGAACCGGGCGCGGTCGTCGCGCTGACGGTTTCCGGCGGGCGCGTCGTCGTGCCGGAGCTGGTCGGCCAGCGCGAAGAAGAGGCCGTCGAGCGGATGAACGCCATCGGCCTGACCTGCGGAGATATCGGCTATCAAAACGTGGAGACGGCGCGGCAGGACGGCGCGTGGTACTCGCGCAATCCATCGACAAAATTCACCGAGGTTCTGCCCGGCAGCGTGGTGAATATGACCGTCGGCCGATACGACAGGCGGCGCTACACGGCGGGCGTTACCGTGACGGTGGATGTGCCGCAGAGCAGCGTGACCGTCCGCGTGACGCTGGTGGATGAAAACGGACAGGAAAGTGATATGTATGCCGCGACCTACAACGAAGAAGGGCGGCTTGAGCTGCACGTAACGCCTCAGAAGCGAGACGAGCGGCGTTCGCACATGGCGGCTCTATCTGGATGGAAACTTCAAGAGCGAAGCGACGGCGGTTTTGCAGTAAAGGAGAACTATGACGGGAAGCATCCTGCGGGGAATCGGCAGTTTTTACACCGTGCTCTGCGACGAGGACGGACAGGAATACACCCTGCGCGCACAGAAAAAACTGCGTCATCAGAAAATGACGCCGATGGTCGGCGACCGCGTCCGCTTTACGCCTGGGCAGGGCGGGGAGGACGGCTGGCTGGAGGAGATTCTGCCGCGCAAAAAGCATGATGGAGCGGCCGAGCGTCGCCAACGTCGATATGCTGATGCTGGTGGTCGCCAGCGTGCCGCAGCCGGACATGCTGCTGTGCGACAAGCTGATTCTGCGCGCGGAAAAGGGCGGCATGATTCCGGCGATCTGCGTCAACAAAAATTGACTTGGGCGACGAGCTGGCCGAGCAGATTCGGCGCGAATACGTCGGCACGCAGCTCCGCGTGTTCAGCGTCAGCGCGCGCGAGGGAACGGGCGTTTCGCAGCTTCGGGACGCCATGCGCGGCAAGGTCACCTGTCTGGCGGGGCAATCCGCCGTGGGCAAAAGCTCGCTGCTCAACGCGCTGTTCGGGCTGGGGCTGGAAACCGGCGGGCTGAGCCGCAAGACCGAGCGCGGGCGGCACACGACGCGGCGCGCGGAGATGATGGTCGTGGACGGCATGTTCGTGCTCGATACGCCGGGGTTCAGCCTGCTGGAGCTGGAAAACGGCATTGATCCGCAGGATTTTGCCCAGCTCTACCCGGAATACAACGCGCTAGCGGGAGAATGCCGCTTTCAGCCGTGCCTGCACGACCGGGAGCCGGGGTGCGCCGTGCACGCCGCCGTGGACGCGGGAAGGCTGGGCGCGGCAAGGTGGCTGCGATACAGGGAACTGCTTGCGCAGGTTCGTGAAAATTGGAAGGGGCGTTACGAATGAGCAAAAGAATCGTTGAAATTTCACCGTCCGTGCTGGGCGCGGATCTGATGCGTTTGGGCGAAGAAATCAAAATGGCGGAATCGCTGGGGATTCACTGGCTGCATCTGGACAACATGGACGGGCACTTTGCGCCGAACATCAGCTTCGGGCCGGACTTTGTGCGCGCGATTCGCAGGCAGACGAATCTGTTTCTGGATACGCACCTGATGCTGTCCCGGCCGATGCAATACATCGAGGCATATGCCAAGGCGGGCGCGGATCTGATTACCGTGCATGTCGAGGCGGAGGACAACTGCGCCGGAAACGCTGGAGGCCATCCACGCGCTGGGCGTTCGCGCGGGCGTGAGCATCAACCCGGAAACGCCGGTCAGCGCGCTTGAGCCGCTGCTGCCGCTGTGCGACCTCGTGCTGGTGATGACGGTGAAGCCGGGGTTCGGCGGGCAGACGCTGCGCGAGGAGACTGCGTGGCGAAGATTCCGGAAATTCGGAAGATGATCGAGCGGACGGGGCGCGATATCCTCATCGAGGTGGACGGCGGCGTGAAGCAGAGCAACGCGGCGCGAGTCATTGACGCGGGCGCGGATGTGCTGGTCATGGGCACGGGGCTTTTCCGCGCGGAAGACCCGAAGGCCGTCGTTCAGAGCGTCATGGGGGCGTGACATGAAGGCGCTGATCGTGGTCGGCGGGGACGCGCCGGGCGTCGGGCTGCTGAAGGCCTGCGCGGCGGAGGCGGATTTCTCCATCGCGGCGGATCGGGGCTGGAAGCCTTTGACGCGGCGGGGATGGAGCCGGATATGCTCATCGGCGACATGGATTCCGTCTCGCCGCAGGTGCTGGCGCGATACGAAAGCCGGCTGTCGGCGGACAGGCTGAACTCGCATCAAAGGACGATACAGACGGCGAATATGCGCTGAACCTCGCGCTGGAGAGGGGCGCGACGGAAATCACGCTGCTCGGCGCGCTGGGCGGGCGGCTTGACCCACGCGCTGGCAAACCTGATGATGGTCGTGCGCGCGGCGCGGCACGGCGCTTGGGCGGAGATTCGCGCGCGGAGGGCGTGCGCATCGTCCGCGTCAACGGAAGCTGCACGCTGGCGGGCGCGCGGGCAGCACGATTTCGCTGCTGCCGCTGGGCACGGCGCGGGGCGTGAGCATCAGGGGATGCTATTATCTGATTGACGATTACACTGGAAAGCGACTCGTCGCGCGGAATGAGCAACGTGGTCACGGCAGATGAAGCGGTGATTACCGTTCGCGAAGGCGACCTGCTGCTCTTCCATTACAGCGACATACACGGACATGGGGAAAGCGCATGAACCCGATCATATTGGATGAACGCCTGAGCGCCGCGGCAGAGCTGGCGCGGGAGGCGCTGGCGGGCAGAGAAGCCCCCGTTGCGGCGGACATCGGCTGCGACCACGGCTTTTGACGGCCAAGCTGCTGGAAATCGTGCCGGGGCTGACGACGATGCTCGCCAGCGACGTGAGCGCGCCGTCGCTGGAAAAGGCGCGGCGGCTGCTCGGCGCGCGCGGGCTGAGCGAACGCGCGAACATCACGGTCGCGGACGGCCTGAGCGCCGTTGACAGACCCGTGGACGCGGTGATGATCCTCGGCATGGGCGCGGGGACGATCCTCAAAATCGTAGCCGAGGGCAGGGAAAAAAATCGGCGGCGCGGCGCTGATCGTGCAGGCGAACGTCGATCTGCCGCTGCTGCGCGGCGGGCTGGCCGAGCTGGGCTTTGCGATTCAAAAGAGGTCTACTGCCGCGCGGCAGGGCGGCACTACGTCACGATGCTGGCGAGGGCGGGCGAGGCCGAAATGCCGGACGAGCGGCGGGCTGATGCTGGGCGCATGCGCGGACGGCGTGCAGACGGCGGCGCAATACGATTATCTGGCGTGGCAGCGCGGCGTCCGCGTCCGGGAGATGCTCTTGCAGGCGGGGCACGGACACGCCGCGCGCGAAGGAACGGCTGCTTGCGGGCGGCCATGAGCTGAACAGAATTGCGGAGGCGATCGGCATGAACACATGCACGGTTTCCGGATATCGAAAGGCTGATCGGGGAGATTGCGCCGTTTGAACTGGCCGAGGAATGGGACAACGTGGGGCTGCTCTTCGGGCGCAGAAACGCCGAGGTGACGCGCGTCGTCGTTGCGCTCGATTTGACGCAGGCGGCGGTGGACAAAGGCGAAGGCGCTGGGCGCGCAGATGATCGTGACGCATCACCCGATCATGTTCGGCGCTGTCAAGCGCGTGACGGACGAGACGCGCGAAGGCCGGCTGATGCTCGATATGGGCTGGCCGGCATCAGCCACGCGGCGGCGCACACCAACCTCGACGCGGCGCAGGGCGGCGTGAACGACACACTGATGCGCGTGATGGGCGCGGAAAACGTGCGCGGCGAGGGCTTTGTGCGCGTGGGCGACGTGCCCGAGGGGACGACCTTTCGGCCAGCTCTGCGCGCGGGCGCAGAAGAAGCTGCACGCCGCCGTCCGCGCGTTCGGCAACGCGGAAACGCCGGTGCATGCGCTGGGCTGCTGCTCCGGCGCGGGCGGCGGAAATCGGCGAGGCACTGGCGCTGGGCGCGGATTGTTCATTTGCCACCACGGGCGCTGGACGCGCTGGACAGGGGATGCTGCATCATCGAGGCGGGGCATTTTGAAACGGAAAACCCGATCTGCGAAGTGCTCGCCGACGCTTTACAAAAGGCGGCGGATGCGTTACAATATAACGTGACGGTTTTTTCTGCCTGAAGGACGATCCCTTCGGGCGCTGACAGATTGAGGAGGGCCATATTTTGGAACAGTACGAACGTTTGTGGCAATATCAGCAGGTGGACATGGAGCTGGATCAGTATGAAAAGGAGATGCGCGGCAACAGCAACCGTAAGGGAGCTGCTCAAGCACCGCGATTTCCTGCTGGAACAGCAGAACGTGCTCAAGAAGATCGAGGCCGATGTGGAGATCATGGGCGACCGCACGGAAGCGCTGGCCGACGAGATCGAGCGCCTGAACGGCTTGTCGCCGAGGCGAGCGCCAACTTTGAGGCGCACCGCCCCGAGGATCTGGAGGAGGCGAAGAAGCAGATCGCCGCGCTCCAGAAGCTGATTACGACCATTTCCCCGATATGAGAGCGAGCTTGCCAAGATGCGCGGGATTCCGAAGCCCGCGACCGCCAGCAGCGCGGGTTCGCGTGCGCGCCGCCAAGGCCGCCGCGCGGAGTTCGACCGCATCAAGGTGATCTACGACGAGGGAATACAAGCAGGCGAGCGTGAAGCTCGAAGCGCTCAAAAAGAAGGTCGCCGACGAGGCGAAGGACATTGAGCCGGAGCTGCTGGATAAATACAAGGCCATCAAGCGGCACTCCACGCCGCCGATCACGCGGATTCACGACGACCGCTGCGGCGGCTGCAACATGCAGCTCCCGGCGGCGGATATGAACAAAATCCGCACCGGCGCGGCGTATGTGGAATGTGAAAACTGCGGTCGAATTATCCTTGTTAAGTAAATGACTTCTTCCGTCACAACTTTCAGTTGTGACACCTCCCCTCGGGGAGGGAGGCAGGGCTTAACGAACTCCTTCCGTCACAACTTTGTTGTGACACCTCCTCGGGGGAGGAGACAGGGCTTAACGAACTCCTTCCGTCACAACTTCGTTAGACACCTCCTCGAAGAGGGAGGTATGGTGGAGCTTCTGATGCTATGTTAGCAAAAGAATTGACAGGGAACGGCATTTATGGTATAATATCGTCCGTTTGTGAGGCTGCCGGGCGGCCGCGCGCCGAAAGGTGTGAGGAAAGTCCGAGCTCCGCAGGGCAGAGCGCCGGGTAACGCCCGGCGGGGCGACCCCCAGGGAAAGTGCAACAGAGAGATACCGCACGCTTGACGTGTAAGGGTGGAAAGGTGAGGTAAGAGCTCACCCGCGGTTGGCGACTCGTCCGCGATGTAAACCACGCTCGGAGCAAGAAACGAAAGAGCGATTGAGACGGCCCGTCGATGCTCTCAGGATTTCGCTTGAACCATCGGTAACGATGGGTCTAGATAGATGACCGCCGATTACAGAACTCGGCTTATAAGGCAACGCTCACAACATTTTGATATGGCGGCGCAAGGCTTTTCACCTTGCGCCTTTTCTAATACTAATTCTTGTTAAAATGGCTTAATCCGCGCACCATCTTTTTTTTCGCTCTGACTTTGCCTCGTTCCGTTCAACGTACCTCCAGTACGCCTCACTTCACTTGGCTTCGTCAGAACAAAAAATCTGATGCGCTCTGTTAAGCTAAAAGAAGCTTTCAAACATGGAAAGGGGCGGGTCGGATGGACAGAGCCGGGGAAAGGCCGGGGGGGGCGGCGGGGGAGAGAATCGCGTATGTGGACGCGGCGCGGGGCTGGCGTCTCTGCGTGGTGCTGGGGCACTGTATCCGGGGACGGCATTGTGCAATACATCTCATCGTTTCACGTAAAATGCGCGCGGGATGAGCTGACAAGCCGCCAAGAAGGCCAAGCGGTGTACCCGTATGCGACGTTCAGCGCGCTGAAATTTTTCGCCGGGGGCGGCGATGCTGCCATGCCGCGGTCGGAACTGGTTTTATCGGCGCTGTTTCTGGCGGAAATCGCGTTCAAAATCGTGATGAGCTGCAAGCGCCGGGGGCGGCCGCGTTCCTGTGCATGGCGGTCCGGAACGGCTGGGTTCAACTATCTGGGGCTGGCGCGGTGCAGCGGGAAGGGCTGGCGCAGATCCTTGGTCTGGCCAACGTCGTCAGCCGCGCGCTGGTCGGCTGCATCCTGATCGGCATGGGCTACGGCTATGGCCGCGTCCGGCGCGCGTTCGGCTCGCGGGCGGCGCAGTATGGGCTGATGGCCGCCGCGTTCGCGCTGAATCTGGCGCTGTTCCGGTTTAACGCGGTGGATCTGCATTATTCCCTCATCGGCAACCCCGCGCTGTATTACGCCAACGCCGCCGCCGGGTCATATACGCGCTGATGAAGCTCTGCGAGCTGGCTTTCGCCGAAAACCGTTTCCTCCGCTTCTGGGGCAGAAACTCGACCGTGGTGTTCGCGACGCACCTGAATTTCGGAATTCTGAAATCGCGAAGGCCGTGTTTCGCGGCGGCGCTGCATGGGCGGTGCATCCCGGCGGAGTTCGCGATCACGCTGGTCATCGAGGCGGCGCTGGTTTTTGCGGTCAACCGATACGCAAAGGGGCTTGTGGATTGCGACGCGGCGGCGAAAAATGCTTAGGCGTGGCGGAAAAGCGTGAATGCGGCGCAGGGCTTCGGCTTTGCGTCGCTTTTTCGAAAAAAAAAAGACTTGATTCGCGGGAAAAGACATGGTATAATTGTCCGGAAAACGCACCTGCGCCTGTTTTTTGTGCGCCCTGCCGCGAAAACGCGGTCTGCACAAGCGAGAGGGGGCGCAGGAGGGTTTAAACACATGGCAGTAATTTCTATGAAGCAGCTCCTCGAGGCCGGCGTCCACTTCGGCCATCAGACCCGTCGTTGGAACCCGAAGATGGCGCAGTACATCTTCACCGAGCGCAACGGCATCTACATCATCGACCTGCAGAAGACCGTGCGCAAGATCGACGAGGCTTATGCTTTCGTTCGCTCCATCGCGATGGAAGGCAGAGCGTGCTGTTCGTCGGCACCAAGAAGCAGGCGCAGGAGTCCATTGAGGCCGAGGCCAAAGCGCTGCGGCATGTTCTACGTCAACAACCGCTGGCTGGGCGGCACGCTGACCAACTTCCGCACCATCCAAGACCCGTATCGCGCGCCTGAACGCCATCGACGCGATGGAAGAGCGCGGCGAGTTCGAAGTGCTGCCGAAGAAGGAAGTCATCAAGCGGCCGAGCGCGAGAAGCTTCTGGAGAACCTGGGCGGCATCCGCGAGATGAAGAACCTGCCGGGCTGCCTGTTCGTGGTCGATCCGCGCAAGGAGATCGCCGTGTCGAGGCGCGCGCGCGCTGGGCATTCCCGGTCGTCGCCATCGTCGATACCAACTGCGATCCGGACGAGATTGATTATGTCATCGGGCAACGACGACGCGATCCGCGCGGTGAAGCTCATCGCGGGCAAGATGGCGGATGCCGTGCTGGAAGGCAAGCAGGGCGAGCAGGCTGAGCCGGCCGCCGAAGCGAAGTAATCGACCGAAGTTGGAGGACGATATTATGGCTAATATTACTGCTGCCCTGGTTAAGGAACTGCGCGAGCGCACCGGCGCCGGTATGATGGACTGCAAGAAGGCGCTCGTCGAGTGCGACGGCGACATGGACAAGCCGCCATCGACTTCCTGCGCGAGAAGGGTCTCGCCGCCGCCGCCAAGAAGGCCGGCCGTATCGCCGCCGAGGGGCATGGTGGATACCTATGTGGACGAGAACGGCGTGGGCGTGACCGTCGAGGTCAACTGCGAGACCGACTTCGTCGCCAACACCGATCGCTTCAAGGATCTGTGCCGCGATTTCGCCAAAGCACATCGCCGCTGCCGCTCCGGCCAGCGTTCGAGATGCTCGCTCAGCCGTTCTACACGGACGCGAGCAAGACCGTCAACGATCTGATCGGCGAGGGGCGACCGCCTCCATCGGCGATGAAGATCTCCGTGCGCCGCTTTGCCCGCTTTGTGGCCGAGCACGGCATGGTGGATACCTACAACCACATGGGCGGCCGCATCGGCGTTATGGTCGAGCTGTCCTGCCCGGAGGTCAACGACGAAGTCTTGAAGGCGCTGAGCCACGACCTCGTCATGCACATCGCCGCCGCGAACCCGCCGTATGTGCGCCGCGACGAGGTGCCGACCGATAACCTCGAGAAGGAGCGCGAGGTGCTGACCCAGCAGGCGCTCAACGAGGGCAAGCCGGAGAAGATCGTCGAGCGTATGGTCGAGGGCCGCATCGAGAAGTACTACAAGGAATCTGCCTCCTCGAACAGCCGTTCGTCAAGGATCCCGACATCAATGTGACCAAGATGCTCGGCGGCAAGGCCGACGTCGTTCGCTTCGTGCGCTTTTTGAGCGCGGCGAGGGTCTTGAGAAGCGTCAGGACAACCTCGCGGCGGACATTGCGGCTGAGCAGGCCAAGATGAAGAAGTAATTTCTTCCCACACAGGGGGCATGCGCAAGCATCGCCCCTTTTTTTGAAAGACACGGAGAGGAGAAACACCATGGCAAAGTATAAGCGCGTTCTCATCAAGCTCAGCGGCGAAGCGCTGGGCGACCACGCCGCCTGTTTGATTTTTGAGCAGACCGACCGTGTGGCCGACGTGATCCGCCAGCTTCACGAAACGGGCGCGGAAATCGCCATCGTGATCGGCGCAGGCAACATCTGGCGCGGCCGTCAGGGGTCCGGCGGCGAAGATGACCGCCGTCAACGCGGATCACATGGGCATGCTCGGCACGGCGATCAACTCCATCGCGATGCAGGACGCCGTGGAACGTCAGGGCATTGCGAGCCGCGTGATGAGCGCGGTGGAGATGACGCGCTTCTGCGAGCCGACACCTACCGCCGCGCTGTGCGCCATCTGGAAAAAGGGGCGCGTGGTGATTTTCGCTTGCGGCACGGGTAACCCGTTCTTCTCCACCGATACGGCGGCGGCGCTGCGCGCGGTTGAAATCGGCGCGGACGCGATTCTGCTGGCCAAGAACGTGGACGGCATATACGACAGCGACCGCGCGCGTGAACCCGGAGGCGAAGCTGCTGCGCGACATCACCTATCAGGAGGTGCAGGAGCGTGACCTCAAGGTGATGGATGCTTCCGCGATCACGATCTGCCGCGAGAACAAGGTGCCGTGCATCCGCGTGTTCGGTCTGGACGATCCGCAGAACATCCTGCGCGTCATCGAGGGCGACATGATGGGCACGGTCGCATCCCCTAAAGCGACGACAAAGTGAATAAAGAGGCTGTCAAGCTAATAAAACCGATATTTCAAGAAAAAAACTAAGCATTTTTTCGCCGAAGGTTCCCAAAGGGCGATGCGCCAAACAGGCGCCGTAAACGCTCGGAAAGCCCTTTGGTGGGAGATGGGGCAAAGCCCCATATTCTGAAAGTGTTTCGTTTTTGATTCTTGAACGATCTGGACTGAGCTTGACAGCCTCTTTGCGTCAAGTTTTGAATGGATTACACAAAAAGGGCTTGCCAAAGACATGGGTTGTGGGTTAAAATATAGAAAAAGAAATTCGAGGAGGTATCTCCCCATGACGATTACCGAAATCCAAAAACAACGCGAAACCAAGATGGAAAAGACCAGGACGTGCTCCGTTCCGACCTGATGGCGATTCGCGCAGGCCGCGCAAACCCGCAGCTTCTTGACCGCATCACGGTGGATTACTACGGCACGCCGACCCCGCTCAAGAACGTGGCAAACATCTCCCGCGCCGGAACCGCGTATCCTCCAGATCAACCCGTGGGACGCGAAGATGGTGAAGGATATCTCTCCCGCGCGATTCAGGCCAGCGATTTGGGGCTGACCCCGTCCAACGACGGCAAGGTGATCCGCCTAATGCTGCCGGAGCTGACCGAGGAGCGCCGCAAGGAGCTGACCAAGCTCGTGCGCAAGACCGCCGAGGAGAGCAAGGTGGCCATCCGCTCGATCCGCCGCGACGCGGTCGATCAGGTGAAGAAGCTCAAGAAGAACAACGAAATCACCGAGGATGACCAGAAGAAGGCTGAGGAAGATATCCAGAAGCTGACCGACGCGGCGATCAAGGACATCGACAAGATCGACGCGGAGAAGGAAAAAAGGAGATCATGGAGGTCAAATGAGAACGCTGCTGCTCGGGCTTCCTTTGAAGCAGGCTGAGGCGATTCTGGGCGAGGCGGGCATTTCTCCGCAGGTTCGCGTGACCGACGCGCCGCGCCGCGAAAAAAGAAGGATGGCGAACATTGCGCGTCGTTTTCGCATCGGACGACGGAAAACAGCTCGTTGCCGCGAGATTTTTTTGACCCGATTTCCGATCCGCAACCGTAAACAGACAGACACGGCGGGTTTCGTCGGCCGCGGCGCTCTGCGATGCCCGCCTTTTAGATATCGAGAAAAAACGGAGCGATGGCAGGCGGCGCTTGGATGGCCGCGGGAGGATAAGGATGGCAGCTCTTGGCCAAAATGAAGGAAAAGCGCCGGTGACGACGGCGAAGGCGCTTTGAAAAGGAATTTTTGCCGCGCCACGTGGCGATCATTATGGATGGCAACGGGCGCTGGGCGCAGAAGCGCGGCATGCCGCGCACGTTCGGCCACAAGGCGGGCGTGGAGGCGCTGCGCGAAATCATCAAATACCCGACGAGTTGGGCGTGGAGGCGCTGACGGTCTATGCGTTTTTCGGCCGAGAACTGGAAGCGCTCGACGGAGGAAGTCGGCGCGCTGATGCGGCTCTTGCTGCAATATTTCACCAGCGAAATCGACGAGCTGAGCGAGAAGAACGTGCGCATCCGCATATTGGGCGACATCGACGGCATGCCGAGGGGGACTGGAAAAACAGAAGGACGCGCTGCACGCCGCCATTCCGCCGCACGCACGAAAACACCGGCTTGCAGCTCAATATCGCGCTGAATTACGGCGGTCAGCAGGGAAATCGTCCGCGCCGCGCAGAAATTGGCTGAGCGTGGCGGCGGCGGGCACCATGAAGCCGGAGGAAATCGACAGGGCGGCGTTTGAGGGCGAATTGTATACCGCCGGTCTGCCGGACGTCGATTTGCTGATTCGCACGAGCGGGGAGATGCGGCTGAGCAACTTCCTGCTCTATCAGCTCGCGTATGCGGAATTTTATCAGACCGATACGCTCTGGCGGATTTTGGACCGTCATGCTTATGATGAAGCGCTGCTGGCGTTTGCGAAGAGAAATCGCCGGTTTGGCGGCGTTTAAGAAAGAAGGATTGTATGAAAACTCGCCTGATTACGGCGGCTGTCGGCGTGCCGTTCCTCATCTTTACGCTGGTTGTGCGGGGCTGGTTCGCGGAGTTTGTCATCGTCGCGCTGACCTTTATCGCGATGTATGAAACCTATCGCGCGCTGAAAAAGGCGGGATATGCCGTCTGCGAATGGGGCGGATATGTCGCCACGGCGGCGATGTGGCCGCTCAGCCGCCTGATGGGCGTCTTGACCCGCTGCTGCTGCTGGTGGCGGCGATGGGCGTTTCGATGACCGGCGTGATGCTGCACGAAAAAGCCGGCGTTCCCGGACGCGGCAGCCTCGTGGTATTTATGCTGTCGCTGGTCATCTGCCGATGTCCATGTTTATGATGATGATGAACAGCACCTACGGCGTTGTGCCGGGCATTGCGCTCATCACGATGGCATTTGCCTGGTTCTCGGACACGGCATTTTGCTCTTCGGGATGCTGTTTGGCAGACACAAGCTCTGCCCGAACGTCAGCCCGAAAAAAAGACGGTGGAGGGCTAAATCGGCGGCGTCGTCGGCGGAACGCTCGGCTATCTGTTCGGCCTTGTTGGTGGAGCGGTTCTGCGGCGTGCACGGGAAACTATTTGATTCTGGTAATCGCGGATCGGCTCGCCGGCGGGGCAACTCGGCGATCTGTCCGCCTCGGTCATCAAGCGCACCTTCAGGGGTGAAGGATTCGGCAAACTTTCCCCGGGCACGGCGGCGTGATGGATGCTTGACAGCGTTTGACAGTGATTGCTGTTCGTCGCGCCCCTATCTGACGCGGGCGCATGCGGCCGGATGACGCGATTTCCAAGTGAAAAACGGAGGCAAATATGCGAAAGCCTTTAGCGATATTGGGTTCTACGGGTTCCATCGGCACGCAGACGCTTGACGGCGCGGCCAGCGACCGATTTGCCGTCACGCGCTGGTGGCGCACAGCTCGGTGGAAAGCGCTCTACAGGTGCGGCAGTTCCATCCCGCAGATCGTCGCGGCGCTATCCGTCGAGCCGGCGGGAGGATCCCCGGCGGATAGAGGAAATGCCAGTGGATGGGCGGAGGAAAACGTGCTGCGTGGAGCGGCGCGCGCGTGCGACGCGGACGACGCTGACGGCGGTGGTCGTGGGCGCGTCGTCGGTCTGGCGGCGGTGATGGAGGCGCTGGCCTGCGGCAAGCGCGTCCTGCTGGCCAACAAGGAGCCGCTCGTCGCGGGCGGCGAGCTGGTGACGGAGGCGGCGCGGGCGGGTCATCCGCTGCTGCCGGTGGACAGCGAGCACAGCGCGATTTTCAGGTGCCTGCAGGGCGCGTGGTGGGGCAATCACACGCCGACCCGCCTGGATTCTGACGGCGAGCGGCGGGCCGTTCCGCACGTGGAAGAAAGAGGACATCTACAACGCGGCGGCCTGAGCAGGCGCTCAAGCACCCGAACTGAGCATGGGCCGCAAGATCACACATTGATTCCGCGTCGATGATGAAGGCGCTGGAGGTCATCGAGGCGCGGTGGCTGTTCGACATGCCGCCGAGAAGAGATTGATGCTGGATTCATCCTGGTAGCGCCGCTACATTCTATGGTCGAATACGTGGACGGCGGTGATGGCGCGCAGCTTGGCACTGCCGGAGTTATGCGCCTGCCGATTGATTCTCTACGCGATGAGCTGGCCGGAGCGGCTTCCGACCGGCGGCAGCGGCTTGATTAGCGGTGATGAACGCGCGAATTTCGAGCAGCCGGATAACGACCGTTTCCCCGGCCCCCCGGCTGGCGCAGACGCGCTGGCGGCCGGCGGCTCGATGAGCGCGGTGCTCAACGGCGCGAACGAGGTTGTGGTGGACGCATTCCTGCACGAGAAAATCCTCTCGGCGATTATTGCGCGGCTTTGCGGAGGAGACGCGATGCAGGCTGTGCTGCGGATTGCGCACCCGACGCGCTCGAGCAGGTGTTCGAGTGCGACCGCCGCGCGGCAAAAGGCGGCGGCGCTGCCTGGCGCCTTCGGCGCATGAACGCGGGAGGTGCTTTCGTTTCATGTATGTGGTTCTGGGCTGCTGCTGCTGGGCGTGCTGATTATCGCGCATGAGGGCGGCCATTTCTGGGCGGCGCGCGCCTGCGGCATCGGTGTGCAGGAATTTTCGATGGGCATGGGGCCGCTGATTGCCAACAGCAGAGCGTGCGTGACGAAGCTTTCGCGCGTCTGTTGCCCAAGCAATACGTAACTGAACGAAGGGCGCATCG
>VOFI01002676.1_pt1 | contig 17879 bp, 24 predicted proteins | sample 5384131 | NCBI WGS metagenome assembly VOFI01 (sample SAMN12384728, study PRJNA508395) | human gut metagenome | isolation source: healthy gut H | host: Homo sapiens
GAAAAAGAAGATATAAAAGAGCCTTCGAAAATGTTTGCATTTATCTTGAAAAGTTCAGAAGATTCAAAGAATCATTCTTCTCTGTGCAGAAAAAAACAGGGCTTTATGTCTGCCGGCAAATTCCCTCTTTGCAGCCTCCCTCGTTGTCAAATCATAAGCGCCGTAAACACTACTTAGTAGTATACTTATAAATAGTATATTTTATTCTGATTTTCAATCGATTTTCCATATTATTTTAAGAAAATATGTTCGCCAGTTTCCATATCCTCTACATCCAGGTAAATTGCCCCTGCACTTTGGGGCAATTCTTCCATGTGCATAAGCTCAAGCCAGTTTTTGTTCCAGTCGGTGTGCCAGTGACCGAAATACCAGTGTTTGAAAGATCTGCCCTTCTGTCGCCGCTGCCATCTGCAAGCATCTCATTAGTCTGGTTCAACTTGTCACATACCCATTGAAAATAGTTCTGAAGGGGTTCTTTCCTTCCCCTGGTTACGTGGTAGTAGCCGTTGCTTTTCACTGGTATAATGGGCAGTGTGTGTGATCGCATAGTCTACTTCATAATCTTCTGCTTCCAGATTCTTATTGAATTGGCGTAATCAGAGTCTGTAGGAAGCTTTTTGGCCATCATCGCAATGTGTCTCCATTTTTTTTCTGCAGCTGGTAATAATTACTCTCTTTTCTTCATATACATTGTTTTGCGTCCTGCGCCAGTTCGTATTATAGCACCCCTCATCAACCAGTTTTAATGCTGATTCCTACTTTGAGGAACTTCCAAGACTAGGACATGCAACCAGTGCATCATGTTTCGAAACTTTCTGAGCGTGTTTTCTGAATATGTCTTTACAACATCATATGCCTTGCTTTTTTTTTTCCTGTTTTTTCAGCTAATACTATTCTTGCCTCAAACTCTATAGCACGATAGAATAATTCCTAACATATATTTAATAAATGGCTTGGGATCATTCTCTCCCCTCATACCAGTTTTGATCCGCATTTTGCAAAACTTCATAATATGTTTCTTTTGTATCCGCAATAGCTTTTTTCTATACTGATATGCTGTCCAACAATATATCCACTTCGATATAGGAGCAATAATGTTAATAGTCTGCTCATCCGTCCATTTCCGTCATTGAATGGATGAATGCAGAGAAAATCTAATATAAAATTAGGTATCAGAATGAGCGGATCTACAATACCATCCCCTATAGCTTTGTTATACTCATTGCAAAGTCGTTCTACTGCATCTGGGGTTTCGTAAGGTTCTAATGGCTTAAACAACACCACTTTCTCTCCATTTTCAAGCATCATATCAATCTCATTTGGAGTGGTCTTATATTTACCAGCATAAGAAAATGCAGTATGTTTTAACATCTCACCGTGAAGCTGCAAAATATAATTACTTCGAACAGGAATTGCTTCATGGTAAGACATTCATGGATCCAATATTTAGACATCTACGATATCCAAGTAATTTGCATTTCTCGGTTTATCCTGAAATTTCTTACGTGGAATAAATACAATATCCGCAAATCCCTTTCCGCCAGCCAATTCCCTGTGCATTGTATAAAAATTCCTTGCAGCATATAAAGCAAGAGAAATCGTATAACTCAAAGGCGTTTTCATCATTATACTGAATATGAGACGTTTCAAAATGAGCCAGTTGTATTCCTTCCGCAACCTGTTGTGGCCGTCTCTGCCAGATTGCATTTAACGTGTCAGCAGATTGCTTCAGCGCAATTGATACCTCGCCCCAGTCCGATGCAGCTACACTGTTAACATACTCATTTCGCACTTCATTATTCGGAATCTTCACCACCTTATTCTCCGAATCATAAGCCAGATAACCCAGATGAATCAACAATGTCAATACATCGTCCTCTGTCCGGAAGGTTATCATATCGTTAGTAAAACTTCCCGTATTAACCGGAATCCTTTCCCCTGCAATCATGCTCAAAACATCATCCTTCAGGCCATCAAAATTCATATCAATATAAACCTGCAAGGCCTCGAATGTTTCTGTCTGATTCCAGTAATTCTCTATTTTTCCAAAGAGCATACTGTTTACAACAGAGCGAGGACTATACACAGACGCCGCCATGGAAAATGAATATCCATCATACCAGGCTTTTACTTCTTCCATATCCATCCTGTATTTATGGCACAGATATTCCACTTCCACCTCAGTAAAACCCACATACGGTGCAAGAGGGCCTGGATTTATCATGGAAAATTCATCAAACATATTTAATGCAGAATGGGTTCCATATTTCTTTATTGGCAAAATACCCGTCATATACGCTAAGTGAATACATGCCTTATCCTTCAGCAATCTCTCAGGAAATCCAGGTATTTCTCCTGTGCTTTCCTTATTCTGCCTGAACTCCCTGAAAATACAGTCCCACTCATCTATAATAACAACAAATGGACACTTCTCAGTCTCATAAATATCCTGCATGGATTCCACCAGATCCGTATCGTCAAAATAATCCACATCCGGATATTCTCGCTTCAGATCCCGCAAAACAAGTTTTTTACCCGGTCAACCAATGCTTCAACACTATCGCTTCTACTCAGAAACTCCTGCATATTCAAAAAAATGGTATTATACTTATTTCTGTACTTTTCAAAATCAGGACTCTCGGATATTTCAAATTTGGAAAATATTTCTCTGGAATCACAGCCTCTGCTGTAATATGCCGTAAGCATATTCGCAGCCATGGATTTTCCAAACCTCCGCGGGCGGCTGACGCAGACATATCCCTGCACTGTATTCATTACCCGATTCGTGTATCCGACCAAACCAGTTTTATCTACGTAGATTTTCAGAATTTACGCTTTTTTCAAAGCTCTCCATTCCCGGATTCAGATATCTGCCCATGGTTACCTCCTGTGTCCTTATCCGTTTCCATATTCTTATAGCGTAAGTATATAACATTTTTTTTGCTTTTGACTACCTTAGAGCCTGTTTGAAAAGGATTTTCGCAAGATGTGCGCCACACTTTGATCTCCATTCTCTTTTTTAGAATGTGTTTGAGAAAAGGATTCGTCTATAAACTTCATTTCGCAAAGTTTAATTACACCATCTTTTCTGATATCTTGTTGCCGTAAACATTAAAACAATATTACAATTATTCTTTCACACTATTCTTGCCAACCGGCGACAGCACTATTAAAGAAGCCAAAAATACAGGCGGTACTCACCTTTCCTGAATACCAGCCTGCATTTTCCGAGGTTTTTTCAAAATTTTATAGCAATTTCTATCTTCAGCTTAATTTATTAACCGCTTCTGCCAGTTTCAGATACTCCTGGTAATGTTTCTTATACCAGTCTTTCTTCTCAGAATCCGGTTTGCAAATCTTAATACATTTCGCTGCCATATGTTCTGCTGCCACTTCCAATGTCTCGTAAATTCCAGCTCCCACAGCGGCATACATAGCGGCTCCCTGTGCACATGTCTGGTCACTGTCCAGAATGTGTATCTCACGTCCGCTTAAGTCAGACAACATCTGCATAACATAAGGTGATTTCTTAGAAATTCCACCTACCGCGATCATCTTTTCAATATCAATTTCCTGTTTCTCGAAGCCCTCAATCAGACGGTACAGACCACATACAGCTCCAAACACAAGACTGCGGTAGAGATACGGCGCATCCATTCCCAGCGATAATCCGGAAATGGCAGATCTCTGGAAATCGTCTGTATTTGGATAACGGCGTCCATTAAACCAGTCCAGTGCAATTGGGAATGGCTCTTCCGGAAGTTCTTCCGCCTTCTTCTGCAGCATAACCAAAATCCGATCTTCGACTTTTTTTTGTATAGTTCATCTGAAATACCAGAATTCTCATCAGCTGCAAGTTCTGTCAGCGGCCACTCCAACAGCCTCTTAAACCATGCAAATATATCTCCAAAAGCCGCCTGTCCGGTCTCCACGCCTACGTATCCAGGCAAAATGGAATTCTCAGCCTGTCCACAGTACGCCTGAATATCTTTTCCCTTCAGGTTCTCCGGCTTCTCCACGAACATATCCACACAAGAAGTTCCCATCGTACATACAAAAAGTCTTCTTCTGAATACCAGCACCCACAGCGCCTGCATGAGCATCAAAAAGAGCTTCCTGAAATCACAGTACTCTCTTTTTAATCCCAGTTTCTTAGCCCATTCCGGACAAAGAGTTCCAACCTTCACAGTAGACGGCTGCGGTGCATTTCCATACCGCTCGCGAACCTGTACCAGATACGGATCCAGCTGTTCCAGAACAGAAGCTGCCGGCAGACCATTCCACTCGCTGTGCCACAAAGCCTTATGACCAGCTGCACACGCACTGTGGTAAATTTTCTCCGGTCTTGTTTCCCCGCAAAGAATACCAGTCATCCAGTCACAATGCTCCTCCAGGTATAAGCTGCCTGGCGGATTGCTTCATCATGTCTCACTGCATAAAGGATTTTTGCCCAGTACCATTCCGCACTGTAATCTCCCTGGTATTTGGTATAGTCATTCTCACTGTTGTTTTCTGAATAACTTGTTTATCTCGTCCGCCTCAGCAGCTGCAGCGTGATCCTTCCAGAGGAAAAACATGGCGTTTTCATTCTCTGCAAACTCATCAAGCAGCGCCAGCGGAGTTCCATTTTTATCTACCGGAACCGGAGTGGAACCAGTAGTGTCCACTCCAATTCCAATCACATGATCTTTCTGCTCTTCGGTAAAAGCTCTGCCAGTGCTGTCGTAATGCATTTTTCCAAAGATTCCAGATAATCTAATGGATGCTGGCGGAAAATGCTGTGCTCGGATGCTGATAGAGTCCAGCTTTCCAACGTGGATAACAGGCAACACCCTGTCCAACATTTTCCCCAGTCTCTGTATTTACAATAAGCACACGAACAGAATCACTTCCGAAGTCAACTCCAATTACATAACTTTCTGCCATTTGCTTAACCGTTTCTTTCCTGTAATTATTTTCTGAAATTGCTTTCTTTGCTTTTCAGCAATATTCTCAGGGGTTAATCCGTAATGTTTCAGCAGTTCTGCCGGAGAAGCGGAATGTCCAAATGTATCCTGAACTCCAACAAACTCAGTCGGAACACTCTTGTTCTGAACCAGAACTTCTGCAACAGCTGCTCCAAGTCCGCCGATCACATTGTGCTCTTCTGCTGTAACAATTGCACCGGTCTCTTCTGCTGCTTTGAGAATGATATCACGGTCAATCGGTTTAATTGTATGCATATCAATAACTCTTGCACTGATTCCCTCAGCCTCCAGAAGTTTCTGTGCTTTCAGAGCTTCCTGAACCATAAGGCCACATGCAATGATTGTAACGTCTTTACCATCTTTCAGCTGTACGCCTTTGCCAATCTCGAATGAGTAATTCTCAATTGTATCAGTTACACACTCAACTGCCGGACGCCCTGTACGGAAATAGCATGGCCCCTGGAAATCAAGCATAGCCTTTGTTGCAAGACGAGTCTCATTTGCGTCACATGGAACAATTACAGTCATTCCCGGAATTGTACGCATAAGGCTGATGTCCTCAAAGAGCCTGATGGGTTGCACCATCCTCACCAACTGTAAGGCCAGCGTGGCTTCCTACTACCTTTACATTTAATCCTGGATAGCAGACATTGTTTCTTACCTGGTCATAAACACGGCCTGCTGCAAAAATAGCGAATGTATGTACCAGAGCAGTTGCTCCACATGTTGCAAAACCAGCTGCAACATCTACCATGTTTGCCTCAGCAATACCGATGTTGTAAAAACGTTCCGGATATTTCTCTGAAAAAAAATTAAAGTGTCATGGTGCATTTCTTTAAGTCTGCGTCAAATACATAGATGTTCTCATCTGCACCAAATTCAGCTAATGCACGTCCATATGCTACTCTTGTTGAAATATTCTCTCCCATTTTATCAGTCCTCCAGTTCCGCAAGTCCAGCATCAATTCAGCAAAACATGCCGGCCACTGTTCCGGTTTTGGCTGTCCGCCGTGGAAGTCAACATTATTTTCAAATAAGGAAACGCCTTTGCCTTTAATAGTATGTGCTACGATTGCAGTAGGTTTTCCGGTTACTACAGAAGCAAGCTCTACAGCGTCTGCGATCTGCTCTACATCATGTCCGTCGATTTCGATCACATTCCAGCCAAATGCTTTGAATTTGTCACCGATCGGGTATGGAGACATAACTTCTTCCAGAGAGCCATCCAGCTGAAGATTGTTATTATCTACAAATGCGATCAGATTATCAGCTTTATAGAAGCCTGCACACATAGCAGCTTCCCCAAACCTGGCCTTCCTGAATTTCACCATCTCCCATGATACAGAATACACGGTTTCCAGTCTTATTTGCTTTTTGCATACATAGCCATTCCAAGAGCCGTGGAAAGTCCCTGTCCAAGAGAACCCGCAGACATATCAACACCTGGCACATGAATCTCTACATGTCCGGAAAGATCACTGTCCAGTTTACGGAATGTAGAAAGATGTTCTACCGGGAAAAAATCCCTTTGAGAGCTAATGTTGCATACATTGCCGGTGAGCAGTGTCCTTTGGAAAGAACAAGTCTGTCACGGTCTGGCTTGTCCGGGTTTGCCGGATCTACATTCATTTTGTCGAAATACAGTACTGACATAATATCACAGATGGAGAAAGATCCTCCAATATGTCCGGAACCTGCAGTCTGGATTGTCTGCAAAGCTGTTTTACGAATTTTTGCAGCCCATAACTCCAACTCTTTTTTCTTCTTGCTGTCCATTTGTTTAGTCTCCTTTTTGAATTTATATGATTATTTTGCTGCGTTCTGTTTTTTCTGTTTCACCATATCAACATAAACTGCTGCGATGATGATAATTCCCTTTAATACAAACTGCCAATAAGAGTTGACATGCATTAAGTTTAATCCATTTGAAATAAGTCCGATGATCAGAACACCGATCAGAAGTCCACCTACAGAACCGGTACCACCGAAGAAAGAGGTTCCACCAAGTACTGCTGCTGCAATCGCATCTGTCTCATAACCTTCGCCTGTGGATGGCTGTCCAGAAGCAAGACGGGAAGCAAGAACTACACCGCAGAAGCCAGCAAGCGCACCACTGATTGTCCATACAAGAATTTTAATCTTCTTTACATTAATACCGGAGAAACGAGCGGATACTTCGTTTCCACCAACTGCATAGATATGACGTCCTGTCTGGGTTTTATTAAGGAAGAAATAGTCCAGGATCAGGAAAATGATCATATATACAACTGGAAGCGGAACTGGTCCAAGAGAACCCTGTCCGATTTTTGCGAAACCATCGTTACCATAAGCTGTTACAGGAGATCCGTTTGCTACCAGATAAGCAGTACCACGACAGAAGGGACTGCATTGCCAGTGTTACAACGAATGGATGGATTCCTGTGTAAGCAACAATTACACCATTCAGTAAACCGATTACAACACCAATCAGAATACCCATAAGAACAGCAAGCTGTACCGGGAATCCCCACCACTGGAAAGCTGCAACGGTCATAACACCACTCAACGCTGCAAGTGCACCACCGGTCAGGTCGATACCAGCAAGGATGATTGCCATCTGAACACCGATTGCAAAGGAAGCAGTTTGTTGCACATGTTCTTAACAGGTTAAGAATGTTTTTCTGTGTCAAAAAGTTATTTCCAAAGATGGAAAAGATTACGCAAAAGAATTGCTAAGCCTAATAAGATTCCCCAGTTCTGGGAAAAATAGTTTTTACAGCCCGGCCTACGTAGCTCTGTGATTTTTATTATTCATTGTTGGATACCCCCATAGCGTACTTCAAAATCCGTTCCTGATCATACTCATCGTGACTTAACTCACCCATGATGTGACCTTCTCTCATGATCATCATTCGGTCACTCATGTTCATTACTTCAGGCATCTCTGAAGAAATCAGAATGATTGCCAGTCCCTGTTTCGCCAGGTTGTTGATGATGGTATAAATCTCTGCTTTTTGCACCGACATCAATTCCTCGAGTCGGCTCATCCAGGATCAGAATCTTCGGATCAGTAGCCAGCCATTTCGCCAGCAGTACTTTCTGCTGATTTCCACCTGAAAGAGTAGAACAGTTTACAAGAGATGAAGGAGTCTTAATGTGAAGTTTCTCGATTCCGTCCTCTGTGATCTCATCTTCTTTTCGGGTATTTACTACCAGATTCTTAATGAAACGATCCAGTACAGCAAGTGTAGTATTGAACTTGATGGTATTGTTTAACAAAAGACCTTCTGTCTTTCTACTCTCTGGAACAAGGGCAATACCATGTTTCTGCATGTACGCCGGATCATGTTTCTTTGTTTTTTCTCCGTTCAGATAAATCTCTCCGGAATCCATAGGATCAAGTCCCATGATTGCTTTCATAAGCTCAGATCTTCCGGCCCCTACCAGTCCGTAGAAACCAAGTATCTCTCCGCTTCTTACCTGGAAGCTGCAGTCGATTGCTCTTTTTCCTGCATTAATGTTCTTAACTTCCATCATGATGTCGCCTGGTTTATTATAAGTACGAACATAGTAGTTACCCAGGTCCCGACCTACCATCAGGGAAATCAGCTCACTCTCTGAACATTCAGCTGACTGACGTTCTCCCATAAATTCTCCATCTCGCATAATGGTAACTGCATCACAAAGCTGGAATACCTCTGCCATCTTATGTGTGATGAAGATAATGCCCATTCCCTGTTTCTTAAGGTCTCGTACTGTATCAAACAACACATCTACCTCTTTTTTCAGAAAGAGAAGATGTCGGTTCATCCAAAATTAAAATCTTCGCATTCAGTGAAAATGATTTTGCAATTTCCACCATCTGCTGCTGTCCAATAGAAAGTCTTCCTACAAATTCATTTGGGTCTACATCAAGACCAACTCTCTCTCAAGAAATGGTCTTGCGGCTTCTGCCATTTTATCTTTACTTACCATACCAAAAGAGTTCTTCATCTCTCTTCCAAGAAAGATGTTCTCTGCAATTGTAAGATATGGCTCCAGCGCAAGTTCCTGATGGATAAATGCAACTCCCAGAGCCTGAGATTTATGAATTGAATGGATTGCTACTTTTTTTCCTTCAATATAAATGTCTCCTGAATCAGCCGGAAAAACACCGCCCAGAACATTCATCAGTGTGGATTTACCGGCTCCGTTCTCACCCATAAATCCCATAACCTCTCCGGCGTGAACTGTGATTGCTGCATTATTCAACGCTTTAACACCGGGGAAAGTTTTTACTATGTTTTCCATACGTAAAAGTTCTTTTTGCATATTTGTGCTCCTCTGAAAAACTGCCAGAGATTTCACTCTCTGGCAGCCAGTTTTCATTCCTGTCTTCCGATATTTCGAGACAATAACGGATTATGGATTACTGCCAATCTGTTACATCGAAATCAGCAATATTGTCTTTGTTGATCAGAACTACGTCTACAGTCTGGTCATGCTCTACTTCTTTACCTTCCAGAGTATCGATTGCTGCGTCAAGAGCTTTCTGTCCGATTACAGATGGCTGCTGAGCTGCAGAAGCTGTAGCAGAACCGTCAGCAACATATCCCATGAAGTCCGGGTTACCATCAACACCATAGATCAGGATGTCATCTTTGCCTGCTGCCTGAGCGGCCTGTACACATCCAAGAGCGCCCATATCATTGATGCAGAAGAATGCTGCAAGGTCATCATCAGCTGTTAAAACATCTTCTGCTGCTGTCATTGTCTTAGCTGTGTCACCTTCTGTATCTGTTGTAGATACGATTTCGAAGTAATCACCAACTGTATCAAAGGAAGCCCTGCTCACGCTGTACACAAGCTGTTCCGGATGGCTGATCCATAACTGCGATCTTGGAACCCTCGTCCAGTTTGCTCATCATATCTGTTTGCACACTCAACACCTGCTTTGTAGTTATCGGAAGCGATAATACTAACAACTTTGTCGGATGCATCAACTGCTGTGTCTACGTTGATAACCGGGATTCCAGCATCTTCGCAAGCCTGAAGAGCCTCTGTTACTGCTGTACAATCCATAGGAGCAAGGATGATCGCATCAACTTCCTGAGCGATTAAGTCGTTTACGTAGTTGTTCATGGTTGCCTGATCGCTGTTTGCATCAACTGTTACAAGCTGGGAATCAACGTCCATTCCTTTTGCTTCCATCTCTTCTTTGATACCGCCAAGCATTGCGGTCCAGAATGGGTTGTTCATTGTGGTCGGTACATATGCGATTGTGTAGTCGTTTCCAGCTGCATCATCAGATGCATCGTCTGCAAATACAGATGCGCTTCCCATTGTTGTCATTGCCATTGCCAGTACCATTGCTAATGCGAGATTTCTTTTTTTTCATTTCGATTCTTCTCCCTTTTTTTTACGTTTCTGCTCATTTATTTTATCTTCTGATTATAACTTTTCGAAAAGATGTTCATGGACTCCGGATTCCATTAGCAGGTTCCCATATTTTGTTATAATCAGATGATCAGTACATGTTTCATTGCCTGATTTCAGGCTGGTTTCCACCGCGCACCCTTAGCGCTTCGGATCAGATCAAATATATTATCTCTTCTGCAGAGATTATCAAATGTATAGTAAAATCCACCCAACAGGAAAGAATCCTGACTGATTTTTGAATATCTTATAGAAGCATTTTCTTCCACAAATGCAGGTACAAAATTTCGAATAGCCTCCCGGATTTTTTGTTTACAAAATCTTTTGTATCCGGATAATCAGGTCCAATAATGATGCAATCTGGATTGATCAGATAGATAATATTGGCAATTCCATATCCCAGCATCCAGGCTACTTTATGTACTGCCCATGTGGCCAGCGCATCCCCTTTCCGGTATGCATCAAATACATCCAGATATGTACTTTTCTCATTTAAAATAGTGTCTGGAAATTCGAATAACCTTTCTTTCACATATCGCGCCGCGCTTTCTGAACCTGCACAATATTCAAAGGTTCCTTTATTTCCCCCTTGCCTGGTTATAATTGATTCCCATGTAACCACCTTCACCGGCAAGCCCCAAATGACCATTCATAATATTCCCATTTACAACACATCCAGTACCAATACCAAATCCTCTGGATCGTACCACTACCAGACTTCCCCGCTCCTGACCTTTGATTTCCTCTGCACATCTCCACTCTGCGTAAGCGGAAAGTTTGGCGTCATGCTTGATCATAACCTTTCTGCCAAGTGCTTTTTCAAGTTCAGCTTTCACATTGATCTGGCTCCAGCTCTTCGAATTCGGAAACCATGAAGATTCCTTCGTTCTTCTCCGGTCTGTTGATAAACAGTCCAGGCACTGCCAGACAAATTCCTAGGATACGGTTATTTCCATATTCATTTGCCATTTTCACCGCATCGGCTTTCAGGTTTTCAACAATTTCCCGGAAGCCATTCTCTTTTTTGAAAATTGCAGCAGCTGTGTTTAATCATATTGCCGCTAAGATCAAAAATCGCCAACTGGTAATCCTTACGGGTAATTCCTAGTTTCAAATTGGACATTGTATAAATGTCATCCCCAGTTTCAAAAAAATTGATGATATTGGTGATCGTTCTTTCTGCGGTTTAACTCTACGGCTAACTTTGCTCTGGTCATCATGCCTTTCCCTGAAGAGTTTTAAAAAAAGGATCCGATTGTTCTTCTGCATCTCCATGCTATTCATTCCACGTCTTTGCTGTCCCTACCTTTTGTGTTTTTTTTTATTAAACTTAAGACCGATGTGTTCGAATCATTAACATTCTGTAGTGTTCATTTCTCGTCTCCTTGCATTAATTATATTAACGCAAATCCCCTAGTAGTCAATCATTTTGTGTTAAATTAATGAACAAATTTCGTGTATTAAGTTTGTGTATGTTTTATATTTTTCTATTTTTGTCGTGTAGAGTTCATTTGTTGAACATTATGTAATAATAAAGGTTCCTATTTCCGTTCATTTGGTTATAAACTTGTGTTCATAGGAAATCTTTTGTATGTTCATCATTTGAATTTTAATTGATTGGTTCTATTATAAGAAAGAAAATATGAGCAACGAATAACAAAAATTAAATAATCCTGCACAAAAGGCAATGTGGTTCATTGCCTTCTTACTTTACCTACACTGTAATTGCAAATAATAACAATAAAATTTATTCTCCTTCTCTTCAAAAAGAAACCATAATGCGTCACCTCAATTTGACCTCTACAGCCGTAACCCTTTAATATCTTTAATCCGTGATAAGATCATATTGCAGCTACAGCTGATAATGCCGGGCAGTGTATCTCTCTTCCTGTGACACGGTAAATCTGTGTGACTGTATCGTCTTTGTATAAAATATCCGTCACCTGTGCCAAATGCCCTGGTTTTATTTCAATTTCAAAATAACAGGATACAGCCCCACTGATTTTTTGCGGATTTATTATTGTTGTATATTCTTCAATTATCCCCTTTTTCTCCATAGCCTGAATCCGGGCTTTTACTGCTACCCTGGAAATGCCGGTTTCTTCACCGATATCCGAGTAAGAGATACGTGCATTTTCTATAAGTAACTGGATAATCTTCTGATCCAGTTCATCTAAATTATCCAGGTACATAAGTGCCCTCCTGTAAAATAATATCCGTCAGCTTTATTCGATTTCCCAGCCAAATTTACGGCAGGATCTCAAGCCAGTATCCATCTGGATCTACAATGAAATAGATTCCCATTGCTTCGTTTTCGAAACAAATGCATCCCATCTCTTCGTGCTTTTTGTGCGCTGCTTCGTAATCCTCTGCCTGAAATGCCAGGTGAAATTCGCATTCACCCAGATTATATGGCTGTGGATGATCTTTAAGCCAGGTAAGCTCCAACTCAAAATCACTTACATCGTTGCTCAGATACACAATAATAAAATCATCGGTAGTCTTTCTTCTCACCTCGTGCAGATCAAGGGCCTCATTGTAAAATTTAATAGATTGGTCCAGGTCTGACACATTGTAGTTTTCGTGAATCATCTTAAATTTCATAGCACTTCTCCTTTTGCGCATTCTGTGTTTTTTATACGTGATTTGTATTGCGGATATTCTGTGATAAACCGCTTTATTACGTTGGCGTCCTCCCAATAATGCATTGGAAAAATGACATTGCAATCTATATTTTAAGAAAATACAGGATCCCATTAGCACAGTGATTTCCCTGTCTCGGATCTAAAGGGACAAATGCAGCGTCAAAATGCATACCCTTGATTTTCCTGATCGCCGCGCGATATGCAGAAGTAAGTCTCTGGTTGTCAGCTTTCGGCTCACCATCCCAGTACCAGTCGTTTAAGTCACCAGCATGATAAATGGTGCCTTCCTTTGTCTTGACAATAAATGCGACACCACTATCGTTAGACAGCAATGTATCCACTTTGGTATCATTATCCAGATTATAAGTCTGATCATGATAAACATATGTGATCTTCAGATCCGATAAATGATTCCTTTTTCGTATATCATTCGCCAGGACTGCCTGATAAGTCATCCCCATATCTTCAAGAATCCCAAAGATTTGTGGGTTAAAATGATCCTGGTGGAAATGACTGCAAAAAACGATTACTTCTTTTTCCTTGTCAAGGTTCGATAGTTCACCCTTATAATAATCAAAAATATAGTAGCAGTCTCTGGTCTCAATTAAAAACCCACTGTGGTTAATGTAAGTAACTTTCATGATACCTCCTTCATTTCCCGCGTTCTCTTTCAGCACATTTTTCTTATAGCATGTTTAAAAAAGCTTTCTGCAAAAATACAGCCAGATACTATAGACTTGATGATCTTCTGAGCGCCACATAGGATATTAAAAGTTCGCAAACCAACCTGCTGGTACAGCAAGCCAGACGAATTCAATGCCAAAACGCGGTGCAAAAATCAAGGCAACAGACAGGCGAATCGCCAGGTTTACCATGTTTGCAATAAGAAACGGACGCATGATTCCGAGACCACGAAGGACTCCATCGGTTGCCATTTTGATTCCCATAAAAATGAAGAAATAACCAAGCCATCTCATATAATCCCCGGATACCTGATAGGCCAGAGCTGTTCCGTCTTTACCAAGGAATAGCGAGGAAATTTGCGTGTGCAGTGTTTCAATAACGATGAAAGCAATGGCTGCAAAGCACACATCCAGCACCAATGCAGCCTGGTAGCCTTTTTTGATACGCTGGGGTTTGTTCGCACCGAGATTCTGGGAAACATATGGTGAAACCGCATTACCGATAGATACAAAAATCAAGGAAAAAACATTTTCCACCCGCATCGTCGCCGCATATCCCGCAAGCGCCTGTGTGCCGAAAGGATTTACAACTGCCTGCACGATCATCATACCAATAGACACTGTAGACTGCTGGAGAACCGAAGGTACAGCAATTTGAAACATGGAATATAACTCCTGCCTGTCAAACCAGTCAAAGGGACTTTTATATCGCCGCATCCGGTGAAAGAAAATCAGAAGCGAAAACACGGCGGAAATGCCTTGTGCAATCAAGGTTGCAAGCGCCGCACCGAACACGCCGAGATCAAGACCGGCTACCATCCAAAGATCCATAAATATATTTAAGATAGACGAGAATATCAGGAGTGCTAGTGGAATCTTTGATTCGCCTATGGAAGTAAACATCGTTGAAAGAACGTTGTACATAAACAAAAAAGGGAAATAACCCCAATAAATCGTCCAGTATCGGCAGGGGGTTTCAACATTGCTCATCATTACCAGGACTATGCTTAGAATTAAAAAAATTCGTAATGTAAGTTTTAAGTTACGTTCGAAGCAATTATATGGGGTTGCAACTAATAAGTCAAGTCGCCGTTTACTCTGAGTTACTGGTCACTCCGTGACCAGTAACTCACTTGCGATGCACAGAAATCATGCATTCGCATGATTTCGCGCTGAATTCTCGGGTTTTCTGTGAACCTTGTTCACAAAAAACACCTCGCGGAACGTTACCAGTGAACAGTAACACCGATATTTCACCTTATATATTTTGCTATCACCGGTAAAAAGCACCTTCATATCAATTGGTTTTGCTACATGATCATTCATTCCAGTCGATATCGCCTTTTGTCTGTCCTCTGCAAAGGCGTTTGCTGTCATTGCTATAATGGGTATGGAAGCTTTCTCCTCATCTTTCATTCTGCGTATCCTGGCTGTAGCGTCATATCCATCCATCACCGGCATCTGAATGTCCATAAGAATCATATCATAATATCCGGAATCTGCTTTCTCCAGCTTATCCAGACACTCTGCTCCATCTTCCGCACGGTCTGTAATGATCTTTTTTTGTTCTGCAAGCAGTTCTATCGCAATCTCTGCATTCAGATCATTATCCTCTGCAAGGAGAATACGTTTTCCTTTCAGCTTTTTCTAATATATCTGGCTGTTCAGATATCTGATCCCTATATACATCCTCTTCTGATGCTGTATCAAAAGAAATATCTACTGTGAATTTTGTCCCGGCACCTTGCGCGCTTTCTACCCGGATGCTTCCTCCCATCAACTCAATCATGGATTTTACAATAGGAAGGCCCAGTCTGTACCAGCGACCTTGTTCTCTGTGGTTGTATGTTCTCTGGAAAATTCTTCAAAGATATGTGGAAGATATTCCTCACTCATGCCAATGCCTGTATCTTCACAAGTAAAAATAAACCGGGCTTTCCGGGGATTCTCTGAATCTTTCTCATATATCTTTACATGGACCGCATGCCCATCGGATGTATACTTTATTGCATTGCTGATAATATTCAGCATTATCTCCTGAAGTTTCACTCTGTCACAAAAGATAAACGTATGATATACATCCAAATCTGCCGAATACTGCAGGTTCTTCTTCCTTATATCTTCCTCAAATACTGTGTTTACCGTATGAAACACTGTGTTTATATCCTCAGCTTTCAGCTGCAGCGCTGTAGTACCGCTTTCAATACGGGCTATCTCCAGGATCTGGTTAATGATCGTCATCAGCAGATTTCCGGAAGAACAGATTTTTCCCAGATATTCCTTTGCTTTTTCCCCGTTCTGAAGATTCTTTTCCAGTAATCCGGAAAAACCTATGATCGCATTCATTGGCGTCCGGATATCATGGCTCATATTAAACAAAAATCGTGTTTTTGCTTCATTTGCACTTTTCGCTAGTTCTGCCGCTTTCTCAAGCTCAGCAGCATATTGTTTTTCTCTGTGTTTTTTGCTGGAGATCTGATAATAAATTGTAGCGACCAATAATGAAAATATATAAGAAGCGGCAATGGCGAGAAGCCAGTATGAAACCGGGATCCACCCGTTCGAAGGCACAATATCAAAATACCATGTGTTATTCGGGATCTCACATTCTATCGTCAGGCTGTCTTCCGGCATATCGTCCTGACTCTGGGCAAGAATAACCTTATCTCCACTGCTTCTGTCATAAGACCAGATCTTATAACTGAAATCTGCCTCACTTAAAGATTGCAGATTTATATCACTCATAAAACGGTCCCAGTCAATCACCTGGAGTACAAATCCCCAGAAACTACTCTCTCCGGAATCATCGGTTCGATAAACCGGTTTAAAAAGTAATGCTCCGGTTCCTCCCTGCTTTAACTGATAGGGACCGCCAAGTGTATACTTCCCCGGTTTCCTTAGCCAGAACTGCATCTTTTTTCCGTTCGTGTTCCCTCAGTACATCCAGTCCAAGAGCCTCTGAATTTCCTTCTGCATAGGATAGATTTCGGTTATGATTCCTTCCGGTGCCAGCTCAAATGCCTTTACCACACCTTCCTCATTAGGAATCTTTTCTGCCAGTTCTGAAAAAAGTGTTTTCATCCATATCCGATCCATCAATGATATAATTTCCCAGAAAATCAGAAATCATTATATAATTGTCCAGCTTTTGCCTTGACTCTCCTTATCGTGCTTTCTGCCATATAAGTTCCCGTTGCTTTTTTTTTTCTTTTTCCTGATATCGGAGCATCTGACTACATACAAAAAAATGCGATCAGTAAAGAGAGGAGGCCGACAATATAGCAGTATTTCTTAATATGTTTAGCAGCTGTATTATGTTATCAAAGTCGCTATAAGCTGAAATTCCGTAATGTGTGTGCGCATAGCGAACCGGAACACCAATAACGATGACCGGAACTGCTTTTTCAGTCAGATGTATAACTGCACCATTGGTTGAACCAGCACTGCGAACTGCATCCTGAACCGGGATGCCAAGCTTTTCTGCCAGATCAAGCGCATATCTCTGGTAACGTGGATTGGTGATCATGCGTGCATCAATGTGACGCAAAGCATCGGTCCTCGCTTGATAGCTGTCTGAACCATATACGACTCAACGCAGGTATCATCTGCCGGGCAGCCTTCAAAAACAATTGCGATATCCGGCTTAATTACCTGTGCTGTCACAGTGGCACCACGTACACCAACTTCTTCCTGTGCTTTGCACAAGCGCCAACAATATCAACATTCAGATCCTCACCAGCCAGTGTATGCATAGTCTTAAGAATTGCCGCACATCCCAGACGGCAGTCAAAGCTCTTGCCCACCATCAGATCTGTGGTTTCTGAATATGTAAATGTCACATCCGGCACTACCGGTTCACCGATACGAATACCGAACTTTTCAACCGCCTCTTCTTTAGAAACAGCGCCAACATCTACCGTGATATCTTTCATATCCAGAGGTGCTTTACGCTCCTGCTCTGTCATGAAATGCGGAGGCTTGCTGGCAGTAATACCTGGAATATATTCTCCAAATCGGTTACGGACCAGAACTTTATGAGCGGGAATATTGTGGTTCACCCAGCCTCCAATCTGAATGATGCGGAGAGTTCCATTCGGGCATATAGCCTGCACCATAAAACCAACCTCATCACTATGTGCATCAAGCTGAACAACCGGACGTTTGTTATTTTCTTTACGGCGAATATACAG
>VOFI01002015.1_pt1 | contig 17864 bp, 35 predicted proteins | sample 5384131 | NCBI WGS metagenome assembly VOFI01 (sample SAMN12384728, study PRJNA508395) | human gut metagenome | isolation source: healthy gut H | host: Homo sapiens
GTTCACCATATGAGTTCAAACGAGATTCAGTTGCCTGAAGATCACGTATCCGCGTGGCGTGGACAGCGGGAAGAATGGTATTTTTCCATTGGACGTGGTCGCTGCCTGACCAACAGCACAGACCCAACGGCATACTGGCGCCAGTTGCTAAGCGCAATCGAAACCGTGACAAACTGTCATGAAATGCGTGGGCGGCGGATGGTAAAAACCGCCTCGCCCGACGTGGCCGACACGGAGCAGCTTCTACGCATCATCCAGTCCATTCTCCAGAAAGCCTTGAGCCGTTCAAGGCGTGGCTGGCGATGTTTGGCCGGGAGCGCAGGTCGAGGAGACCATCGACCCGGAGCAGGCCATCGACCGCGCGCTGGAAAACCTATCTAGCATATTTCGAAGAGTGGCAAGAACAAAGCGATTGTTTGCCATCCGCATCCGAAACGAGCTGACGGAGGAAAAGTGCGGTGCGAAAGGCAAAGAATACGCCGCCTCTACGATGAGATCGTCGCGGGCTGGGTATGACGCGGCAGTATAAAAAACCCTGCGCTTGAGAAAGGAAAATTCCGTGACGATATGAGCTGGTTCCGGTTGCGCCAACGCTGGCAGAAAGCCGTCCACGACGATATTATGGAAACGAAACGCAGTGGCTGACGAAAACCGTGCGTCGCCCGGCGCGGCGTAATGTCGCGGCGTTGGTGAGAAAAGCGCTGGAAGCAGAGGCAAACCGTCGTTCGCAGAACGCCTGGTAGCTTCCCGCCAACCTCGCGTCACGGACATAGCGGTAACGGACGTAACCGCCGGAGGCTGGCATTTGAGCAGAACGAGAATGGGAAATGAGATTGTCAATCAGGAGAAGTTCTTGTTACGCGAAACGGGAAAAGAATTTGAAACGTTTAGCCATGGACGAGATATTCTTCAATGACGCAGGTTGGCATGGTAGAATTGTTTGACCAAAGTCCAATATCAGTGAGCATCGACGCACATCTTCGAGGAGGAGGAACTGGTCAAAGATCTCCTGTATAGGAGAAAATTCGAATTTCCGGAATTTTCTACGAAGCCAATTAATTTTGGCAATCCTGGACGCCATCATCGCCGGGCCAAAAATCCTAAAGTACGCGATTCCACAGTAAGGACGAAACGCTCAGAGTATATCCAGAAGGGTTTTGTACTGAATGACGAGCTGATGAAAAATGGCCGTCCGTTCGGCAGGGACTTGACGAGCTGCTGGAGCATCCGGGAGATCCGCGCCAGTGAGCGGCGGGCCTATCAGAAAATCGCGGATGCTCTTCGAGCAGTGCGCTATGACTACAAAAACAGCGAGACAACAAAGCGACGCGTTTGTGCAGAACGCAAGCTGCACTACGCCGTCACCGGCAAGACTCGCCGCGGAGCTGATTTCCGAGCTGGCACCCGATTGCGCCCCGATGGGGCTACCATTATGGAAGTGCGCCGATGGAAAGGCCATATTCGCGGGAAGCGGCGGCGCAAAGGCCGCGATTTACGAGGAGTTCCAAAAAGCAGGACGGCGTGCTGTTTCTTTGAATTTGACCGCTGACGGAGCACATTCAAGGGTGAATGCAAATGATTGAACGCTTTGACATTGCGGGGTATGCATGCCCGCATTTCGGTCGATGAAGAGCTCTGACCGCGACAATGTGTCGATTAAAAACCAGAAGTCCATTATTGAGGATTTCGTAAAACGCACTTTCCAAACAGCGCGCTGACATTTTTGAGGACCGCGACCGTTCCGGCTACACGTTCGAGCAGCGCGGGTATCAGGAAATGCGCCGGGGCTGATGAGCCACAAATACGACATTTCATCGTCAAAGACTTCTCGCGCTGCTCCCGCCGCAACTCGCGGGGACTTCCCAGAACTGAGGATCTGCGCGACGCGGGCGTGCGCATTATTTCGATCGGCGATAACATCGACTTTCCGGAAATGACGACTGGCTCAAAAATCCAGTTCAGTTCTTAATCAATGAAATGCCGGTCACGGACACGTCGAAAAAAGGTGCGCAGCGTCGTGAAGCGGCGGCAGGAGGAGGGACGTGGCTCTCGAAGCCGCGCCGTATGGCTATATTCTGAACAAGCAGCAGGGCTTTGAGAGGATTTGCCGACCGAGGCGGAGGTTATCGGACAATTTTCAAGCTATACCTGGACGGCTGGGGCTATAAGAAAATCGCAAACTATCTGACGGACAATAACGTGCCCACACCGCGCATGTCGAAGTGTGAGCGCCGCGCCGCCGCCGGGGAGCCTGTCCGCCGCAAGACGAAAGCGGCCTGGGCGATCGTCACGGTACGGGAATTTTAGATAACGATTTTTATATCGGCACGCTGCGGCAGGGCAAGTTCACGCGCGTGAAAATCAACGGCACAGACCGAAAATTGGACGAGCGCGAGCACCGCGTCTTTGAGCATCACCATCAGGGAGATCATCGACTACCGGACGTTTGCGACCCGTGCAGGGCGCGCTGCGCGAAAGCCGCTCGACAAACAACTATCGCGGGGTCAAGGTCAACGACAACGTGTACTCGGGGCTTCTCGTCTGCGGCGACTGCGGCAGTCCGATGTTTGCCATGAGCCGGGCGATTTTAGCGCCGGCCTACACCTGCGGGGACGTATCACAGGCGTGGTCTCAAGGGGTGGCACGTAAGTCACCATATCCGCGTGGAAACGCTCGACGCGCTGGTCAAGGACTATGTGCGCAAGGTGCGCGACAATTCCAGCAGCATGCTTGAAACGGCTGAAACGCCGATTTAGAGAAGGAACAGGCCGACATTGCGGAAAAGCGTACGGAAGAAAACCTGGAAGCCTTGCTGCTTGAGAAGCAGGAGGAGCTGAAAGCGACAAGCGTCAGCGCATTCGGGACATCATGAAGCACCCGGAGCAGGAGGAACTCTTAGAGGAAACCTACGACGAGCTGGAAGCGGAGCTGACGCAGCGCATCGCGGGCATCCAGCACCAGATCGAATTTGCCAGCGACAAGCGCAACACCATCATCCGCATCAACCGCGTAGCAAAGACTGCCATCGACGTGTTCAATGACATTCTGGAAAAGCCGTCGCTCGACCGCAATAACCTCAATCTGATGATTGAGAAAATCCGGGTGTTTGAAGATCACATCGAGGTGCAGCTCAAGGCGGACATCGACAGCCTGCTCAGAACCGGCGCGCTTCCGGAGGACACCGGAAATTTTAAGTCAGACACGGAGGTAACGACCATCCGCGGGTCGATGTGGGCATCGACCCCACGAAACCGAAATCGTCCAGAGGGCCAAAACCATGAGGACAAGGTTTTCCGTGTCAGTGTTATCAGCAGCGGCGACCCGTTGGAGATTTATACGGAGAAGGACGGCGAGGTCATTTTTAAAAAGTACTTCCCCGATGGGCGATCTGACGGACTTCGCCGCGCAGATCTGCGAGTCCATCGGCAAGAACCCGGCCACATCGCCGCCGTTTCCGACCGGGACGCGGTCATTTGCGGCCTACGTGCAGCGGCGCGAGCTCATGGACAAGCACTGCTCGCAGGAGCTCGAGCAGCTTATGGAGGCCCGAAAAATCTATCGCTATCAGCCGGGGCAGGCAAAATTTACCCCTCCGATGCGACGGAGCGGTACTATCTTGGTGTGAGCGCGCCGATTTTATCCGAGGGCGACCTGATGGGCTGCGTGATGCTGCTTCTCGAGGAGCAGGACGCGCCGCTTGGGGAAGCCGAGCAGAAGCTCGTGCAGACCGTCGCAGGCTTTTTGGGCCGGCAGATGGAGAATTAAACACGCATCCGGGACGTCCGTAGGGGGTGATGTGGGCATCGCCCCCACGCGCTGTTTTCGGATATCCCGTATACGCGCGGAAAACCGCAAAATCCCGGAAGTGCGGCTTTTTTTCGTGCGTTCTATTGATATTCTGCGTCATTTGGACTAAAAATAGTCGCAGAAGGTTCAAAATACGTCGGGAGGCGGAGAGAAAATGGACTATGTGACAGAAGCGAAGGCGCTCGGGTTTACGGACGCGGCGCTCATGCCGGTACGGGAGCTTGTGATCGTGCCGGAATACCGCGTGTTCTGCGAGGAAGAAAATCTCTGCGGGAATTATAACGTTCGTTGCCTGCCTGTCCGCCTGCGAGCGGGACAGTCGAGGAAAATGACGGCGCGCGTGCGGCAGTATGAGACGGCGCTCGTTCTCATGGTCGAGCATACGCCGAAGGACTATACCGGATCGTCAGGAGCAGAAGGCCGCCAAACGCCACCAGAACGAGCTGGACCGAACAGCTGATAAACCGGATGCACGAAAACGGCACGACGGATACGCTCATGATGGGCGCGGGCCCCTGAAAACGGCCTCGTGCATGTCGGCCACTGCGTAAACGCGCAGAAGATGGCGGACTTTGTTGGGATGAAGTGCTGGGATAACGACGGGAAAATCCGCTATTTCTCGCTGATTCTGTTCTGAGCGCTTGATTTTGCAGGCCGCTTTGCGGTAGAATCAAAAAAGAATACGGCGCAGAATCTGCGCAGACAAAAGCAGGAAAGGAATCAAGATGGACTTAAAGGATATCGAATTGCAGATCTGCCCGCACTGCGGCGGAGACGGCATTCTGAGGATGAAAACGGGCTGGTGCTGCTATGTGACGTGCATGGACTGCGGCGCGCACACCGCGCAGGTCGATTACCATACGCCGGACGAGCGTCTGGATGCGGCCAAACGCGCCGCCACGCTCTGGAACATCGGCAAGGTCGTCTCAAGTCATCCGGGCGAATAAAGGAAACCCAATACGTAAAAATCCCGTCAGCGACATGCTCGCTGACGGGATTTTTTTCTATTAACCTGCCGCGCTCTGGGAATTGCCCTCGAAGGTTTCGATGCGGCGGATTTTGCCGCCGATGGCGGAGAATTTGCCGATGATGTCCTCATAGCCGCGCTCGATATAATGCGTCCTCAATCGTCGTTGTGCCCTCGGCGCACAGCGCTGCAATCACCATCGCCGCGCCCGCACGAAGGTCGCACGCACGCACCTCGCAGCCGTGCAGCTGCGTCACGCCGTCAATGACCGCCGTCTTGACTTTCCACCTGAATGCTCGCACCCATGCGGTTGAGCTCGGCGGTGTAGCGGAAACGGTTGTCGTAAATGCCCTCGGTCACAAGGCTTGTCCCTCGGCCAGCGCCATACACACGGCGATCTGCGGCTGCATGTCGGTCGGAAAGCCCGGATACGGCATGGTCTTCACATTTGAGCGGCGGAGCCGGTGGTCGGCTTCGACCCGGATTGCGTCGTCGTACTCCGTGACCTTTGCGCCCATCTCGCGCAGCTTCGCGGTGATGCAGTCGAGGTGCTTCGAATGACGTTATCAACCGTCACATCGCCGCCCCACGGCAGCCGCTGCAGCCATATAGGTTCCGGCTTCAATCTGGTCGGGGATGATCGTATAGCAGCCGCCGGAGAGCTTACCACGCCGCGGACCTTAATGACGTCCGTGCCCGCGCCGGATACCTTCGCGCCCATGGCGTTCAGGAAGTTCGCAAGGTCAACGATATGCGGCTCCTTCGCACAGTTTTCGATGATCGTCATGCCGCTGCAAAGAACGGCAGCCAGCAGAATGTTCATCGTCGCGCCGACGGAAACAATGTCAGGTACACATGGCCGCCCTGGAGGCCGCCATCGGGCGCATTGCGCAGACATAGCCGCCCAGCTGCTCGACGCTCGCGCCCATCGCCTCAAAGCCCTTGACGTGCTGGTCGATGGGACGCCGCCGAAATTGCAGCCGCCGGGCATGGCGACGCGCGCGTGGCCAAAGCGTCCGGAGCTCTGCGCCGATGAGATAGTAGGAAGCGCGGATGCGGCGCACGAGGTCAATAGGTGCCGTCGCGTTCCGCACGTGCGAGCAGTCGATCTCGAGCGTGTTCCGGCCGAAGCGGCGGATGTTCGCGCCCATATTTCTTAAAATTTCAAGCAGCAGCCGGACGTCTGAGATATCCGAACATTTTCAATGCGGCAGACGCCGTCCACCAGCAAGCTCGCGGGCAGAATCGCGACCGCCGCGTTCTTTGCACCCGAAATATTGACATGACCAGACAGGCGGGTTCCGCCCCGCACGATATATTTAATCAAAGTTCAAATCCCTCGATCGGAAGTATTTCCTGAAAGCTCAGAAGTTACGATGCCAATTCATCCATTTGCATGGAATTTTACTTGCGCACCTCATAAGAATACCACAGGCGCGCGGCAATGTAAAAAGGAAAAATGACAATTCAGGAACAAAATTCTTCATAAATTTTTAAGAATTTCGACACGGACGTTCGCGCCCTTACGACACCAGCTGACGTACCTCGCGCGTGATACCGCTGGACATGGAACGTGCCCGCGTCCGTTTCGATCCGCCAGACCGGCACAAAGCGCATCGCGCTCGAGGCCGTTTCCGAGTGAACGTACCCCTGCTCACAGGAGAGAATTTCGCTTCCCACCCAGCCGAGGCTGTCGCGGCTCGAAAGCAGGCACACCAGAGCGTCCGCGCAGGGAGATGCACGCGCTTTCCGATACGCGCACTGTCTCGCCCGTCGGGAAATAAAACGTCCCATCGACGCGGGAAAGCGCGCTGTTTCGGTAGGTAAACGTGAGCACGCTTTCAAAAACAGGCACGCCGCAGAGGCTCTGCACCGCCGTCACGCTAGACCCCGGCGGATTCGCGCGCAGCGGCTCTGAAACGGCGCAACGGCAAAATCCATCGAGCGAAGATAGCGCCTCGTCGCGCGCGCCAGATCGTGCGCCTGCGTTGCGCCGGTCAGCCTTGCGGTCAGCTCCCCGGAGCGGCTGAGCTGCATCGAGCCGAGCTCGGAGGTGCAATTTGCAAAGCATCCGGGCGGCCGTTTCCCGGCGGTATATTTGCTGCCGAGAAGCGCTTGCGCGGCGTTGGACGCGTCCGGGTTTTCGAGCTCGATGGCATAGAGCGTCTGGCTGCTTGAATTTTTGATGCGTCCAGTCAGGCCGTAGGAGCTGTAGAGCTCCTCGAGCTTTTCGTGGACGTTTTCGCTCCGCGCCCGTCTGGCCGCCTGCGTCGGCACAACTGCGGGCAAAAGCCCCAGAACGCCGAGCAGCAAAATGAGCAGAATCAGATTTTTTGATCTTGAAGCAGACATACCAGCACCTCCCCCTACGACCGCCATCCGTCACGCCGGAGGAGGTATCGCTGTAGATGAGCCCCAGCTCACTGCCGTCCGGCAAAATTGCCTGCCTGCGCGGGCGGGAGAACGGAGACGGTCTGGGTCGTGAGCGTATACGTGCGCAGAAGGAGCCTCACCTGCACGATGGACGCGCCCGAGAAGCGGATTTCCGCGCCGTGGCCGCCAGGGGGGTAGACGGGGAATGCCGTTTAAATAGTAGTCGAACGTGCAGACAGTCTCCGCACCGTCTGTTTGAAGCCCGGTCGAGGATACAGCCGCGCGTCGCCGGAAGCGCCCGCCGTCATTGTGGAAAGAAGGCTTCGCGCATTCAACGAGATCGGCTTCCTCACCAGACGCGGCGCGAAAGCGCGTGACCTGCCCATCGGCGCGGAGCGTGAGTTTCGCCTGCGGGCGGAGATGGAAAGGGCGTAGCCGGTTTCCGTATAGGTCGTGTTGCCCGCGTCGTCGGTGTAGCGCGCGTCGCCGTAGGGGTTGAAGCCAAGGCTCGAGGCAAGCGCGTCCGAAAAGCGCGCGTCGCAGGGATTGCCGCTGAGGCCTCATGGATGGCGGGCGTCTGCCCGGGAAGCAGGCTCAAGGGCGCGAGCGTAGTCAAAGCGGGACTGCGCGTCTTCAAAGGCGAAGAAGCTTCCGTCCGGCGTGCAGCTCTTGCAGCAGCTGCTCGAGGCTTTCTGCGCGCATCTGCGTCTGGCAGGAGAAAAAGCCTCGCCGACAAGATAGAGCGTCACATACAACGCCGTCCCCGGCCAGAATGAGCCAGCGGCTCTGCGTGTCCAGATCGGTGTCCCCATGCAGCCACGAGGCCGCGAGCTCGATGAAATTTCGCCCGGATAGCAGAACGCGACCGAGGTTTCCGAGCGCCTCCTGCACGCGAAGCGCGCTTGTCTGTTCCGTCTCCTGCGCGGTCTCCAGTGCCTGCCCGAGTGCTGCGCCGAACTGTTCAAACGACGTGTCCAGTGTGGAGAACGAATACTGAAAGCTCGTCCGCCCGGCGGGGTTCGCACGGAAACGGAAAAACCGGCTGGGCAGCGCCCGTGACGCTTCCTGCGTCCGCCATCGGCGTATCGGTCGATCGCCCTGCGAAATGCGCCATCAGCGAGGCAAACGGGCGCACATAAGCGCCGCCAGCCACGGCGTATCGGTCACCGTCTTGACCGGAAGCGCCAGCACCGTCAGCGCCAGCAAAAGGATCACCGCCAGCAGCGCAATGAGCACGTTCTTTGCGCGCTCGACCCATGGATTTTCTGCGCATGGTTTGCCTCCTTTCAGACTTTTTCGGATGTATAAAATACAGGGAACGTATCAGTTGCGTTCGTAGGGGTCGATGCCCACATCGGCCCGGCGGTACGCACCGTTTTTACGGAAATCTTCGGCGAAAACAATGGTTTCCAATGGGTCAAATGGGCATCGCCCCCGCAAAGGTTGTTCGTGCGTCGCAAAAAACGCAAAACTACTTCTCAGGCGGGGCGGCGGGGAAGGGTGATGCGCACGTCGGTTCCCTCGCCGTAGACGGAGTCGATTTTGATCTCGCCCTTGTGCTGCGAGAGAGAATCTCGCGGGCGATGGAAAGACCAAGACCTGTGCCGCCCGACTCGCGGCTCCTGGCTTTTATCGACGCGGTAGAAACCGCTCAAACAGGCGCGGCAAATCTTCTTTTCGGGAATGCCGATGCCGTTATCCGTCACGCGGACGAAGACGGATTTTCCCGCTGCGCCGCGTAAATTTCGATTTTGCCGCCATCGGGGGGTATATTTGATGGCGTTTGAGAATGTTTGACCACCTGCTCAATGCGCTCGCGGTCGCCCATGACGTCGGGATGTCGTCTTCGCAGTGGAAGCTAATTTTGTGGTGGTGGTTCTGCTCGGCGTTGAGCTTGCGGCCTCGTAGACATTCGAGATGGCCTTCGCGAACGAAAAGCGGGAGATGTTCATCTCCATCTTGCCGTAGTCGATCTTGCTGAGCGTCAGAAGGTCCTGCACGATGCGGGTCATGCGGTCGGCTTCGTTGATGATAACGCCCATGAAATTATCGTGAAGCTCGCGGGGAGCTCATCGCCCGCGGAGACGATCGTTTCGGCATAGGATTTGATGTTCGTAAGCGGCGTCCGCAGCTCGTGCGATACGTTTGCGACAAACTCACGCCGCGACTGCTCGCTCTTTCGCTGCTCGGTCACGTCGTGGATGACGACCAGCGCGCCGCCCTGCGTCTGATCGGACGAAAACGGCGCCATGAAAAGCTCCAGCTCGCGGTCACCCGCCGTCTTCTGCGCCTCAAGTATTGCGGGCGCTTTAAGGTCAGGAGCGTGTCGAGCTCGGCCTGATCGGAGAATAGCTCGTCGAACGTTGTTGTCGGGTCGAGCGGCCTTGCCAGCATCTGCGTCGCCGCGGGGTTGCAGTGAATGAGATTGCCCGAGGCCGAGAAGGCAACCACGCCGTCTGTCATGTGAAGAAAGAGCGTCGAGCTTGTTGCGCTCGTTTTCGGCCTCCGAGATCGTGTCCTGCAAAACCTTTGCCATGTGGTTGAAGTTCCGCGTCAAGACGCCAATTTCATCCTGCCCCTCGACTTCAATGCGTTGGAAAAATCGCCCGCCGCAACCTGCCGCGTGCCGAGCGTGAGCGCGCGGATGGGCGTAATCAGAATCTGGGCGAGGAGGAAGGATAATACCACGCAGATCACAAGGCCGAGGCCAAGCGCGCTCAGGATGATCGAAAAAGAGCTCTCCTGTGAGCGCGTCAACTGTGGCGCGGCTGTCTAAAATATAGACAATATATGTGCCGTTAGTCGATACGATCGGAACCGCTAAATCCATATAGAACTCGTGATCGAGCCCTCCTGCCCGACTTCGCCGTTCATCGCGGTGAGTAAGGGTTGCCGTCATGGAGACGTTTCGTCTCCCTGATTGGAGCTTGCCAGCACATTTCCGGTTTCGTCTAAAATATAGACGTTGCGCGTCGCGATATCGATGCCGAGTCCGGCCTGCGCCATCAGGAGCTTCTTCATCCGCACGGGCGCGCTTTGCCCCTGCGCGGGGATGGTTTGCAGCTGCCCGATAAAATCGGGCGAGAACGTTTTCTCCATCTGCTCATAGAACTGGGAAATATAGAAGTTGCCGACGCCGTTGATCAAAAACGCGCCGATCACACACATCAGGGCCAGAATCAGGATGACCATGATCATGACCAGCTTCGTGCGCAGAGACCGCATCGTCCCGCCCTCCTCTCAATCTTTCAAATGCGCGGTTCCGCCGCTGTTACGGCGCAAAGTAATAGCCCGCGCCGCGCTTGGTTAAAATATACTGCGGCTTGCCGGGGGTCTGCCTCGATTTTTCGCGCAGGCGGCGCACGGTCACGTCGACGGTCCGCATGTCGCCAAAATAATCGTAGTTCCAGACCTTCTGCATGAGGTCCTCGCGCGTGAACACCTTGCCGCGTTCGCGCAGCAGATGCAAAAGCAGATCATATTCCTTCTGCGTAAAGGTCGACCGGTTCGCCGTTTTTTGTGACGGAGAACGTCGACGGCCTGATGACGAGCTCGCCTGCCTTTTAAAAAGCGTCCCGACCGAGGCTCTCGCGTCCAGATCGAGGCTTCTTCTTCGGATGTTCGCCCGCACGCGCGCCATGAGCTCGCGCATGGAAAAAGGGCTTTGTCATATAATCGTCAGCTCCCGCTTCGAGGCCGAAGACCTTGTCCGTTCCTCTTCGCGCGCGGTGAGTATGATGATGGGGGGACGGTGCTTCCCGCGTCTCTTAAATTCTGGCAGATTTCAAAGCCGTTCATCTTGGGAGCATCACGTCGAGCAGGATTAAATCGGGGTCTTTCGTACGCGCCAGCTCGAGCCCCAACTCGCGCCGTCAAGCGCCTCGAGCGTATCATAGCCCTCGCGCACGAGGTTGAATTTCAGAATTTCCACGATCGCCCGTTCGTCTTCGACGATCAGGATGCGTTTTTCTCTTCCATGGAGCCTTCCTCCTTTTATGTCGCGCGCCGAAGCGCCTTGGGATAGTGATTTTTTGAGAACCCGGCCGTCGCCCTTTGCCCAACCGAGACTAAGGCCATCGACCTGCACCAGCGTCCAGCCCTTCGTCTCGCACGGCAGAACGTCCCCCCGCGAGATAGCGGCGGATCTCCTCGCTCGACTTCCGCGAACGACACGGCATTCGGGGAGGCTTTTTTGCCACAGCGCCCACGCGTGCGCGGGTTCCAGCCGGTTCTTGCGCACCTCGCCGATCCAGACCCGCGCGCGCAGGACGTGCAGTCCCTTGAGACTTGGAAGCTCGTTCGGCGCGAGATAGACCGTTGGCCAAATAAGATGGGCTTTCCTCCGTATGGCCGCGCCCGTTTCCCGGCAGAAATCCGCCAGCTCTTTTGGAAGCTTTGCGGCAGGTTCCAGTGGGAGCTTCGCGCCCTCGCCGCTGTTTCCCGCTTTGCGCAGGACTGCGCAGTAGTGCCCCTCGCCAAGGAGCCTGTGCGGCCAGAGGCGGAACGTTTTCTAAACCCCGGTGCGGGACATTCGATCCAGTCCGGCCTCCCGGGTGAGAACCACGGCGTCGACCGCTTCGATCGAAAAATCCGGATGCGTGTGTAAAAAATTCGCTGACGCTTCCCTGTTTTCCTCCGGGGAGAAGGTGCAGGTGGAGTAGACGAGTCGTCCGCCCGGGCGGAGCATGACAGATGCGGAATGCAGAATTTCCGCCTGCCGCCGCGCGCACATGAAGACCGTTTCTTCCGACCAGTCCGTGACGGCGGCCTCCTCCTTTCGGAACATGCCCCTCGCCGGAGCATGGGGGCGCATCGACAAGAATTTTATCAAAATAACCCTTGAACCGAGGCTCCAGCCGCTGCGGATGCTCGTTCAGCACCAAAGCGTTCGCGATGCCGAGGCGCTTCAATATTGACGCGAGAATTTTCGCGCGTTGGAGTTTATCTCGCGTTGCAGACAAGAAGTCCACGCCCTGCATTTTCCCCTGCCAGCTGCGTGGATTTTCCGCCCGGCGCGGCGCAAAGATCGAGCACCCTTTCACCCGGCTTCGGGTCAAGCAAAGCCGCAGGCGCCATCGCGCTGGCCTCCTGCAAATAGTAGAGCCCCGCCTCGTGATACGCGGATTTCCCGGTCTCGTTTCCGGGTCATAGTAATACCCGCAGGGCTCCCACGGACAGGCGTAAGCGAAAACGCGGACAGATCAGAAGGGAAGCCCCTTTCAGGGGATTCAGCCGCAGACCGACCGCGCGGGCCGGGAAAGCTCGCGGAGAATGCGTCGTAATCTTCTCCCAACAGCCGCCGCACCGTAATGTAAACTGTTCCGAATCCCAAGCCCGTCCCTCCCCACGTTCGAAATAGTTGGGCAGAGTTTGGTTGGCCTGCATCCGGCGCAAAATGAAAAAGAACTCGTTTTGCCGCGGCAGTGCAAAAAGAGACTGTAGCGATGTCCTTTCGCTACAGCCTCTTTGTGCTGTTTTTATGTTACGCGTGCTTCAGCTTCGATTTCACGGGCTGTGTTGACGAACGATGGGTGTGCAGGAACGCGACCTCTTCCCTCCAAATTTTCAAACCGCTCTCTCGGAATCTGCGTTTCCTGCAAGTCTGAATGCCTTCGGCGAGCAGCTGGAACTTCGGCTCGAAGTAGACCCATCAACGCCGCGGCCCTGCATGGTGCGCTGTTCAGATTCCTGATAGCCCCCATGCGCTGTTCCCTTGATAGCCCCCATGGTGCGCCAGTTCCTTTGATAGCCCCCCATTCCATGTTTTGGATTCCTTTGATAGCTCCCATGGTTCTTTGCTCGGATTCTTGAGCTTGAATCGATCAGCTGCGATGTCCGCTGCTCAGGATTCCTGAAAGCCTGAAAATCGATCAGCTGTGCAATAGCCTGTAAATCTTTTCGTTCAACATGTTCTCTCACCTCATGCTTTTCCATTATACGGCTTTTCGGCGGTTGTCAATCCGCTTCCGCGCGCGCGGCGGGCTCATTGGGAAGTTACGAATTCGGGTTCGTAGGAGCTTACGCACCGGGAAAATTTCGACCGTTTGAAAAGAATCCGTCCGTACGCGCGTTCCGGGAAATTTACCGGGTAAGAATCGATGGCATGGCCGCGGCTTCGGCTCTGGTGGCTCCATCCTGCGGGTTCAGGCGGAAGTTATCGCCGCGCAAAATCGCCTCGGCGGCTGCCCACTGCACGGCGGGAAGCGCTGTCTCGCTTACTGTGCCCGCGTCCGTATAGCGGGAGAGGTCGGCGCGCTCGATGGCCTGCTTGCCGAGGTACTGTGCGCAAACGATACAAAATCAGCGCGAACTCCTCGCGGAGATGGCCTCTCGGGGTTTTCTTTCCCCATCGGAACGTTTTTCGCCGCCCAGTCGCAGCCCGCCTGATACCACGGGGTGCCCTTGGATTGACCCCATCGTGCCGCGCGAGGATGGTCAGCAGCATGCCGCGCGTGAAGCTATCCCTTGGGCGAAAAACTTCGCCGTAGGCCGTGCCGGTGATCAACCCCCGGTCGTAGGCGTACAGTACATCGTCATAGAACCAGTCGATCGCGCGCACGTCGCGGAAGGGGTTGTCGTCCCCTGCCAGCAGAAGCGCGCCTGCCGCCAGCGCGCGGGAACGAATCCGTCTCTTCGGGTTCCTCCGGCGCTTTCCCCAGCGCGCATAGAGCGTGATCGTCCGATCCTGCTGCTCTTCGATCATGCCGACGGTCCATTTTTGATCAAACATAAACGACGTTCCGCCAACCGAATCTTGTACCAGCCGGTGAGGACGTAGCCGTCTTTTGTGGGGAGGGGCTTCGGCGGGGCAATGAGCGCTGAATACTCAGGCGTACGATTTGCGACGGCTTTTTGCCGTGACAGTTTCCGAGGTGCTGCCGTTTGCGTTAAAAATGCCGCCGTTTGCGTGAAAAAATTACGTTCATGCTTACCGTGCCCTCGGCAAACTGAGACGCCACGCTGGTATCGAAGAACATGCCCGCCCAAATATTGTTCGTGGCTTCCGGTGCTACCAGCGGCCTGTACATTTTTGTAAAAAACGCCGCCAAATACATTGCTCTGGCCGCCTCCGCAGAGAAAGTATGCGTCTTCGTGAAATACGCCGCCATACACAAAGTTACGTGGTGTAGGCGCTTGCGGTTACCTGTGTTGTAGAACGTTCCGCCATGAACCACAACCAGAGCGTCGGAAGCGTCTGTTGTTACATCACCGCATGAAAGGAGCCGCCATAAATCTTGCATACATCATTCGGCGCGAGCGTGACTTCTTGCTGGAACTCCGCGTCGCCGCAGATGGTTCCGTTCAGTGTTGCCGGGCAGTCGATCACGCCTTCGCCGGTCAGATTCAGAGGGAGTGTTTCGCTCACCTCTACGATCAGCTTCCCGCCAAAGATGGTGTACCCAGCCATGTCGATTGTGATATTGCCGCCGGAAATCGTCAGCGGTTGTCCTTTCAGGTTGATGTTGTCGGTCAGCTTGATAGGAGTTTTGCGTTGTCCAAGCAAGCTTTGCAGTTCTTCCGCCGTACCGGCTGTGTACGCATCGTCCGCCAGCGCGACGGTCGGCAGCAGCGAGAGCGCCAGCGCGAGAAGCAGCAGGGCGCAGAGCAGTCGTTTTTTCATCATACAGAGTCCTCCTTTTTGATTGGTTGTCTGGTTTGGGTACGTTGGCATGTGTGCCAACAGTATAGCAGAAAAACGGTGGGCGCACAATAGCTTTGCGCAGGAAATTTTTAAGATTTTCCCGTTAGAAACATGAGCCCCCGCGCAAAAAAAGCGGGAGCCCATTTGTAAGATGCGTATTCAGATGGTGATACCGGCCAGATCGGAAGGATCGCGGGAACGTTCTTTCTCTGCGCCGATCGCCATGATGTGCACGCCGTCGCACAGATGCTCGTCTTTGATCTTCGCGATCATTTCTGGCGGCCATTTCCATGCCGAGCTTCATCGGAAGACCCTTCACGCCCTTGGCCTTGCCCCCTCGGCGGCGGCTGCCAGACGGTCGATCATCTCCCCCTTGCGGCACGGCGATACCGGGCACTGTTCTCGTTCATAGTACCGCGCCATACCGGCGGACTTGAGCGGAATAATGCCGGCCATGACATGGGTTTTGATTACCAGCCGCGTCGACCTGCTCCAAAAAGCGCTTGAACGCGTCGAGATCAAAATGCCTTGGCGTCTGGACAACGCCGCGCCTGCCTCCACCTTCTGGCGGAGCTTGTTGATCTGAGGAAAATCGGCTCGTAGACCGGGGTGACGGATGCGCCCTTATAGGCTTTCGGCGCGCCGCCTGCGAGCTCGTTGCCGCCGCAGTCGCAGTTCGTCTGCTCCATTTTGCGCAGCATGTTCAAGAATGCCGACGGAGTCCAGGTCATACACCGGCTTTGCGTCCTTGCAGTCGCCGACGACGGATGGTCGCCTGTGAGCGCGAGAACAGAATCAATGCCGAAGCTGGCCGCGGACAAGACGTCTGCCATAATGGCCATGCGGTTGCGGTCGCGGCCGTCATCTGCAAAATCGGCTCCACGCCCGCGGTTTTGAGCGATGCAAAGGCCGAGGCTGGATGCCTTCAAAGACGCGGACTGCATATCCGTGACGTTCACAGCGTGAACCTCGGTGCGAGTAACTTACCTGCCTCCAGCTGCTCCGTAAAATCATAGCCCTTCGGGGCGCCATCTCGGCGGTTACGCCGAACTTGCCGTTTTCCAGTGCCTCTTTTAATCTGCTCATGCCTTCTTCCCCCCTCTGGTTGATCGTTCTCGGATACGCGACCTTTCATAGCCCTTCTTGTCCGGCGCGCGTCATGGACAGCTTGTCGAGCTGACCGAGCTGCTCGAGGCGCTTGTAGATCTGGATCCACGCGCAGTCGTTTTCAGGGTTCAACCTCGCACTTGCCGTTCTTCTGGCCGCCGCAGGGCCGTTGACAAGGCTCTGGCGCACTGGGTGATGGGACAGATGCCGCCGGTCGTGCCGAGCACGCAGTCGCCGCACATCTTACACGCTTCCTCCCAGATGCCCACGCGCGCGACCTCGCCGAGGAACATGGTGTTGTTGGCAGGGATAGACAGGGGATACCGGTGCAGTTTTTTCGCAATGGTCTCACGCCGTCGCCGCAGGACATGCAGACGATGCACTCCGGCGCGGCCGCTGAGATCGCCTACACTTGGCGCGCACGCCGAGCTTCATGCAGCACGCATCGGGCCAACGTCCGTGACGATGGTCTTGCCTGGCTTCCTCCAGGGCCTGCTTCATCGCCTCGACCTCGGGCGCGCCGCCGGTCTGGCAGGTGGACGCGCACAGGCCGCAGCCGATGACGGCGACGGTTTTCGCATCGCCGACCATGGCCAGAACCTCTTCCAGAGGCTTTTTCTGTGTAATAATCATAAGATGTAACTCCTTACTCTTCATCCTGTACGCCGCACGTGCTGCCCGCTTAACGGACGGCGCACTCTCCAAAGCCATCATATCGTATTTTTGTATGGAAATCAACGGGTTTTCCCGGAAAAACCTGTGAGACATGGCCGTGTCTCACCAAAATCAATGTGTTCTTGCGATGGACACGGCGGCGCTTGCAGATTCCCGCGTATGAGGCCGCGAGGACGGTTGCATTTTTCGCGCATTTTGTGGTATTTTGTTACCGAATACACCAAATACACAGCAGAGCGAGGTGGGAGAAGACGAAACGGATCATCACACTTTTCTGGCGATCGTGCGCGCTGGCGCTGTGCGTGGACGGCGGGCGCGGCGGACACAAGCGTCATTACCGATATGAAGACCGACTGTGTGGTAGACGCGGCGGGCAGCTGCCAGATCACGCAGACCGTGACCATTGATATCGCGGGCACGGAGGACACGATCGAGCTTCCGCTGGCGGCGGGGGCCAAGCGCATCAGCGTCGCGGGCTACAAATACAAAAAGACGACGCAGGACGGCTATACAGTGCTCGTTCTCTTCGTCAAATGGCGGGTTTGCCGGGAGCCGGACCTTTACCATCAGCTATACCGTCTCCGGCCTTGTCTCCGAGCAGGATAAACGTGCAGACCCTGACGCTGCCGCTGCTTTGCGCCGAAGTGGAACTGGGCAATTAACAGCTACGATTTTACCATCACCCTTCCTGCCGCCTTTGAGGGCTACCCTACCTTTACAAGCGGATACTACGGCGATGATCGAGGACTACATGAACTTCACCGTCCGCGAGGGCATGATCGGCGGCACGATCTCGACAGTGGCGCTTCAAGGACCACGAGTCGCTGACGATGACGCTGGACGTGGGCGAGGGCTACTTTGCGGGCCGCTATGCCAGCTGGTCTGGCTGGGTGGAGACGGCGCTTGTCGTGTTCAGCGCGCTCGCGCTTTTATACTGGGCGCTGACGCTTCGCTCGAAGCCGCTTCGCGCGTCCAGCCGCACAGCTCCCCGGACGCGGCAGCTCCGAGCGATCTTCCGTATTTGCTCGCGGGCGGCGCGCCAGACTTCAACATGCTCATCTGCTCACGGCGGCGCCGGCTACCTCACGATCGAGATGGACGAAAAAGGGCCACGTGCTTTGCACCGGCAGGTCATCATGGGCAACGAACGCAAGCGGCTGAATACAAGATTTTTCGGCGCTTTTTGCCCGGGGCGAAATTTCGACGGCGCGAGCCTATCTCCTTATAAAAAAAGACAGCCCAACAGGCCATGCGCGCCATCGAGCGGTACTGGGACAAGCGGCTCTATTGCCT